>Ga0114933_10003015_pt1 | contig 16811 bp, 12 predicted proteins | sample 4SBtaG_FD_89691 | JGI IMG/M metagenome (GOLD analysis project Ga0114933, IMG submission 89691) | Deep subsurface microbial communities from Kolumbo volcano to uncover new lineages of life (NeLLi) - 4SBTROV12_W25 metaG | ecosystem: Environmental > Aquatic > Marine > Volcanic | place: Kolumbo... | reverse complement strand
ACAAAAACTATGGGGAGGACGTTTTAACTCATCGACAGAAGATATAGTCGAGCAGTTAAACGCTTCAATAGAGTTCGATCAACGTTTGTTTGATGAAGACATTAATGGTTCAATCGCCCATGCAAAAATGTTAGCATCATGCGATATCATCTCGATTGAAGAATGTAATTTAATTGTTGATAGCCTGCAAGAAATTCATGAAGAAATCAAAAATGGTGATTTCGATTTTCAAATAGCCCGCGAAGACATACATCTTAATATAGAGGCGGCACTAATCGATCGTATTGGAAGTGTGGGTGCAAAATTACATACAGCACGATCACGTAACGATCAGATAGCGACAGACATCAGATTGTTTACTAGAAAAGGATGCACAGAAATCTTACAAGAGTTAAGAAACTTACGAAGGGTTTTATTGAATATTGCTGAGCAGGAATCACAAACAATTCTTCCTGGTTATACACATATGCAACGAGCTCAACCGATTTTGCTATCACACCACTTGCAAGCCTATGAGGCAATGTTTAGTCGAGACTCACAGAGATTTGAACAAACACGTTTGAATTCGAATAAATCACCTTTAGGTGCTGGAGCATTAGCTGGTGTTACTTACCCCATTGATAGAAATTTTGTTGCGAAAGAATTAGGATTCGACTCAATAATTACAAATAGTATTGATGCAGTAGCAGATAGAGATTTTATATTAGATTTTCAATCTGCAGCATCTACTACCATGATTCACTTATCTAGATTAGCTGAAGAAATAATTATATGGGGATCAAGTGAATTTAATTTCCTCACCTTTGATGATGCTTTCGCTACCGGATCGAGCATTATGCCACAGAAAAAAAATCCTGATGTTGCAGAATTAATTAGAGGGAAAAGTGCAAGGGTAATTGGAAATCTTGTGCAGTCACTCACACTCTTAAAATCTCAACCATTGGCTTACAATAAAGACCTTCAAGAAGATAAGGAATCATTTTTCGATACAGTCGATACTGTAAAAATTTGTCTGATTGCAATGCACAAAATGCTGCCGACATTGGGATTTAATGCAGAGAATATGTATAAGGCTGCAAATGACGATTTCATTTTAGCAACTGATTTCGCCGATTATTTAAGTAAAAAAGGAATACCTTTTCGAGATGCACATGAAGCAATCGGAAAATTAGTATTATATTGTGAGGATAATCAACTGGCATTCTCAGATTTGTCGCTGGAAGATTTTCAAAAAAGCCATTCCCTATTTGATATAGATATTCTAGAAATAGACATTCATACGGCCCTGTCCAATCGTAATGTTATTGGTGGAACAGGACCTGAATCTGTCAACAATGAACGTAATGAAGCCATATCAAGACTTAATCTAGAAGAGAATTCACATGCCAAAACAAAAAATTGAGATAGCTCCTTCTATCCTAACAGCTGATTTTGGCGTTTTACGATCACAAATTGAAGAAGTAACTGCTGCAGGAGTAAATAGAATTCATCTCGATATTATGGACGGACACTTTGTGCCTCCATTAAGTTTTTCAACTGAAGTTGTAACTGCAGTAGCTTCAGCAACAGATTTGCCAATTGAAGTACATCTAATGGTTGAAAAACCTATAGAATATATTCAATTATTTTCAGAAGCAGGTGCTTCAACACATATATTCCACTTTGAAGCACTACAAAGTATTGATAGTTGTAAAGAAGTTATTCAAGAAATAAAAGCATCGAATTCTTCACCTGCTATTGCAATATCACCTGATACACACATTGACTCAATCTTGGAATTAATTGGAGATATAGAACAAATAACTGTAATGACCATCCAACCAGGTTGGGGAGGTCAAAAATTAAGAACAGAACTCTTAAATAAAATTATTAATCTTAGAAAAATTACTTCTGAAATGAATCTCCCGAATTTTAATATTGAGATTGACGGAGGAGTTAAGATTGACAATATCAAACAATGCATCTCAGCAGGAGCTAATATTTTAGTAGCTGGTTCAGCAATTTATAACAATGAAATAACACCAAGTAATGCAGTCAAAGAACTACGCTTAGCAATAAAAAACTCTTTAGAAAAATGAAATCTTACTTGTAAGGAACACCTTGTTCTTGAATATTTTTCATTTCTGTTCTTAGATAACGCGTATCAACTTTAACACGTTGCCATTTTCCGTCTATAAACATACGTTTTCGTTGGGTATTAGCTTTAAACATACGACTAGTTTTAGGAGCTTTACGAGCCCATGCGCCAGAATGCTTATGTCGAATTCTTCTTCCAAAGCTTGTCTTCTTTGAACCAAGTCGAGGTATCCCTGACATGAACTTCTCCGCTATCTAAAATACTTGATTATCAGCGTACAACTCAGTTGTAGATGCGTCTATTACAAAAATATCAATTCCAAAAGATATCGACTCTATACTAGAGTAATATGGAATGAAGTTAAATTTAAACAATTGAAAATTCAGGTTAAGATGTCTGAAAAATTAGATACACTTCAGAACGCGTTTGAACAAGAACTTAAATCCAATTCTATGGATAATGTGGTAGCAAATGGATTAGATGAACTCCTACGGATTCATGCCTTCGACGAACAAGCAGGATCACCAATTCTTCGAATGATTGCTGCACTACCTCCACAAGGATATAAATCCCTTTCGAATAATGAACGTGAATTTTGGCTACGACGTGCACTTGCGACAATTCGACATGAAAAGGCAGAATCTCTTCCTAACCAACAAGATAATTCGCATAACACAAGAATAAAATCAAAAAAAACTCGCACCATAGAGATTAGAAAAAATAATAAAGAACATTTTGAGACAACCGAAGAATATGATCGCCAACTTGTAAATTTACCCATAAGCGCTATCAATTCTCGATTAGGTAAAAATAATCTACAAAAAATAGAAAATTTAGGTATTTCTACAGTTTTTGATGCTCTCTATCATTTTCCACACCGATACAACGATTTCACAAAATCAGTACCCATTACAGAATTAATTATTGGACAAGAACAAACTGTTTACGGAACTGTCGGAAGCTCTCGTGAAGTACGTATGGGACGTGGGGGCAGAATGCGCTCAACAGAAATTACTATAACTGATGATGCTGGTGCCTCAATTAAGGCTACCTGGTTTAATCAGCCATTCATCGCAAGGGCACTACCTATAGATGCTCAAGTAGCACTCGCAGGTAAAGTAACAAATTTCAAAGGTAGACCTGTATTTCAAAACCCTGAATTTGAAATAGTTAAGGAAAATGCAGATGGAACACATACAGGGAGATTAATACCTGTATATCCATTAACTAAAGGTTTGGCACAACGTACACTTCGTAATTTTCTTTCAAAAATAGTTTTACAATATGCTTCTTCTATCTCAGATCATCTTCCTGAAAAAATCCGTAAACGGAACAATCTTCTTTCATTACCCGATGCATTAACACAAATACATTATCCTGATGGGAAAAATGAGCTACAAAAAGCACTCCGACGTATAGCATTCGATGACCTTTTTGCTATACAAATGACGGTTCAAGATAGAAAAAAACACTGGCAAGCAACGGGTGATGCTCCTCAAATTACGACGCAAATATTATCAAAAAAATTTTTAGATAATCTTCCGTTTACTCTTACGTCAGCACAGGAGCGTGTTTTAACCGAAATACGTCAGGATCTCAATCAGAATAAGCCGATGTCACGATTACTCGAAGGGGATGTAGGTTCTGGTAAAACTGTAGTAGCACTTACTGCAATTTTAGATGTGATTGAATCAGGATTACAAGCGGTGCTAATGGCACCTACCGAAGTGCTTGCTGAACAGCACTATCGCACTATTTGCAAACTTTTAGCTGGAGATGATGAGCTACCATTGCAAGGCTTAATTCAATTACCTGACAGATTAATTAAAGCAGTTTTACTCACAGGATCTACTAAGACAAAAAATCGTAACGAAGCTCTGAGCGCCATAAAATTTGGTGGTGCACAAATAATTATAGGAACCCATTCACTTATCCAAGATTCCGTTAACTTTTCAAGCCTAGGTTTAGCTGTAGTTGATGAACAACACCGCTTTGGTGTCGCACAGAGAGAGCGACTACGTGAGCAAGGTAGACAGGCATTGAATAAACAAAATACACCTCATCTATTAGTTATGTCTGCAACACCTATACCTCGTTCACTGGCACTGACCGTTTTTGGTGATTTAGATTTATCAATAATTGATGAAATGCCTGTTGGACGCACATCGATAGAAACAAAATGGCTTCCTCCAAATAAAAGATTAAATGCTTTCAACCATGTACGGACAGAAATTAACAAAGGACATCAAGTTTTCGTTATTTGCCCATTAGTAGAAGATTCTGAAGCAATACAATCACGAGCAGCTATCGAAGAATATACACGTCTTTGTGAGCAAGAATTCCCTGACTTGGCAAATCGTATCCTATTGCTACATGGCCGAATGAAAGGTGATGAAAAAGAAAAAATCATGCGAGCTTTTGCAAATCATGAGGCAGACATCTTAGTTTCAACTGCTGTTGTAGAGGTAGGAATTGATATACCTAATGCAACCGTAATGATTATTGAAGGCGCAGAAAGATTTGGACTTGCACAATTACACCAATTCAGAGGACGTGTAGGAAGGGGGGCTTATCCTTCATTTTGTTATTTACTATCAGATGATCCTTCCAATGAGGCAAAACAACGTTTGGCAATTCTTGAAAATACAACTGATGGTTTTTCGTTAGCGCAAGCTGATTTGGAATTGCGCGGACCTGGTGATTTATATGGTACAGCACAAAGTGGACTGCCAAATTTACGCGTCGCCACTCTACTCGATGCACCATTAATTGAGGCCACAAAAATTGAAGCGACAAAGTTACTAGATACAGATCCGGATTTAGTTACAGCAGAAAATCAAGCAATCAAATATGCTATTTCAAAACAAATCACAAACTTACTTTCAGATCGTAATTAATCATGATCATCAATAACGAACGAATAATACGCATACGTGAGGTCCTTGAATACAGACAGGAAGATTTATTATTAATACTCGATAATATACATGATCCACATAATGCATCAGCGATCCTCAGAAGTGCTGATGCATTTGGCATTGATTCTTCTCATTTTCTATATACACGAGATCAACAACTTGAACTTTCTGATGGTGTTTCTGGCCATACGCTCAAATGGTCAAATATTAGTACTTACGACTCAACAACTGAATTAATGAAAATAATGCGTACTAGAAAAATCCCTCTAGTCGCTACAGTTATAGGTGAAAATGCAAAAAGTTATGAAAAACGAGACTGGACATTACCTGCAGCGATTGTGTTTGGTAATGAGCAAAATGGTTGTTCCGATGAAATTTTAAAAATAGCTGATGAATTAATTACAATACCAATGCTAGGTTTTGCACAATCATTAAATGTTTCCGTTGCTGCTGCAGTAATATTTTCTGAGATACGAAGACAACGAGAAAAAAAAGGAATGTACAAAAAAAATTGGAGTAAACGCAAACAAGAATGGCTAGATTATTGGATCGAACGAGAATACGCTTCACGTCTAAGGAGAAAACTACCTAAAACACCAAAGCCATAATCAGTTAATTCTAATCGCCTTCGATTGTCTAAACAGATACAATCACATTTATAGAAGTGTTGAAGGCAAAGTTAAGGTACTAATTGTGATACGTGAAAAGATTCTTGGTCTTGTCAGTACAGCTCTTAATTCTGCACAAGATGCTGGGGAAATACCACATTTTGTTTCACCCGAAATCACTATCGAACATCCACAAAGAATCGAACATGGTGATTTCTCAATCAATCTTCCCCTTCGTATTCAAGGTTTGGCAAAGATGAAAGCTATCGATGTTGCCAATATCCTACAAAAACATATCGAACCTTACTCAGCTATCGAGAAAATTGAGGTGGCACACCCCGGTTTCTTAAATTTTTACTTAGAAGAAACATGGGTATGTGATCAGATTACCTCAATTGTAAATGCAGGTGATTATTTCGCATTTTCGGATATAGGTAATGGAACTAACGTACAGATAGAGTACGTTTCTGCTAATCCAACTGGTCCAATCCATGTAGGCAATGGCCGTGGGGCAGCTATTGGATCAACTTTAGCAAATGTAATGGATTTTTTAGGATTCAATGTGCAACAAGAATACTATGTCAATGATGCTGGAACACAAGTTTCAATTTTTGGCAGAACACTTTATGCACGTTATGCAGAACTGTTCGGAAAGCAAATTCAAATTCCCGATAACGGATATCCAGGTGAGTATATTATAGGGCTTGCAAAGAATATTCAGGAACAATATGGAGATACTTTTTTAGAACTTGTCGACAATGAACCTAACCCTGAATTAGGAAAAATTGGTATCGATTTGCAACTCACTAATATTAAAGAAGATTTATCTGCAATTGGTGTGGATTATGATTCATGGTTTTCTGAACAATCCTTAATGGTTAAAGGAGGAGCCTATGATACCTCTCTAAAGCTACTCATGGATGCAAACTTAGTTTTAAAACGTGAAGGGGCTATATGGTTCAACTCTTCAGATTTAGGCGAATCAAAAGACAATGTACTCATTAGATCAGATGGACAACCAACTTACTATGCGACTGACATAGCCTATCATTATGACAAATTCCTTGTCAGAAAATTTGACCGTGTCATCGATATTTGGGGTGCAGATCATCAAGGGCATGTGTCTAGAGTAAAGACAGCTCTACAAACAGTTGGTGGAAATCCTGATTCTTTAGATGTCCTACTCTATCAATTAGTTAATCTTCGAAGGGGTGATGAAATAGTTCCCTTATCCAAAAGAGCTGGTGAGATTGTCACGCTACGTAACGTTATCGATGAAGTAGGTGCTGATGCAGCCAGGTTCTTTTTCCTAAGTTCTTCAGCTAATCAAACAATGGATTTCGATCTAGAATTAGCAAAAAGTCAATCCGATGAAAACCCTGTATATTATGTTCAATACGCCCATGCTCGAATATCTAGCATATTAGTAAAAGCTGAAGAGGATTCATTATTTAAGAGCAATCCAAAACTTTCATTACTTAATCATCCATCTGAACAGCTGCTTATTCGTAAACTTTTACTTCTACCTGAAATTCTTGAAAATGTAATTACAGATCTAGCTCCACATCATCTTCCACATTACTCTAAGGATTTAGCAACCGCCTTCCATTCTTTTTACACGCAATGTCGTGTTATCAGTGAAGATAAAGAGCTTACTGCTGCACGATTAATTCTATTGCAAGCATCACAAATCGTTCTGGCTAAAACTTTAGGACTTATGGGAATTAGTGCCCCGAGAAAAATGTGACCTATGAATACTGAAAAACCTAGAATCCTTACTGGAATAAGACCAACAGGATCTTTGCACCTTGGTCATTATGGAGGGGCGCTTGAAAATTGGCTGAAATTACAAAAAGAGTATGACTGTTTTTTCTTAATCGCAGATTATCAAGTATCTGACTATGCCGATAATATTGACAACATTCGTGAATGGGTCATCGAAGTTGCGATAGATTGGTTATCTGTCGGATTAGATCCCGATCTTTCACATTTCGCAATTGAAAGTCTTATCCCGGAACATACAGAATTAACTACATGGTTAAGCTGGTGGGTCCCCTTGGGAAGACTTCAACGGAATCCTACCCTAAAAGCTGAAATGAACGATCTGGGAGAATCTGTTCCAGTTGCTTTTTTTACCTATCCAGTAATGCAGGTAGCCAATATTTTGATGCCACGTGCACATCTCGTTCCTGTAGGAGAAGATCAGTTACCGCATATTGAAATGACACGTGAAATAGCGCGTAGATTTAACAGACTTTTTGGAAATGATAAAGAAATTTTCCCTGTCCCAAAAGCATTAGTAGGTCGTGTACCACGTCTAGTTGGAATAGATGGACCTGATGCAAAAATGAGTAAATCAAAAAATAATGCAATCTGGTTAAAAGATGATTCGGAAACAGTGACAAAAAAAGTCATGCGAATGTACACAGATCCATCAAGATTAAGAGCTACCGACCCCGGACATGTAGAAGGAAATCCTGTTTTTATGTACCACGATGCATTTAACCCAGATATTGATGAAGTTGACGACTTAAAAAAACGTTATGTTTTAGGAAAAGTAGGAGACGTTGAAGTAAAAACAAAGCTAGCTAACGCATTGAATCAGTTAATGGATCCTTGGCGGGAACGCCGTGATTACTTTGAAACACATCCCGAGTTAGTTATTGAAGCGCTCCGTAATGGAACAGAACACTATAGAGCTAAAGCACAAGAGACTATGGAAATGGTAAGAGGTGCACTTAAACTGGACTACTTACAAAAAGACTAATTTTTTTTACCTGTCAGTAACGTTTATATATTCTCTATATGATTCACCAACGTAGATTTGTCCCGGGCGGAAAATTCGATTACCAGAATCCCATTGTTCTTGCATGTTAACCATCCAACCCAAGGTTCTTGCAGCTGCAAATAAAGGTGTGAAGAAATCTATAGGAACACCAATTGCTTCAAAAATACACCCAGAAAATAAATCAACATTTGGGAATAACCCTCTATGGCCTAGTCTTTCTGTAGCAACTTTTTCCACAGTTAATGCAATATCATAATGATCACTTGCCAACGTGTTCGCAGTAATTACTTCTGTAGCTAATTGTTGAATAACTTTAGAACGTGGATCTTTTACATGATAAACACGATGTCCAAAACCAGGAATTTTAAACTTTTCATCTAACAATTCAGTAATCTTCGCTTCAGCTTCATCGGGTCGCCCAATTCGCTCAAATAGACGTAAAGAAGCTTCATTTGCCCCTCCATGTGCAGGACCTGACAAAGCGCCAATACCAGCAGAAACTACGGCTTCAGGTTCTGATTTTGTAGAAGTAACCACACGTGCAGTAAATGTAGAAGCATTTCCAGCAGAATGATCAGCTTGCAAAATCAATAAAGCATTCATCACACGAACTTGAAGATCTGTAGGGGTTTCACCAGTGATCATTCGCACTAACATTCTTGCATGTGATTCACCTTGTATAGGGCCTGTGTATTCTCTACCATCAGCTGCTTGAGCAATAACACCTACGAGATGTCCGACTTTTGCAATTAGAGATAATCCTCTGTCAGTAACAGTATCAACTTTTTGTTCAAAATCATTATCCATTGGTCCCAATGTGGCAACAGCAGCTTGTAAAGCAAACATAGGGTGAGTTTCTATTGCTGCACGTCTAGCGATTTCGATTTGACCATCACTAAGTTCACGTTCTATTTCAAACAACTGTTGTATCTCATTAACTCGATCTGCAGTAGGTAGATTGCCGTCATATAGTAATGCGACAATTTCTTCAAAAGTTGACTCTGGACTAGTAATATCTTCTATCGAGTAGCCACGATAAGTAAGACGGCCCTCTTCACCCTCAACCAACGAAACAGCTGATTCAGCTATAGCAATTCCTTCAAGGCCTTCACTAAAATTTTGATTATCTGGTGACACTTACTTCCTCAATTTCCTCGAATTTATAACCTTCAAAAATATCTACACTTCATAAGTTATAGTAATGTTTGCAAGAGCATAATAAAAAAATTATCTCTTAGTACTTATGGCAATATCGCATAACAATACCTCATAAATAATTATATCCTATCCTACAGTGCTAACTATAAATTTTTCCAACAAAGAATAAACTGCATCTGGATCTTCTTGGAGTCCATGTCCTGAATCTTTAATGATCTCAATACTTTTGGGGTCTGATGCTCTTCGATAAATATCTTCTGAAGCTTCATGATGAAGTATTTCATCTTGATCACCGTGTATTAATAATAATGGTTTATTTAATTGATGAACATCTTGGGTTCCAAAGAGTTGAGATGAAATTGCGGTCACACCTTTTACTAAATCCGACAGTTCACCTGCCTTAATTGCTACAGCTCCACCAAAAGAATGACCAACAAGTAAAGCTTCCCGGGCACCTATACCTTGCATAAAAGAACATCCAGCCAGCACATCTACAACAGATTCAGCAAAATCACCAGGTTTTCTGTATTCAATTCTCAATGAACTAATTCCGTGTTCAACTAGTGAGATACCTATTTTTTCGTAGACTTTGTCTGCAGGACCTGTGACAGTACCACCAGCTCCACCAACAAAAATAACAAAAGCAGTCTTACCTTCACATGCTCGAAGGTAACCTTTGATTACCCCACGAGTAGTGTTTAATTCAAGAATATATTCATCAGAAGTATCACTTAACCGAGTACGGACGCCTTTAATTGAAAGTGTAAGATCTTCTTCACTTTCTGAAGTATTAGGAGATTCAGGGATTCTATTACCAAAGCCATCAAGTTCCATATATGCAGACTAGCAGGGTAATTGATAAATATCAGTGTATTAGTAAAAAATCTTAATTTTGTGGTTTTTTCATATGCCAATCAGTGAGAGATTGATATGCATATGTAGCTCTAAGTAGTGTCTTTTCATCAAACGGTTTAGCGATTAGCTGTAAACCTATTGGCAATTCATTACTAAATCCACATGGCATACTAATAGCAGGATTGCCAGAAATATTTACAGGCAATGTGTACAAATCATTCAGATACATATTATACGGATCATCTATTTTTTCCCCTAATCCAAATGCGACAGTAGGGGTAGTCGGAGTTAATAAAAGATCATGTGTTTCAAATGCCTTCGCAAATTCTTGTCGTATCAATGTCCGCACCTTTTGTGCTTTAAGATAATAAGCATCATAGTAACCGGAAGAGAGTGCATATGTTCCCAGCATAATTCTTCTTTTTACTTCTTGCCCAAATCCCATTGAACGTGTTAACGACATTTCTTCATCGACAGATCCACCTTCTAAATAGCTAAACCCATACTTTACACCGTCGTAACGAGCAAGATTAGCTGATGCCTCTGAGGGTGCTATAATATAATAAACAGGTAATGATGCAGGACTTGTTGGTAGTTGAAGTGATCTATCAATTATCGCTCCTTCATTTTCAAAAAGTTCTATTACATTCTCAACAGCCAAACGAACGTCTTTATCTAATCCATCTTGAAAAAATTGAGCTGGTACACCAACACGCAACCCTGCAAGACCTCCTCCAAAATCTTCTTGATAATCAGGTACAGATATTTTAGCAGTGGTTGAGTCTCGAACATCTACTCCAGCAATAATTTGCATCACATTTGCAATGTCAGTGGCATCACGCCCGAAAGGTCCAACTTGTTCTAATGAAGATCCAAATGCGATCACACCATAACGACTGACCCGCCCATATGTAGGCTTCAATCCAGTGACACCACAAAACGCTGCAGGTTGACGAATTGAACCTCCTGTATCCGTGCCCAGTGAAATTGGTACATCTCTATTAGCGACAGCAACAGCCGAACCCCCAGAAGATCCTCCTGGGACTTTTTGGTGATTCCAAGGATTTTTTACAGGTCCAAATGCAGAATGCTCATTAGAAGATCCCATCGCAAATTCATCAAGATTGGTTTTGGCTATTATCACTGCACCTGCATCTTGTAAACGTTCAACAACTGTACAATCAAAAAGAGGTCGGTAATCTTCCAAAATTTTTGAACCTGCAGTAGTAATGTTTCCCATCGTAGACAAAAGATCCTTAACTGCAATTGGAATCCCTGTCAATGGCCCCGCAGTCCCCGATTTAATACGTTCATCAGCTAATTCAGCCTGTTTGAGTGCTAATGAATTTGTAACAGTAATATATGCATTCAAATCATGGCCTTTTAAGTTATGTAAAGTTGCTTCAACAAGTTCAACTGAAGAATAAGCTCTTTCATTCAACAGTTTAGAATGTTGGTGTGCAAACACATTAAGTTTAATATTTTCAGACATTAACCCTCAACATTTTCTTCTATTCCAAAACTCGTCTAACTCTGAAGTAACCTTCTTGGCTTCGAGGAGCACTTTCTAATGTTAATTCTCGATCTATTGGAATTGAGGTTTCATCTAGTCGATCGACATTCTCTAGTTCAAAAGTTTGAGCAGTTGGTTCGACTTCAGATGTATCAATTTCTTCTAAAATTTTAAAATTATCTAAAATCTCACTCAATTGATCACTTAATTGCTGAACTTCTAGCTCAGATAACTTAATACGTGCTAAAAGAGCAATCTGTTTTATTTCTTCATTTGATAAAGACATCAACAAATTCTCCACTTCGTCTTTTTGTATAATCACTATCCTACAATGTTCGACTTCTAGAAAATATAAATCTACGATTAATCATAAATTACTAACTAGTGTTAGAAAAGATCATGAAAGGTACAAGCCTTGCATAAACTTTCAAATAAACTAATACCTGATGCAGCTCGCCTAGGAAATCCTAGCTTTGTGTGGAGAAGTGGGCAGGAACGCCGACTAAAAATCATGCAACAACATGTAAAAATTAAAGACCAAATAATCTTAGATCTAGGTTGTGGCTTAGGAGAGTATGTTAGGGCTTTTTCTAGAGAAGGAGGTATAGCAATAGGTTGTGATATTGAATCATCACGTGTATTTGAGGCTAGCCAAAGATCCATTCATCATGAAAACAGCAAGACAACTTTCTTAGTAGCTGAAGGTGAAATGTTACCGTTTTTAGATAATTCGTTAGATATTGTCGTAATGAATGAAGTTATCGAACATGTAAATAATGATCACACAACATTAAGGGAGATTAGTCGAGTATTACGTAATGAGGGTTCTTGCATTATTTTCGCACCTAATAAATTATTCCCATTTGAAACACATGGTATTTATATTGGGAAAAAATATATTTTTGGTAATATTCCATTTATCAATTGGCTGCCACGTTTTATTAGAAACAAACTTGTACCACATGCACGGGTCTACGGACATCAAGATTGGTCACACTTAATCTTAAATACAGATCTACAGATTATAAAACATACATATGTTTACCCAGGTTTTGATAATTTAGAAAAAAAATTAGGAATATTAGGTAAAATGATTAGGAAAATATGCTACCGCGCAGAAAAAAATTGGTTCCGGCGATTTGGATTATCACATTTTTTAATTCTTGAAAAAATATCTAAGAGGAATTCATGAGCCATCGGAATTCATCAACTCGCCTGACTAGTATCGCTAGGGCAATACGTCACCAAACTGTATCTTCAGAACGATCCATAAATCCAGTACTAATAGTAGTAACAATCGCTTTTTCACTAATTCTTCTAGTGGGGATAGCTATAACTGTCAGTGGAGCAACCTACGCGTTTACTCGTTATACCGAAATAGCAAAAGGAGTTATACCGCCTGAAGAATTAATCGCAAATCTCCCGCAAGGTGGAGCAAGAATTTATGATCGCAATGGCAGCTTAATGTACGAATTCGTTGATGAATTTACAGGGTTGCGTCGACCAGTTCAATTAGAAAACATCTCTCATTGGTTAATCGAAGCTACCTTAGCAGTTGAAGACCCTACTTTTTATGAAAATAATGGCCTTAATACCAAGGGTTTAGTACGAGCAACTATAGAAAACCTTACTCCTTACGGAGGGGATTTTCTTGAAGGTTCTGGTGGATCATCTATCACACAACAATTAGCAAAAAACGTCTATATCCCTATAGAAGAGCGCGCCCAACGTACTATCGACAGAAAGGCAAGAGAAACAGTTATAGCCATAGAGCTAACTGAACAATATACAAAAGAAGAAATACTAGGATGGTATTTAAATTCGATATCATACGGTGGTATCTATACCGGAATTGAAGCAGCTTCACAAGGTTATTTTAATAAAACTGCTTCGGAGTTGACAATCGCTGAAGCTGCATTACTGGCAGGAATACCACAATCACCGGGAATTTATTACCCCTTTCACTATATTGATCTACAAACGAGCCAGCTAATACCAGGCAGTCCACCTATTGTTAGACAACATCAAGTATTAAATCTGATGATAAAACGAGGGCTTATCTCAGAAGGACAAGCTAATAATGCAAAAACTACTCCACTCGAATTTAAAGCAAATAGATTTGAAATTGAAGCTCCACATTTTGTTTTAGGAAGGATAGCGAATGAAATAACTGCACGTTTTGGAGAGGGATCATTAGTACGTGCAGGATTAGAAGTAGTAACAACAATCGATCTAAATTTACAACATGAAGCAGAAAAATTGTTAGAAGTTGAACTAGGAGAAATAGAAGAGCTTACTAATGCATCTAATGGTGCACTAGTAAGCATAGATGTGAACTCAGGCCAAATACTTACTTATATCGGAAGTAGGGATTATTTTAGGGATGATATCGAAGGTCGCAACGACAATGCAATAGCACCAAATTCTCCAGGATCTACATTAAAACCATTCACATATATGACTGCATTTATGAAAGGATGGGGTACTGGAACAGCTATACTGGATACTCCGCTAATATTAATCGATCCAGCAACCAGTGAAGAGTATGAACCACGAAATCCAGTGAGAGAATTTCAAGGTCCGATGACTGTTGCACATGCGCTGGGTAATTCAATGAACATACCCGCAATCAAAGCCATGAAATATGCTGGTGTCGAAGACACTATCAGAGTTATGAAGCAAGTTGGACATACTGCTTTAGATAACCCAGCTGGATACGGTCCATCATTAACTGTAGGTGGAGGAGAAATTACGCTCTTTGATCAAGCAATTTCTTATAGTGTTCTGGCAGCCAATGGTGTAATGAAAGGACAAGAAAACATTTCAACGGAAGTGGATCCTGATGAAAGAAAGTTAGAACCAATAGCAATCCTTCGAGTTCGTGATTTGAATGGTGATGTTTTATATGAATTCGACCAACCAGAGCAGAGAAGGATTGTTTCTTCTGATTTTACTTCGTTAGTGACTTCGATATTATCTGATGGAGATAATCAATGCTTAACTTATTACACATGTAATTGGCTTGGATTACCGAATGATAGACCTTCCGCAGCAAAAACAGGAACGAGCGAGCCTTTTGAAGACTCAAAAGATATCGGGGAAACTTGGACAATTGGATATACTCCTAAACTTGTGACAGCTGTCTGGCTAGGTAACGCAGATAATTCACCCCTACGTAATATTAGTTCGCAAGGTCCATCAACCACTATATGGAAAACTTACATGACTTATGCGTCAAATTATTTGGGATATGGTCCAACATCATTTCTTAATGACCCACGTGTTGTCACCAGAGAGGTTTGCTGGCCTTCAGGAAAGTTACCCACAGAGCATTGCCCGCAAATGAACCGTTATCATTCATCATATTCTTCAGCAATATTACCTCAATCTATAGATGAATTATCAGAATTTGAAGATGAATGGTGGAAAATCTTAGACATTGATACTCGCACGGGACTAAGAGCTAGTAACCGCACACCTGCAAGTTTTATATCAAAAGAGCTAAGACTAGATTTACCAGCAGAAGACATTAAAGATTGGGAGAAAATAGAAGATTGGGCAGTCAAATATGGGATAGGGAATTTATTAGCTCCGCCTTTGGATGATCAAGAAAATAAATTACCAGTTGAAATTATAAATTTAAGGCCTTATGAAAAAATTAAGGGAAATTATGAACTTTATGGACGAGCAGAATCTACAGATTTTAAAAATTATTCCCTTGAATGGGGGGCGGGCACTGAACCAACTACGTGGTTTGAATTACTAAGTTCAGATGTTGCCATCAGTTCTGGTGGGTTGCTAGGAGTATGGGAGACAACAAATTTATCTGATGATATTTATACCATCAGGATAGTAATGCAGGATAAAAAATTTGGAATTAGACAATACCAAGTGCCGGTAAAAATCGAAAATGGACCAGAAAGTAATCTACATTTTACAACACCAATTGTCAGAATCGATTCACCTCTTGATGGTTCATTAGTAAAAGGAGAAGTAAACATCAAAGGCGTCACTGTTTCACCAACAAGGGAGTCTGTAATTGTTAAAATAGGTGAAAGCTTAAATCCAACAACTTGGGATGAAATAATCCGAGATCATACACAAGTAGCAGGAGATCAAATTGGCAAGTGGCAAACTGATGAATTTAGTAATGGAATTTATACAATCCAAGTAATCCTTACAGATCGTTTACTTGGTAAAGCAAAAACAAGTATCTATGTTGTAGTCCAGAATTAAGAATTAGACTGTATATTAGTATATTCATAGACAAGATATACCAGAGCATAGCGAATATATGAATCGAATTTTAATGTCAGAAAATACAGCTCCTGTCGTAACCGATCAAGGTATTTTTGGTAATTTACCCATACCGCCTAATACAGACGTAAAAAAATTTAAAAAGAGAAAGTTCAATCTACGTTCAGTTCTATTCTGGATATCTAGTACAATCCTCACAATCTCTCTAATGCTTTGGATTACATTAACATCTGCATTGCATCTAACAAGTCCAAACGTTGCACTGGCTATGCAGACAGAGTTAATACGTACAGTAATAGAAGTCGATCAACTAATTGGCGGTAATATAAACGAGATTACTAGTAATGAATTGAATCTACTTTTCCCATTACCGAATACAGCTGTGTCGCAAAGTGAATTTGAACAGCTTAATTCAGATCAATTAAGAAAAATACTGTTAGAGCGCTCTGCTTTCGATCTGTATACAAACGGCGTTAGTGCCTTTAGTGAGAACAATCGCACTATAGAAACAAAATTCTTCTCTGGAGCAGGTGGAGTAAAATTATTTATTGATTTATTCACATATAAACAACATCAAAACTTATCAAATTATGAATCAAATCTTGTTATGTTAGTATGTGCCTCAACTTTTCTAATT
>Ga0114933_10003014_pt1 | contig 16819 bp, 21 predicted proteins | sample 4SBtaG_FD_89691 | JGI IMG/M metagenome (GOLD analysis project Ga0114933, IMG submission 89691) | Deep subsurface microbial communities from Kolumbo volcano to uncover new lineages of life (NeLLi) - 4SBTROV12_W25 metaG | ecosystem: Environmental > Aquatic > Marine > Volcanic | place: Kolumbo... | reverse complement strand
TCCAAAGAACTTTTCAAAAGAAGCGAGAGATGAACACCAATTCAAAGTTGCTCACTTGGCAAAACTTCTGTTAAAACACAATGTCCCAATGGGCGTGAGTACGATTTCACCATACAAGGCGAATCGTGCAAAAGCAAGAGAGATTATTGGTGATGACACTAAATTCTTTGAAGTTTATGTTAATGCTTCATTGGCAAAATGTGAGGAACGTGATGTCAAAGGGATGTATGCAAAGGCTCGTTCTGGAGAAATCAAGGGATTTACAGGCATAGACGATCCATATGAGGCACCTGACAGCGCTGACCTTGTACTGGATACTGACACAAAAACACTAGATGAAAGTGCACAAGAAGTCTTGGATTTTTTGAAATCAAAAAATTTACTATAACTTAGAAATTCTAGAAACTGTTTCTACATGAATTGTTCCATTTGTAACCAACAGACCATTTTCATGATTTACCGATTCGGTATTGTAAATAAGCTCATTTCCAGAAATATCAGTCATCTTTCCACCAGCTTCTGAAATTATACAATGTGATGCCGCTGTATCCCACTGTTTCATTTTGTTTGTGCTAGTCAAGTAGATATCTGCTCTACCAGATGCTATCTCCATAACTTTTAGAGAACTTCCAATACTTGCAGTATTTTTGATTTCTAACAGTTCTAACATTTTATTTTCTTTGTCAGATAAATGGTGTCTACTTACTAAGGCAAGAGATTCTGCAACTTCTTCAACATCTCTTACCGAAATTCTCATCCATCCTTCAGACTCATGGCAGAAGGCACCAAGATCCTTTTCTGCAAAATATATTTTTTTTTCTGTTGGCCAGTAAACTATTCCCATTACAGGAATATGATTTTCTACCAATCCAACCATTACAGTAAACTCATCTGTCTTGTTTACAAAATCCTGTGTTCCATCAAGTGGATCAACAATCCAGACTTTATCACTACCCATTCTAGATTTATCATCAGTATCTTCTTCTGATAAAATTGGAATTCCAGTTTGCAAAAGATATTCTTTGATAATCCTATTGCTTTCCAGATCAGCTTTTGTAATTGGAGAATTATCATCTTTTTTCCCTACCTGAAAATTACTCTTGTAAACTTCCACAATTTTATCTCCAGCCGTGGTTACTGTATCAATGAGAGTTTCTAAATGTGGTATTTTCGAAGAAACTGGAAGTTCTGCCATTTTATGAATTCGTTGTTAATTCTGGCTTTAATGTCCAGGCTACTGCAAGTGCAACAAATGGCACTGATATCAGTGCAGTCATCTGCAAAATCACTACTAGCTGTGTGTAAGCTACATCTGGTATTGTGATTAGCCAAGGCAATGGGAGTGAAATTATGAACCAAACACCTGATAGTAGACTAATAATCTCGATTTTTCGTTTTGTTTTTGGGTTCATTATATCATCTCTTAAAATTTGATTCCAAACGTCCATCGTCTGTTGAGTATATAATTAATGGCACCTGCAATTACTATTGCTATACCTGCAGCATGAAGATAATAGGCAGCAGCATTTTCAACAAGCAAAAATGTTATTCCTAGCTGAATTCCCATTCCAACCAAACTGACAATTATGAATTTTACATACATTTCACCAGTTCGTTGATTTTCAATTGAATCTCTAAATGTCCAAGATCTATTGAAAAAAAAGTTTGTAGTTATTGAAACAGATATTGCAATAATTTGAGATGCTAAATACCAGAAACCAAGAAAATCAGTCAGCAGGTACAGGATTCCAAGATTTACTAAAACCCCTGTTACTCCAACAGAATAATACTTTACAGCCTGTTTTGCAAATAGTGAATAATTCTTCTTCTTTTTTTCATCAGCTTCCATTTTTCTAGTTGATAATGGTTTACTATTATTTTTAACCTAATTTTTTAGCACAATCTATGCCTAAAACAAGGATTTAGCGATACTGATTTTAGCATTATTTTCTAGACGTCAAAATAAAGATAAAATTCATGAGGATGGGGTCTGATAGAGATTTCTCTCTGATCCCGTCTTTCTAAATCAATTATCTTATCTAAAACAGGTGTGCTGAAGATTGGAGATAGGAATTTTCTATCACTTTCTAATTCATCTAAAGCTCTTCCAAGATTTGCTGGAAGTGTATCAATTCCACGCTTCTTTCTTTCTGATCTTGACATTTTGTAAATGTCTTCTTGAACTGGATCACCAGGATCCATTTTTTTCTTTATTCCATCTAGACCCGCTGCTAAAACTGCAGAAAATACTAGATATGGATTTGAAGCAGGATCAGGAACACGATACTCCAATCTTTTCATAAACGCATATTTTTGACCTTTAAAGTGAGCTGGAATTCTTATTGTAGCGGATCTATTACTTGAGCTCCATGCAATGTAAACTGGTGCCTCATAACCTGGAACTAATCTATGATAGGAATTTGTTGTTGGGTTTGTAATTGCTGTAAGAGCTTTTGCATGAGACATTATACCGCCACAGAAATAACGACCTACTTGACTGAGCTCCAACTCTGAAGCTTCATCAAAAAATGCATTTTGATCATTTTTCCAGAGGCTAACATTTGTATGCATACCAGAACCGGAATCCATTGATATTGGTTTTGGCATCATAGTTGCAACCTTTCCAAATTTTTGGGCAATGTTTCTTACAACATATTTGTAAGACTGTGCACCATCCGCCGAATTTGTCATGTAATCATACTTGATATCAATTTCACACTGACCAGCTGTTGCGACCTCATGGTGATGGTTATCACATAAAATTCCAAAACTATTATTGAGAATATCAACACATTCATTCCTAAATGGAGTTAATGTATCAGATGGAGTGCTAGGATAGTATCCCTCCTGTAATCCCATAGGATAACCAGTTCCTTCTTGACTCCATGGTGCTTCTACCGATTCAATTGAATATGACTGGCCTTTGTATGGTGTTAAAACATCCCAATTCACTTTATCAAAAACAAAGAACTCTACTTCTGGTCCCCATGTACTATGATCAAACCCTTGCGTTGTAACATATTTCTCAGCTTTTTGGCAAATTCCTCTAGGATCATTTTCAAGTCTTCCACGACCTCCTCCCCAATAGACATCACAAAGAAGTCTCGCAGTTTTTTTGTCATCGATCCAAGGAATTACTGCAAATGTACTTGGATCTGGCTTTAAGATAAGATCAGAATCATGTATGCTGGTAAAACCAACAATTGAGGATCCATCTAGTTTTGGTAGTCCGTCTTCCATCTGTTCAGGCGTAAATGTGTCTGCTGAGATTGTGGTATGATGGAATCTGCCTGGCAGGCTAGTAAACTGAAGATCAATAAACTTGATTCCCTCATGCTTTATTCGTGAAAATACCTCATCAGATGAATATTTGACATGCGTTGCTTTTCCACCAATTACTTTGTACGGCATTTAATTTCGACAAACTAAAAGAATTAAACGTGCCATTTAAGATTAACTAGCATACAAATGTCTGACACAGAAATTCCTGATCTTGGCAAATTATACAGAATGGCTTTAAGTGAAATTGAAAATAGTGAAATTCAGCAAATAAATTCAGAATTTTATAAAACACTTTCACAATTTATTGGAAAATTAAGAACTGAGGAATATAGTGGAATAGAAGCAAAGATCAAAGACGATCTTGTTGAAAAAACCAGTTTGTTAACACAACTAATAATGAAATTCCGATTAGAGAAAGCAGCCACAGGTATCTCAAAAACAGGATTAATTGATGAAGAAAAATTTGTAATCGAGTTAAGTGACGAAATGGAAGAAAGAAATGAAATGATATTATCTAGTACATTAAATGGGAAAACTAAAGTTTTGGAATCTATATCAAAAAAAAATAAAATAAGACCTATTTCTGTCAGATTTCTAAAAGATGTTGAAGGATTTTTGGGTGCTGATTCAGAAAAATATGGTTCGTTTAAACCAGAAGATATTGCAACAATACCTAATGAAAACGCACAAGAATTAATTACTAAAAACTTGGCAGTTAAAATCCACATAGATAAATAAGAAGAAAATGTCTCATCCAGGTTCAGTAGATATTATAGATTTTATTTTGTTAACGATTTATCCTGTCGGTGCATTATTCATCATAGAAATATTTAGCAGAACTGTAAATAGAAAAAGACAAGTCATTCCATCCTGGATTAAACTCTCAGTACAAGGAATTACTATGATAGGTTTTGCCTTTGCATATACGATTTTTATTTCTTTGATTACTACCAGTTCTGACGAACACATTTTTGCAGAACCACATTGGCTATCAGCATTTGTTTTGTTAGCGTTGTCTGTAACGTTATTTTATCAGGCACGTCGTTCCAAGCAAGATCCAACAAAATCAGATTATTAGGATTATTTGAATTTTCGAAAAAATTTTTTCAATCCAGATGAATTTGGTCCTCCATCTCTAATTACCCCACGCTGACCAAATTTTTTTGCTCTAATCTGTGTTAATTTTACACATCTATGATCTTCTGGTAGTCTATGTTCTGCACAGAAAGGATCTTTACAGTAATTGCATTCGAAAGGTATGTCAACCATATCGCCACAATATGCACATTTTTCTGGAAGCATAACACATGTATGTTTTTTCATTTAATAAATTTACAATATCTTCTAAAAAACGAAAACACATTTACACCCAAAAATTTGCTTTAGATTAGTTTTGATACAAGATAAGGTTGTAGTAATTACAGGTGGTTCTAGCGGAATTGGCTATTCAACTGCAAAGGCACTTGCAAAAAAAGGTGCAAAGATAGTTGCTGGTGCAAGAAGATTAGACAGACTAGAAACACTACAAAAAGAAATCACTGACGATGGTGGAGAAATAATTATCTGTGAAATGGATGTAACCAAAAAAACCGATTGTGATAATTTGGTAAAACAAGCAATTGACAAGTATGGAACCGTAGATGTTTTGGTAAATAACGCAGGCTTGATGCCGCTAAGTTTTGTAAAATCCCTAAAAATTGATGAATGGGATAGAATGGTGGATGTAAACATCAAAGGTGTGTTGTATTGTACTGCAGCAGTTGTACCTACAATGGTTGAGAAAAAATCAGGCCATATAATCAACATTTCATCTGTAGCAGGGAGAATTGTGTTTCCAGCTGGAAGTGTTTATTGTGCCACAAAACATGCAGTAACTGCATTCTCAGAAGGTCTAAGGCAAGAACTTAGTGTAAGAAAAAACATTAGAGTTACCAGTATAGAACCTGGAGTTGTACAGACTGAATTAACAAACACCATCACTGAAGAATCTCTACAAGCATTTGTAGAAAAACACAAAGAAATGGAAGGATTACAAGCTGCAGATATCTCAAATGCAATCATCTTTGCAATCGATGCGCCAAATCACATGAACGTAAATGAAATTCTAATCAGACCAACTGCACAAGAAGTTTAAGTTTTAGTTTCTTTTTCTCTGTTTAAATGTCCTAATAACGCTTTGATCTCTTTGCCTATGTTGTTTGGATCTTTATCCAGATCTAACTTCTCAACTAACTTTTCTTTTAATCCACCATCTTCCAATTCAATTCGTCTTTTTTCTATACAGTCTAAATGATCACTTTCAGTACCAGAGATCTTCTTACAAATTGAACAAATTTTCATACTCTAATCTTACGATACCACGATTTAATTATTTCATAACGTGTAAAATTTTTCAGGGGTCGTCGTCTAGTATGGCTATGATGCCAGCCTGGGGTGCTGGAGGTCGGAGGTTCAAATCCTCCCGATCCCATTAACCAATTGAATTAATTCTTTGATTCTTCCACATATACCAACAGGCAATACTGCGGTTTGGTCTCCATCTCTCTGAAAATTTTTCCACGGTTTTTGTAGTAGGCAATTCTTTTAATGAAAACAAATCTCTAATTCCTTTTTTAATTCCCAGATCATCTACCGGCAAAACATCTTTTCGTTGTAAACAAAACATTAGATAAATCTGTGCAGTCCAATTTCCAACACCTTTAATTTTGGTTAATTCAGCTGTAACTTGTTCATCATTTAATTTTGCAATCTTATTAAATTCAATCTTCTTTTGGAGAATTTGTTTTGATAATCCCTTAATGTAATTGATTTTTACACTAGATATTCCTGTATTTTTTAATCTTTTATTTGACGTATCAATTACTTGTTTTGGTGTAGGAAATTTTCCATAAATCTCTAGAAATCTCTTCGTGATAGCCGTGGCTGAGGCCTCAGATAATTGTTGATAAATTATTGCTTCAACTAATGTTTGGTATGGATTTTTTGTAATTCTCATTGTACACGGACCAATCTTTTTCACTAGCGGTCCAAGTTTTCGGTCTTCAGATAAAACAGAAACTTCGTTCAGAAATTTTCCTGGTTTTTGTATTTTCAATCCAAGAGTAATCTTTTCAAAATTTTCTAATGTTGGGTTTTTCTTATACTGTCGAATTAAATTAATAATCTTTGTTTTTGTAGGCAATTTTGTTTTTTTTTGAATAATTTTAGCTAGTCCTGTCCCAATGAATATTGCCTGTGTTGCACCTGATACATTAGATGGTTTTCTGTTAACACTAGAACTCTCAAAATCAATGATTGTATTTTTATTTTTTTGAATAATTACATGTTTGTCAATAGTACTTAATTCTCCATGATCTAATCCTGCATTGTCTAAAAGGTAACATCCACGTAAAACATTATTGACTACAGAACCTATTTCCTTGGATTTTGTTTCAGATTTTTTAGCCCAATCAATAATCTTCTCTCCGTCTACATATTCCATTATCAAAAAATTTTTCGAGTTTTTGATAAACCTAGGCCCAACGTCAATCTTATTCGCAATTTTTAGTAATTTAGCTTCATTTGACATATTTTTTCTTGGTGAATCAATTCGTCTAATCTTTAATGCTACTAATTTACTATTTTGTTTAGCAAGTACAACCATTCCAACGTAGCCTTTTCCAAGAATTTGGCATTTCTCAATTTGTAGTGGCCCTGTAAAAGAAATATGAGAAACTCCTATTTTTTTTAATTCGCTTATTCGTTTTTTAATTTCTGAATCTTTTGGTTTAGGGAATGCAAGAATTTTCTTGTATGGATCTTTTGTGAAAACACTAATTGATTGAAAATGCGGTTTCATTTGTAGTTAACAGTCTCGAGATGCTCTTTTTAACAGATGTGTTTTGTTTGTCTTTTCCACTTGTTATTTTAAATCCAGTCTTAAATTCTGCCCTAAGACCTTTTGGAATTCCTGATTCACCAATATGATTTTTAATCAAATCATTAAGAAATGACTTGGCATTCTCATATCGCCTAGTTTGTAGTGATTGTAATTTTCCATCCTTATTTGTCCACATTAATTTGGACTTTTTAGAATTAACATCAATAAATTTACGAGAGAATTCACTAGAAAACACTTCAGGACCTGTCCTAATCTCATTTTTTGATATTGATGTTGATTCTAGTAAAAATAGCAAACTAGCTTTATTCTCTTCATATGCGATTGCATCATTTCTAAGAACATTGAATCCTTCTTTATTCATCTGAGATTCAATCGAACTTGTTGCTCTTTTTATTTGGCCATAAATTATATCGTCACTTCTCTTTTTGTATTTGAAATTTATTACTAGTATATTTTTTTCTAATTCTTTTGAAATTTTTCTTTTAGATTTTTCTTTAAAGTATGAAATTGAATTTTTCTTTAAGAAATTTCTAGAAATTAAAATGAAATTTGTGACGTTTTTTATTGATATTGCTGCGCCAAGATTCCTATTTCTATCAATAGGATCAATTATCACTATAGACGATTCAAATTTTCTTGGTGATTCACCTATCATCTCATTGTTTTGAAGATTGGCTATTTTCTTTAGGACATTTTCAAAGCTTCCTAGATAGTAAACCAAAACTTCACATACATAACCACTAAATCCTTGCTTTGCGATTTCTGCACCATACATTCCATTTATTTCTAAGAAATACTTGAGAATTCTTATATCATCCTTCATTAATCCAGTTAATTTCTCACTCATGAATTCAGTATGGAACGTTGATCTATCTGCTGCACTTTTCCAATGATCTTTTTTTACATCATAACAAGGAACTACATTTACTCCAACTCCATCAATGTTTGCTTCAACAAACGGATGTTCAGAATATCGAACATACGGTTTGAATTTTTTGAGTGAATCAAATCCAATTTTTCTACCAAGTTTTTCGAAATTTTTTTCAGATGTTGTTGTTTTAAATTTTACAAAAATATCAATGTCAATTTTTCCTCTGGTCCAAGTCTCTTTAGCATAAGATCCACCAAAATGTACTGACACAACAGATTTTTGTTTTTCAGCTTCATTATTTACTAAACTAAAAACTTGATTTGCAATAATATCAACTTTTTTTCTTTCTTGATTAGTTGGAATCGCAACTTCTTTTGCTTTTTTTAAAATTTCATTTTTCATTTTCATTAACCTCCAGTAAATCTGAATACTCTGGTCCTTTTGGACTTAAAATGCTTCTTTTTAATTTAATTTTTGTTATAACTTGGGTTCCAAACTCAACTGTTTCATACTCTTTTACTCTTAATGAAACATCATCAATCTTGTGTTTTATTCTTAAAACTGTCAAATGAGGCTTGAATTTTTTATCTTTCTCAAAACCTAATGACTCTAATTTCATTCCTATTTCTTTAGTTATTTCGATTAGCTTTCCAGCCCCCATTTTATCAGTTCCAATCCAGACAACTCTAGGATTTTTCAAATTTGGAAATACACCTACTCCTTTTAATGATAAATTAAATTGGGAAAATGTAATTTTCCTTAACTGTTGTTTAACCTCTTCACATTTCTCTTCAGAAATCTCACCTAAAAATTGTAAAGTAAAATGAATTTGGTTAATTTTTATGGGTTTTGCATCAATTTGGAATTCTTCTTGAAATGTTTGAATTTTCTTTAGGATCTCTACATCAGAAATTTCAATTGCAATGAATATTCTCATAAAAAATAAAATATTTGTAATTATTTATCGCTACCTTCATAGACTAGTCATTCAAAAACAATCTGTTGCCAAAACTTGTTGTATGTTTAACTGGAATGCCAGGTGCAGGAAAATCAACTATTGTGGCAAAATTAAAAGAACAAGGTTATCAGGCATTTAATCTTGGAGATGGAGTTAGAGCAGAAGCTAAGCGAAGGAATCTTGAACCCACAGGAGAAAACTTGGGTAGATTAATGCTAGAACTTAGAGAAAAAAATGGTCAGGGGGCAGTTGCAGAATTAATCAAAGAACCAATACAAAACTCAGATCATGAAATTATAATTATTGACGGCATACGTTCCATACATGAAATCAATGTTCTAAAAGAAACCGGATATCTGAAACTCTTGGCAGTAGAAGCATCTTCTGATACTAGATTTAACTTTCTAAGTCAGCGAAAAAGATCTGACGATCCACTGACAAGAGAAAAATTTGAGGAGCGTGACAATCGTGAAATTGGTATTGGATTACAAGAAATTATTGAACTTGCAGATGAAACTATTGAAAATAACAATGTAACAATAGAACAATTAGTAGATTCTGCAATTGAAATTTTTAAAAACTGGGCTAAGTAATGAATTCAAAAATTGGCATTCAAGTTTTTTGTGAAGTAAATCCATCAGAGGATCCAGAAAAAATTAAAACTTCAATTTTTAATTTATTTCCAGATTTGAAAATTAAAGTTCAAGAAAACCAAATATCTGGTAATTCCAATAATATTGAAATCTTATCAAAAGTTTTGAAATCAATAAAAAACAGGCAAATCACTAATGTATTATCACGTATTATGAAGTCAAATATGACAAATGATTCAACATGGTTTTATCTAAATAAGCAGGCTGCATTTGTTGATGTAGTTGCGTTATGTAATGAGGCTGACGAATCTGCCTTGGGACCAATTAAGATCATACTAAATTCAAATAATATTGAAGAAACCATAGAAAATCTTATTGTTTGATAATTTACGCCTAAGCAGATCAAAAAATCCATCTAATTTGATAATTTTTTTTAAGTTTTGATATAAAATTCAAATTTTTTAAAAAATTTTCATGAAGATACAGCTTACAATTGTTGGTATTGTACTCATAGCAGGAGGAATTTTATTTTTCCCACAGACAGTAGAACAACTTCCTGAAGGTTCCAATGTTTTTAGTGCATTAGTAGAAGATATTATGAGCATAAAAGAATACAATTCCAATACGGAGCAAGTAGGTGATACTCTTTATGATGTTGGAATTGAGGTTGGAGATAAACTAACTGATGTTGCCATAACCGTAGAAGATTCAATAAACGATATGGAACTTTCTCCAAATAAAGTACTCAATATAGAAGGCTAGATTTATTTCAAAATATTAACTTCTAACAAGTCTTTAGCTGCTATTGTGTTTTTATGAACCTGTTTAGCTTCTTCTAATAAAACAGACTCATCATTGTATCTTGCAGAAAAGTGTGTTAAAATTAATGTTGAAACATTAGCTTTTTCGGCTAATTCTGCTGCTTCTTTTGCAGTTGAATGATTAGCTTCTATTGCTTTGTCTTTTAATTCATCAGCAAATGTTGAATCAAAGCTAAGATAATCACAGTTTTTGAAGAATTTAGCTAGCTCATCTGTTGGTCTTGTATCACCAGACACTCCAATTTTTCTTCCAGGTCGTTTGTCCCCAGTTACTTCTGACGATTGAATTTCCTTACCACCTAGTTCTATTGAATTACCCATTTGTAATTCATGCCACAGTTTTCCCTCAGGTATTTCTAATGCATTTGCTTTTTCTGGATAAAATTCACCAGGTCTATCTTTTTCATCAAATCGGAATGAAAATGCTGGAATTCCATGTTTAGCATCAGTTGCAAAAACAGAATAATCTTTTTCATCAACAATTAATCCCTCATTAATTCTTGAAATTAGAACTGGAAAAGACAATCCAAAATTCAAAATCTTAATGTTAGCTGCAATGAACTCATCAATTCCATCAGGTCCAAATATTTCAACAGATTCTGTCCTGTTTTGCAGATTCATCGTTTGTAACAAACCCAGAATTCCAATACAATGATCACCATGAAGGTGTGTAACAAAAATTTTCATTTTTTTGTTCCATGGCAAGCCTGATTTTAGATATGAAATTTGTGCACCTTCTCCTGCATCGAACATCAAAACTTCAGTATCCCTTACTAAGCAAATACACGTTAAACCTCTCTCAATAGTTGGCATGGCACCAGATGTTCCCAAAAAAACTAGTTTCATAACATCACATTCACAAAAGCGATTCTGCTAACATTCTAGATACATCAACTTTGGATGAATTAGTAGGTATAGTATTTGTACTAATAATCTGTGTAACTCCTGCTTGCTTGATTTTCTTTTCAGCACCATTTACAAATAATCCATGTGTACATGCAACATAGATACGTCTACACTTTTGTTTTTTTAGGAATTGTGTTGCTTTGATTATGCTTCCTCCAGTGCTTATCATATCATCAACTAGAACCAAATCTCGATCTTTAACTGAGGCTTTTGTTGTAATAATATTGATTTTACCTGTTTTTCTGTCTCTATGTTTTTTTAATGCAATAAAATCAGTTTTTAAGGCATCTGCAAATTCATCAGCTCTTTCTTTTCCACCTTGATCTGGCGATACTACAAGAGGATCTTTTAATTTTAATTTTTTAATATAATTTGCTAAATTAGATACTACACTCACATTTTCTGAGGAAATTCCAAGTTGTTTCAAAGCTAATTTACTATGTATGTCAACAACAATGACTTTTTTTGTACCTACTGATTTTAGCATCTTACCAATTACTGAAACTGTAACTACCTCACCATCCAGAAATTCTCTATCCTGTCTTGCATATCCCAAATATGGAATTACTGCATAAATTTTCGAGGAATATTTTCTTGCTTGTGAAATGATAGAAAGTAAGTGTAAAAGATTTGAATCAACAGGAGGAAATGTTGATTGGACCACAACTATGATTTTCTTCTTTGGGATTTTCTTTATTGTTATTTTACTTTCTCCATCAGGAAAAGTACGAGTTGAAGTATTCACATAGCCAGCTTTTAGCTTTTTTGCTATTCTCCTAGCCAATCCTTGAGAAGAATTACCTCCAATTACCACATATTTTGACAATGAATCATCGAGTCAAAACGGATTCTTAAGTTTTCGTAGACATTAAAAAGGCTTAGAAAAACTATTCATCGCCTTCTCCTCTACCTAAATCTCCAACTCCATATTCTTCTACAACACCATTGCGTTCAGCATCAAGTGATCCAATTTCTTGTGCTTCTCTCTTTTCATCTCCTTGATAGACTGTACGAATTGGCCATGGAATTCTAATATCATATTTTTGGAACTCTTCATACATGATTACTCGCATGTCACTTTTTGTTTTGAATTGTGCACCATAATCTCTAACATATACCCACATTGAAAAATCCAAAGATGAATCATTGAATTTATCAAATCTTACTACTGGTTGTGTTACATCAACATGAATGTCTTTGTCACAACCACAGCTTGGTTGATTTGTGTCAAGGTATGGGCATCTGTTCTGTCTTACTAGATGGCGTCCTTTTGCATCAACAGTTTCAGTCATTGCACGCTTTCCAACTTTTACCAGAATAGATGCAACTTGACGTGGGTTATTGAGATATGAAACTCCTACATTAACTATTGCAGGAACAAGTTTGATCTCTTTTGTGTAGTTAACTATCTGAGCAGTTACTAATTGCCTTGTAGGAATTATTGCTACAGATTCATTTAATGCGTCTCTGATGTAAGTAACTCTTGGTGCAATCTTGTGTACAACACCATTGTAACCACTTTCTAGCTGAATTCTATCTCCTTCTTTTACAATCTTGTCTTTACGAATTAATATGTACGAAAAATAATTTTCCAAAGTTTCTTTTAATGCAAGACCAACACCAAATGCAATTCCTCCTGTTGCAGTGGCTAACACAATCAGATCTACTCCCCACCATGAAACAATTCCAATTATAACACCAACAAAAATTAAAACTGGTAAAACTTGTTTTGCTGACTTTGGAACACCTTCTTTCTGTTTTCGAAAAAATCCAGGTGGTTTTGAGGCAGGAATTAGTGGTTCAAACCCTGTTACTCTTTTTTGCTCTCTCCATATATCAATTGGAAAAATTTCTTCAGGAACTGCACCAGGGAAAAGTTTTCTTCCTGATGAATTGTTACCACTAACACATTCATTGTAGTAGTTTTCATATTTTTTTCGCTCTGATTTTTTCCATTCTTCAAATGGATTTGATTTTATTTTTTCAAAACTTCCAATTGGAATACCTTTTGTAGTTCTAAATCCTTCTAGGAACTGTCTTCCCTCATCTGTTTGTAGATAATTTTGAAATTCTTCTTCCGTTAAATCTTCAGGTCTTTGTTTTGGTGGTACCCATTTGTACAATTTATGAAACAAATCGTCTTTGTCGTCAACAAAGCCCCTCATCTCTCTCCAAGCCTCAAAATCAGTGCGCTCAGAATTAGAGCTTTCACGTTTTGTTAATGCTATTGGTACAAGCTGTGAAATTGTATATCCTATAACCAAAATATTCATCGTGTTTAACATCTTTGCAAATACTTCACTTGGTGCCAACTCACCATCTATTGCAATCTGATTGATTTCTTCATCAAACAATTCAAAAACTTGGATGTATGTATTAACTGAAGAAATTAATGCTATAGCCAAAAACGGCAAAATAATTTTTCGTGCAAATCTTGAAACATGTGGTTTTGTATGATTCATTTTTTGGGATTTTACCCATCTAGAAAATTTTGTATAAACAATTGCGATTATTATGATTCCAATTATTAGACCAGCCACAGCTAATTGAAGAGATAACGATGATGCTATCAGCTGGGACACTGTATCAAACTGACCAACTGAAATTTCAGTAATTTCATCTTCCATCTATTTTCACTAATCTCGATAATTTGCGCGATCTACTGAAGTTATGTTAATTTGTCGCCTAGTTTACGAATAACAGTCAAACTTTTTTAAAGAATTTCCACCCTTTTTAAAGCAAAATCTACCCAGATCCTAACGTTTAACAAACATAGAGTGTAATTAACCAAATGGCACAAACACCACAAAATCAAGAGTCTGTTTGGTCAGTTGATGAGTCTCCCAGCATAAAATCATACACACTGGCTAATTTGAGAAAACTTCCTCAGATTGAAAATTTTTCAGAAGAAGAAATCTTTGATATGGAAGTTGTTGGTAATGTTTTGCCATTTAAGGCGAATAACTATGTAGTCGAGCAGTTAATTGATTGGAATAACACTCAAAATGATTCCATTTTTGCATTAACATTTCCACAAAAAGGCATGCTCAAATCTGAACATTTTGATCAGATGGCTGAAGTAATGAAAAGAGGAGATAGAAAAGAGATTCAAGAAACAGCAAATACAATTAGACTTCAATTAAATCCACATCCTGCAGGGCAGATGGAGCTAAATGTTCCAACTCTAAAAGATGGAACAAAATTATACGGAATGCAACACAAATACAATGAAACAGTACTTTTCTTTCCAAGTCAAGGGCAGACATGTCATGCATATTGTACTTTTTGCTTCAGATGGCCACAATTCGTAGGAATGGACGAAATGAAGTTTGCAATGAAAGAGGGCGAGGCTCTTGCACAATATGTAAAGGAGCACCCAGAAATTAGCGACATACTATTCACAGGAGGTGACCCCATGATAATGAAGGCTAGTCTTTTTGCCGCATATATTGATAAATTACTTGACGCAGATCTTCCAAATCTAAAGACAATAAGGATTGGAACAAAGGCTCTTTCATATTGGCCATACAAAGTTTTGACAGACAAAGATGCTGATGAAACACTAGATACGTTTCGCAGAATTGTTTCAAAAGGAAAACATCTGGCTATAATGGCTCACTTTAACCATCTTGTAGAATTAAAGACAGGGTCAGTCAAACAAGCAATTAAAAAAATGAGAGAAACAGGCGCACAGATTAGAACTCAATCACCACTTCTAACTCACATTAATGATGATGCCAACATGTGGGCTCAAATGTGGCAAAAACAGGTAGATTTAGGCTGTATACCATACTACATGTTTGTTGTAAGAGACACTGGCGCACAACATTACTTTGGTGTTCCACTAGTAAGAGCTCATGAAATTTTCAAAAATGCAATAAAACAGGTAAGTGGATTAGCCAGAACCGTTCGTGGTCCTAGCATGTCTGCAACTCCAGGAAAAGTTCAGATTGACGGTGTTGCTCAGGTTAACGACCAAAAAGTCATGGTTTTCCGCATGCTTCAAGGCAGGGATCCTGAATGGGTAAACAAACCATTCTTTGCAAAATATGATGAAAATGCAATTTGGTTAGACGATCTCAAACCAGCATTTGAAGAAAAATTCTTTTTTGAAGATGGACTCAAGGCAATAAAAGAGAAAAAGCTTGCCTAAATGACAGATTAAAATATAGAAATTTTGGTTATAGACTATGCGAAAAGAATATGTTGTAATGAGAATTGACGCTGCACCTGATGGATCTCCATATGTTGTAGTTTCATTATCTTTGGCAAAAGATATGAAAGAAGGCAATCAACCACCATCTCCATTTGGCTCAAATGTTATGGGATTTACTAACATGGATGACATGATGAAAAATCTCAATAAAATGATGGCAGGCGGAATGGGCGGCATGGGAGGTCCTGGAAACACTAGCATCAAACTAGAAATGCATGAATACAAAGAACTCAATCTCTCAGTTGGAGATAAGGTCTTTTTGGATATGTCAAAAGCAGAGTCTTTAGGCGTATAATCTACCTAGAAATCTGGGCACGTAATTTTTCATATGCTCTTGGTGCATCTTCTTCTTTTAGAACTATCACAAGTCCGTCTTGTGTGAAGAGTGCATCTGCCATATCAATTCCATTATAGTGTAGAATTTCAGTCACAAAAGCCATCACATCTGATCTGCTGTGATTTGGTGGAACTGAGACCTTTATTTTTGCCAGACCTGCATTGTACTCATTCTCCTTTGGTAATGACTGGAACATCCGTCTGACTCTGTCACTGTCTTCAGTCAAAATTCTAAAGGAATCCCCGAGCCTGAAAAACTCAGAATCTGAAAATTCCTTATGGAATTCGTTTAGCATTTTAGCCATCTCATCTCCGGCATCTACCATATTCCACTGAATGCCCATAATTCCATCAGTCAGGGAAAGTCTGGCATTTTTGAGAATAGGCTCATCTGAAACCTCTTCTTTGTCATCAAATGAATCAGCATAGCGCTTTATGGCAACTACAATGGTATTCAGGTTTGCAGAGTTCCCAAGTGCCTTTTCAACATCTGGCTGAATTTTCACGGCTAGAGCGGTATAGTTGATGACATCCATCTTCATACATTCGTAAATTGAACGGTTCCTTGTGATGATTTCACGCACAACTTCAGGTACAGAAACCCCAGCAGTTCTCATATTATTATAATACCTATGACATATATAATAACATTATGTAATTAAACATGAATTATGTAAGTTTAATCATGAGTACAAAATAAAGTATATATAATGTCATAGATATTACATAATAGAGGTAAATATGACAATGTTCAACGACGACTTCGATAGAATCTTCAAGCAGATGTCTAGTTCCTTTGGGAATATAGATGATGTCTTTAAGATGCTAAAAAATTCAAGCGGACAATCAGGTCCAATCTATTTCGGTTATACTGTAACCGTTGGACCTGACGGAAAGCCTGTAATCCAAGAGTACGGAAACGTCAAGCCAGACGTATTACCTACTGCAGATTCTTG
>Ga0114933_10003011_pt1 | contig 16827 bp, 15 predicted proteins | sample 4SBtaG_FD_89691 | JGI IMG/M metagenome (GOLD analysis project Ga0114933, IMG submission 89691) | Deep subsurface microbial communities from Kolumbo volcano to uncover new lineages of life (NeLLi) - 4SBTROV12_W25 metaG | ecosystem: Environmental > Aquatic > Marine > Volcanic | place: Kolumbo... | reverse complement strand
CAAATTCTTTTTTTAATTTTTCTGCCTCTTCTAAATTTACTCTTACACCTACAGCTCTCATTTCAATAAGAATAGGTAGTAATTCAATCTCAGTGTTAAATATATCTGTAAGTGATTGTTTTGTTATTTCAGTTTTAAGGTACTGCCAAAGTTTTAAAGTAAGTGATGCATCTTGTTCAGCATAAGCACCTACAAATTTTGCTGGTAATTTATATAACTCACCTTTTGCATTAACTCCCCAATCATCAGCAGCTTGTTTTAATTCTAATTCTGATTTTGTCTCTCCTAATAAATCAAAACCTAACGCATTTAATGAATAAGAAAACCTGTTTTCATCAACCAAAGCAGCAGCTATCATTGTATCTATAATTCTACCACTCTTGATCCGTATGCCGTGAGCCCTTAGCCATCCTACATCGTAAGGTGCATTATGAAATATTTTATCTCCAGGCCCTGACACTACGTCCTGTACCCAATCAAGCACCATTTTAAGATCCATGTTAGATCCATTTTCATGAGCAATTGGATAATAGCCAACAAAACCATCTGCAGCTACAGCCACACCAACAATATTTCCATCAATTGTAGGCCATCCAGGCCCTTTATCCTTGATATTTGGATCCCTAGTCTCCAAATCAATAGCTATTTCTTTAGCTGTTTTAAGATCAGGAAAACTAGTTGGTGTTTTCCAGTCTGAACTTTCTCGGTAAGTTAAGTTTATTTGTTGGCTCATAAATATATTTGTCCTCTATTAGTTTGTTCAAGTGATCTTTGTTACTAAATGCAAAAAGTGCTGCATGATATCCTATAGGAAAAATTTCCCAAGTAACATCTTTAGTACCCTCTAACCTGGGGTATACTTCTAAATTAAACTTATGTTTTTTTATTTGTATTTCTTTTTTTATTATCTTTGTCATTTTTAATATAATCTTTTTCAAGGAGGCAGTAGTGAATAATTTTATTTAATTGTTCAATTGGATCACCTTTTGTATATAATCTTGATGCGTATTTAATAATATTTGATTGAGTTGTATTTAATTTGTTTTTTCTACAATAAGTAAAGGGTTGAATAGGTAGTCCTTTGTAATGGTCGCCACCCTCCTGGTGATCTAATGGAAAAGCTTCTTTAAAATCATTATCATCTATACTCATAATCTAAAACCTCTTAATATTTCTAACTTCTCTTCAGCAGTTGCAATCTTCTCTATTAATTTATCTACTTCATCTACGTGTTGAGGATGCTCTCCAATTGCTACAGGATTTTCTAAATATATTTTAATTGTTGCTTCTGCCTCACTTATATGAGAATTATATCTATCTTCTAATGCATCTAATATCAATTTTCTAAACATTAAACTCCACACATCCCTTCACACTCTACGTCAAAACCTTCTAACAAGTCTCCTTGTTTATCATCTTTCTTTTTAAAATCAACTTCAGATAGTGGTTTGCCTGATCTATGTAAATAGTAATTGTTTTCTTCAGGCTTACATCCTTTGAAACCTGTTCTTAATTTTTTATCTAACTGTACCACTTCTTCAAATTCATCAGGTGTTTCTGTTTTTATACGTAACCATTCTGCATCAGAATGATAAGGACAAAATGTACATGCAGACCTAGGTGGTTCAGGAAAGTTATTATCTTTCATCCATTTAATACAATCAGCTCTAGACATCCTCTTATCAATCAATGGATATTCAAAATCAATATAATGGTATTGAGATACTCTCATTCTAATAGATTCATCTTTTGATATACCAAATATTTGCTGCACCTTTTTATCTTTTGGAACTCTTTGTTTATAACCTACACCAAGTAATCTTCTTATTTCTTTTGTTACAGGTTCAATTTTATATGTTGCGGTACACATACGCCTTAGTATGCCTTTTTTCCCAGTTATTTTGTGTCTTACATACATCGGCACTGTAGATCCTCTAACGTAAGTCCCCTCGTTTGACTTCATCATTCCTTCTTTTAAGGATCCTGCAGATACTACATTTACAGGATAAGATAACTGTTTGGTCAACCATTCTAACCATTCATAAACTTTTGCAGGCTCTGAACCCGTGTCTGAAAATAATGCATAATCTACCATAGGTATCTCTCCTTTTTCTATCATTAATGCAAGTGTTGAACTTTGAACTCCTGCACCTAAAGATAATATTCTTAAATCAGCTGACATGTTTAACTCTCCTTACTTCATTTAACATTCTAGATAGTGGAAAAAAATACTCACTAACACTTCTTAATATATGAATATTTTGTTTTGCTCTAGTCACACCAACATACCATACCCTGTATTCTGAGCTTCTATCTAAACCAATTTTATTTTGTATTGAAGCAATCCAATTAGACTTTTCGTAAATTACTACATTATCAGCTTCACCACCCTTAATCGAATGTATCGTATCAATTATCATTTCTGAATTTTTAACAATATCTATGCCAGAATCAATAAGTTTTTCAAAATAAAATTTTTCTTTTTCTGGAAAGTTTCTATTAAATACTTCTGTCCATGGTTTTCTTAACGACCCTAGACCACACCAAACATTTAAAAAATCATAATTCAATTCTTGAGTATTATGTATGTTGTACCAACGTTTTGATTCTATATTTCGCCAACCAAATCCTATTTCGTTTATATAGGTGTATATGATTTGAACTTCTTCTCTATCTACACATTCTCCTTTCATTAAACGTAACCAAATTTGTATCGCTTTCCATTTGTTTAAATCAAATGATTTTCTACCCTTTGAGTCTTGAAAAAATAAACCCATTTCTCTTGCTTTCATTCTCAATTCATCTACTATGTCATTTGTTCTACCCAACATGATCCATGATCCGTGTTCGCTAAACGGTATGTCTTTCAATCTATTGTAAGTATTTATACTGCCTACATTTTCTTGAGGGATAAATTCTTTACGTTTTCTACCATGAATGTAACTCGCAATGTATTGAGAGTAATCGTGTATATCTGCAGGAATTCTATATGATTTTCTTAATATGTAATCTCTCCCTGGAAACTCATTAAACTCCTCTACATTTGCACCATTCCATTCGTAGATCGCTTGGTCATCGTCCCCTGCTAAAAATATCTTTTGACTAAATGTGGCTAACTTATAAATTAATTTCCACTGTAAAGGAGTTAAGTCTTGTGCTTCGTCTACAATTAAAACTTTAAGCCTAGGTGGTACACCATTTTCTATGTATTCTTCTATCATATCTGTAAAATCTACCCTATGATCTTGTTTAAACTCCTCATAAGCTTCTATAATTAATTTGTATTTTGCAAATACTTCGCGTTTAATTTTTTCATTCTTGTAAGCATCGTCTGGATGTGTAAGCGTATTTCTTGCTTTATCATATACTCTTAAAGACCAATCATTCCAAACACGTTGACCATTATACTTTTCAAATTGTAGTTTAGGTAACCCCAATACTTGTGCAAATTCTACCATATCTATTTCAGGATCTATAACAGGTTTTGTTTTAAAGTTTTGTCTACAAAAACTATGTATTGTTCTAAAATTTTTTAGATCTTCGTCAGTAAGTTTTTTAAATTGTTTTTCAGCTCTATGTTTAGCTTCATTTACTGCTTTATTTGTGAAAGATAAGTAAGCAACATCTGAAGGCATTATACCTCGTGCAAATAATTTATCTAATTTATTTAACAAAGTTGTAGTCTTACCTGTCCCAGGTGGACCGTATATCTTTACAGTTTTATTTTCTAACCCCATTGATCTGCCATCGCTTCAGCTATACCTTGAAAAAATTTAGCTCTATTTTTTTGTCTTTCTTTACCACCCTTGTTATACCAATTACCAGGTATTTTTGTGCTTTCCCTCTCTTTTACAATATTTGTAGGTTTTAATTTTGGTAAATTTTTTAACCACAAACAAGTTTTTTTTTGAAAGGGATGTCCGTATTCATATGGTTGGACTATTTGATCATATTTTGGTAGTTCAAAAACAGTTGATGGTATTGGATTTTCAACCGCAACTTTACAATCCATGTTATAAAAACACATAAAAAATTTTTTAGCTTCTAGTCCTTTTTTATATCTTACTTCATTTAATTTACCTTTAGGATATAAATGTCTTGCACCTGCATTTGATAAATAAGTACAAGGTGGATGAGCAATAATTAAATCCCAACCTTTATGTAAATGATTTAAAACATCATCTTGTATATGTTCTCCAGGTGATTCCGAAGGAATTATATCACAACTAACAGCATAGTGTCCTCTTTTAGTAAATGCATCCCTGACTGTACCTGAATACTCACATGCAACTAATATTTTAAGTCGTCTTTTCATCAAACTCTGCCTTCTTATCTTTTTTAAATATATTTGTAGATCTTTCAATAACTGGTTCAATAAATTTTGGACAATACCAGATATTTTTAATTTTAATCTTATCAAAGTAATCTTTTTTGATTGCACCATTCTTTTTAAGAAAATTAATCAACTCATATTTTTTCACAGCTTTGTTAGATTTCTTAACAAACCTTTCAAATGTTTTATATTTGAATACAACCTTATCATCAAACAGATACCACATGTCTGCTTCGACCTGCGAAGAGTTTTCTGCTTGTTGTGTTTCTTGAGTAAACTGTATCATCATATCTTTAAACTCTTCTTGCGCTTCCGCCTCTTCATCATAACCTTCTATATCTTGTTGCATAGTTTTAAGAGTCATTAAGAATTGTCTAAAGTCCCTATCTTTTAATTTTTGCCAAACTATATCTGCTTGATCAAATAAAGCTTCTGCAAACAATTGTTGTTGGTTACATTGTTTACCTGATAGCTCAATAGTCTTCTTTTCAATTGTAAGATAATAAATAGGTGGACTTGTTTTTAGTCTTTGAAATGAATCTACCTTTGGTACATATGAAGCTGTATCAATTCCGTGTTTTAAAGTTTTACATAATTCTGCATTACAATGATTCTTCATTGGTAAGTCGGAACATTTGTATGCGTAATCTTTTTTCTCGTATTGTTTTATAAGTCCTTGAACTTCATGTTTTGGTAAAGGTTCATTAAAATCTTCGTTTCGATCCCACACTTCCTTTTGCCAACCATCTGGACTTTTCTTTTTAGCTAAGGTCGCAAAGGCGGTTAAAGCATTATTACGATAACCACCTTCACAACCATTACGAATTAAGGCTTGAAGACACGGCGGGTACTGGTCAAAGCCTTCTTCCGCAATATGTTGATCATGCACTTGAATGGCATAAAATTTTTCTGTTGTAAGACGATACTGTTGTATCCAATCAAACCAATCACTAATCGTGATCCCTGTTCCGTTGTCGTTGAGCGCATATCTAGTAGTCCTTACGGCCTGTTGATATGGTATATTTAACCAATTTCCTAAATCATTCTTATGAACCTTGATTTGACGTTGTTTTGGGAAGATCTCACAGTTAGATAGCCCTAGATCGGTCGCTAATAGCCCTAATTTTTCGATCATGTCAGATGCAGGGATTGGGGTCAAAACATGCAAGAATAGGTGTATACCGCCCGATTTGGAGCGATAAGGCACCATAGGATAGTTTCTCTCCCTTATTTTTACTAATAGTTTTCTAAAATCTTGGTCATACTTGTCTACATCAATACAACCCCAAAAACAGGTATTGTCCTCTCGTATAGGTATGACACCTAAATTAATTTGTCCGTTTAAATGTTGTTGAAATAATTCTTTTGTAACAGGGGCCCGCTTAGTTGTAGCGCGCCCCTTTTCTTTTCCAGTTCTATTATCCTTAGATCCCTCTAAAAAGTACTCTCCATAAGCACTATCAAGACCTTGAAAGATCTCTATGAACTTGTCCAGCATTAGAATGGCTGGTTTGTATTTCCCTGCTCAGTAAGATCGTTTTCTTCTTCATGTTTTACCACTACACCTTTCGCGCAAGTTTTATAAAACTCTGACGCAGTTTGTAGTACTAATTCATTTTCAACCCTACCCGCATGATTGATTATCCAACTAGTCCAAGAACCCTTTGAATTGGTTTCTTGAGTTGTTGAAAGTCTATAAGAATTAAAAAATGATGGTTGACTTAATAAGTCCCCTTTCGAATTTTTAATTTTTGGCATAGCTTTCATCATAGAATTCCATTTTCTAGATTTCTTTGATTGTGTTCTTGACATTGTAATAAGCCCAGTTGTATCTGGTGTGCCGTCCTCATTTAATACCAAAACAAAATGATAGTTGGTCCCTTCAATATAGTTACCGCTAGGCAATACATCTCTGTTATCCATACTTCTAGTTGTCTTAGATAAAATATCAGAATCAGCAGGATAGCTTGTTACAGGAGCCGTTTGACCTTGACCCCTTTGCTGCCATTCCACATATTCAAATTTATAAAAACAAGGAACACATAAGATACCTTTAGAACCATCATACAATTTTTTTGTAATTGTATTTGCGATCATCCCTGTATCAGCACCTTCAATGTATTTCTCATTCATCTTTTTACGTTCTGGCGATGCATCAGATATCAATTTGATAAAAGGCATCGACATATTATCGGAGGTAATATTTTCTAATCCAGCACCTCCAAACTCTTCTAAGTAGTTTGTAGCTACGGAGAAGTTAGGCTTCTGTATTACTTCAGCCTTACTGGATTTCTTTTGTACTTGTGACATACGTTTCCTTATTTTATAGTTGTTGTGTTAGCTATATAAACGCCAAACATTTCATCAGGTATATCTCTACCTTTCTCGGTCATATCTTTTATCCAAGATGATAGAGTTGAGTGATGAACGCCTTCTTTAAAGTTTGGATTCATACCATTATCACGCAAAGACGCTAACATATTTTGCGCTTTGTCAGTCTCGCCCATTCCAAAACTAGCTGACACTTCAGTTTTGATAATATCTCCATGGCCTTCTTTTCTTAACCAATCATGAGCTTGTGATTGGTTAGCCTTAGAAATATGCCCTCTATACTTCAGATCGTATCCGATAGTACCAAAGGGAGTTTTTATAGCATCTACACCCATTTCTTGAAGAAAATTAGGAATTTGTTCTTCAGACAGCAATCTAGCTTTTTCCTTTAATTCCTTAGTTTTCTTTTCAGATTCTTCTATAGCCTTCTTAGTATCAACTAAGTTTCTGGCCATATCAACAAGTGTTGATGTTTTTTCCTTATCCACTTTTTCAAGTGATTTTATTATAGGATCTACCATTTTTTCTCCTTTGATTTGTAATTAAACTATTGATTTTCTTTGTCAAGTAAATTAAAAAACTTTTTGTGGTAGCTAAGTATAAATTTAAGACTGAACCTTTTGATCATCAACGTAAAGCATTAGAAGCTTGTTGGAATAAAGAATCCTATGCTTTATTTATGGAAATGGGTACAGGTAAAACTAAAGTACTTCTTGATAACATAGGAGTTTTATATACTACACAAGATATAGATAGTGCTTTAATAATAGCTACTAAATCTGTTTATACTATTTGGGTCAATGATGAGATACCAAAACATATTAATATTCCACATGAAGTCTGTTTATGGAAACCTACGCTAGAAAAAACTGTAAAAAAATTTATTCAAACACCTTCTCAAAAATGTAAAATATTAGTTATGAACGTTGAAGCATTTTCAACTAAAAAAGGATACAATATTGCTTGTGATTTTTTACATAAACATGATGCATTAATTGGTATAGACGAATCTTCTACAATTAAAAACATTAAAGCCATGAGAACTAAAAATCTTATTAAGATTAGACCTTTGGGTAAATACAGACGAATACTTACTGGTACACCAATTACTAAATCACCGATTGATATTTATAGTCAATGTGAATTTCTTGATCCTAAGCTTTTAAATTTCCCCACCTTTACTGCTTTTAAAAATAGATACTGTATATTTGAAATGATGCATTCATATGGAGATAAACAAATAGCCATACCAGTTGGTTTTAAAAATCTTGAAGAGTTAGAAAATAAAATAAAAGAATTTTCATTTAGGGTACGTAAAGAAGAATGTTTAGATCTTCCTCCTAAACTATATCAAAAACGTGTAGTGCATTTAACAGATGAACAAAGAATTTTATACAATGAGCTTAAACATCAGGCGCATACAAATTTACAAGGTGACTATATGACAGTTAATAACGCAATGACTGAAATAATAAGACTACATCAAATTACTGCTGGTTTTTTTAAGGGTGAATCTTCTATAATTAAAAAATTAGAAAACAATAAGATGAAAACTTTGTTTGAAATACTAGATGAATCAGATGCTAAAACAATTATTTGGGCTAACTGGGTTCATAATATAGAAGATATTACTTCAGAACTTAGACAAAAATATGGGCCTGAGTCCGTGGTTAATTTTTATGGTGCTGTTAGCAGTGAAGATAGATCTAAAGCTATCAAACTATTTCAAAACGATCCTAACTGTAGATTCTTTGTAGCTAATCCATCTACAGGTGGTTATGGTTTGACGCTTACAGCAGCAACATTAGTAATTTATTATTCTAACAGCTTTGATGCTGAACATAGATTACAATCTGAAGAACGTGCGCACCGTATAGGTCAAACTCAAAAAGTTACTTATGTAGATTTAATTACTGAGGGGACTGTTGATGAGAAGATTGTTCTGTCTCTGAAATCAAAGTTTCGTCTTTCTGCTCAGACTCTTGGTGAAGTTGTTCGGACTTGGTTATAGCAAGATAGTCATCATACTTCTTCCACCAATCTTCTTTGGCTTTTTCATATCTATCTCCAAATACCTCAAACTTTTGAAATAATAATCCTCTAGTGCACATTAAAACTACACCACCTTCGATAGGTCCGTAGTGTTCTGAGTGAGCTTCACCGTATGCTGCTAGTTGTGTATAGTAGTCCTGTACTTTAGAATAATGTTCTTGAGCAGGTTTGTTACTTTGTTTAAAGTCAATAATAACAGGTTTTCCATTATAAACTGCTACTAAGTCAGTTGCCCCTGCATACTTATCAGTATGTCTTAAAGATATTTCAGATCCCCATACTTCTGTAATAGGTTTAAAACCATGTTTAACTATTTGTAATGCCATTAATCTAGCCTGTTGTCCTTGAGCAGATAATGATTCGTATCTTTTACCCTCTACATAGTATTCTAAATATTTATGCATCTCAGTACCAATCAAAGATGCTTCGTTTTTTATTCTCTCTGCTTCTTCAATACCAATTTTTTCTTGCCATTTTTTTAACCATTCTTTGTCTTTGGTTTTATCTAAAATTGTAGTGACTGAAGGTAATTTTTTTTCACCAACTAAATAAGAACGTCCTGTTTTTTTAGTCTCTCTATCGTAATGTTGGTAATCGTATTTTTTTATGAGCACTCAGTAGATATACTACATATGATTTGAAAGTACAGCTAAAAGAATTGCACCTAGACCGCCAACTATCCATTTTTCTAATCTTGCTATTCTTGCTTCCATTCTGTCTATTCTGTCAAATGTTTGTTTTTGCATGTATCTGCAAATTCTTTCATGATGTTCTATCTTTTGTAATGCAGATTTTCTAGGCATTCTGTCCCCTTCTAGTTGCAATAAGTTGACCTAATTCATCTCTTGGAAATGCTGCTTGATAGTCTTGAGGTGCTATTTGTGCTGTCATTTGCGGTGCTTGTTGAGCTACAGGTAATCCAGGTAATTTAGGTAATGCCATTGTCAATGGGCCTTCGTCCATGCTTTCTAATCCTTGAGCCATGACTCGTGCTTCATTTTCATTAACAGGTGCACCACCTATGATTGAAACAACGTCTTCCATTTCAGGTGGAGGAAGCACTCTAGCTAAATCTTTTTCTGGTACTTCAGGGAATAATCTTTCGTAATCCTCTTTGTTCATGTTTATATCTTTTGGTGGAACAGAATCATATTGAATATTAATTAATTTTTCTAATAATTGTTGAGTACCTATATCATCACCGCCATAAACAATTGGATCATTTGGATATTCATTACCAAAAGTTGAAATCATATCTATTATAGCTCTGTTCATTACAGGTAAAGCAACGCTTGGTATTTTACCTTCGTCCAATAATTGTAAATATGTTTTAAATGTCGATCCTACTTTATCCATAACTTTGGGTGATGACAAAATTCTATTTGCTCTGTTGCCTAAAAATAACATTAAAGCTGTACCAGGTAATGTCATTCCATACATTGCACCAGCTGCACCAATAGATCCAGGCCCTGTAAGGACAAGTCTTCTAGCTAAGAACGTAGATGCATTTGGTATGTCATAACTGTTAAGAGCGTCAACGTAAGTTAATAATTCATCTAATTTATTAGTCATTTTTTTACCTGCTTGTTCTCCAAAAATCATTTGTATTTTTCTTTTATATTCTTCTGTAGGAAATACTAATCTTCTAAATTCATCTGGATCAAATTTTAAATTTCCATGAAAAACAATATCTTCACCAGGATCTGCTCTTTTAATATCATCTAAAGTACGACCTGGTAATCTTTGTAATTCAAATTGTTTTTCTTTACCCAACATCTTTTCTATAAAACTATCATCTTGCGCAACTTTAAAAGATTTTTGATATGAATCTGCAAGATAAGAACTAAACAACCTTCTTAAAGAGTCATTACCTGCTTTAGTTCCTTTTTTAATAAATTCAAAACTTTGTTTTTCTGGATTAAATCTATATACATCAGCCTCTACTAATTTTTGTAAATCAGTTATTGCATCAAAACTTTGTCTACCCGCTGCTGATTGAAATACATTTTTAGAAATCATTTGAGCTAATTGATCTTTATTAATTCTACCTGATTCAAAAAAACCAGCTAATTGTTTATCAGAAAATAAATTTTTATCGAATGCTTGACTAAATCTATTTGCTAAAGCTGTTTGAAATGAAACTATGTTTGTTTGGTAAAAATTATTTGCGTCTAATAATTGAGTTCTTAATCTTTTAATTGCTTCTTCATTTAGTTTCATGCCTCTTGCACCTTCAATATCACCTATTTTTACTTTTGTAGGGTCTGCAGGTTGTAAAATATTATTAGCTATATTCGCATCTTGTGGTGGATATTTTAAATATATTTCATCAGCAGGATTCAGTTTAACCGAAGAAAAATCTTTTTCTAAAGCTTTTTTCATATCTTTATATGTACCAATCAATGGTAAATTTTTGGGCGAAGTCGCTACAGCTCTATTTAACATTATTTGTAATTCTAAAAATTCATTAGGTGATATAGGTCTATTTGCTTTTATTAATGATTCATAAGCTTGTCTAAATCTTCCTATTGGAGTTTGTAATAAATCATTATCTATCATCATTTTAAATTCTGCTGGAGAAAAATCATTAGATAAAAGTGAGTTATAATATTTTCTAGAAAAATTAAGATCTATCATCATAGGGTCACCAAACTGTTTAGACATTGATCTAAAACTTTCATACATAGAATCTGATACTCCTCTAAATCTTACAAAGTTATCACCCATTTGTTTTGCAATATCATCTGATACTGCTGCTAACTCAGCCATGTGCATGTTAGGTTGTAAATTAAAATTTTTTTCAAAAGCTTGTGTAAACTCTCTGTATCTTGATTCTTTAGCAGCTAAAGCAGGATTACCTACAAAAGGTAATTGACCAAATACTTTATTGAAAGCTTTTACAACTTTACCACCGATTGATGTAGGATCCGCCATTTCTAAATAAGATGCCTCTAGTCCATTATCTTGAGCTATTTTTTTTATTGTTTTTGCGTAGTCTCCCTCTAAACCTAAAAACTTTCTTACCAAATGACCAGCACCAAATGCAGCAGGAGCTAATAATTCTGCGCCTGCGTTCCAAGCAAGTCCAACAGCAAGATCATCAGCTGCTCTCATAAATGGGTTTTTATCTAAATCTTCTTTATAACCTGAAGAAGTTATACCTTCTTTAGCTCTTATAATATCATCAGCCACATCATACGCTAAACCCCCTGCAGAATATCCTAATGATCCTGCTACTACTGGTCTTAAAATAGCAGATACAGGTTCAGGTAAATTCTTAGCAGAGTTACCTAAATTTTTTAATGTAGATGCAAATTGATTTGTGCTTTTCTTTGAGAATACTTGTTTTAATTTTCCAATTTGGCCTGCATATTTGCCTGGATTCATTAATACTTGAGCTAATCTTTTACGGTCCATCATTAATTGTGTTCCAAAAAAACCCATATCAAATATTGTTTTAACAGTATCTCTATTTAAAATATCACCAGTCTTGGCTCTGATAGGGTCTTCTTGATAAGATTTTTCTTTTGCTAATTCGTCAGCAACTTGTGTTTGTCTTTCTAAAATATCACCTATTGGTTTTGTTTGTATTACACCTTTCTTTTGAAGACCATCTAATATTTGTAAACGATCTTTATCAAGAGCTCTTAAATCAAGCTGATTAGAATTTATTAAATCTGCTACTTCTTGCGGGGTCATTCTTTTATAATTCCTTGTAAGTTTTCTTTATTAAACATTTTACCAAATGTATCTTGGTCTTGATTATTCTCTGGAGTATATCCTTCAATAAATTTATTAATATTAGCTTGATTTTGATCGATCATTTGTTGAGCAAAATCTTTATCTATAGCATCAAGTTCCATAGGGTTGTAATAATAAACATCTTTCCATTGGTTTCTAATACCACCTAATCTATTTTTAAAAGTTTCGTTTACAGTTTTATAAGCAGTTAAAATTTCTAATGGGTTTTGATCATAAAAAGGAACATAACCAACCGTACCACCTAATCTTTTTTCAGCTCTCTCAATGTCGGCCACAGCTAAACGGTCTTTGTCTTTAAGTGTTTGTGCAAGTGAATAAGTAGATAAAAGTTCTAATGTTTCTAACAATGCTTGTGCTTGAATTTCTTCAGATGCTGAATCTAAATCTTGTGCTTTTTCTTCAATTTTTTGAAATATACCTGTTAGTTTTTTATTTACACCGTCTTCTACTTCACCAAATGTTTTATAATTTTGAAAATTTGTTTCTTCTCTATCTTTTAGTTTTAAAATTGTTTCTTTGTAACTTTTAGATCCTGTAGCAATATTTGCTAATTCACCAAATTTAAGTGTAAGTTTTTTCCAACCACCTTGTACTCCAATAAGGTCAGGATTTTCAGCTGCAACTTTGATAAATAAATTAGTATATAAGTCTCCTGACTTAACAGCTTTATATTCATTTAATATTTTTGCTTTATTGGCAACGTTGTCAGTAATAGGTGCTTGACCAATTACTTCACTTGGTTCTATTCTGATCTTTTGAGGTTCATTTCCAACCATTTCATAACCAATATAAAAGCCCTCTTCAGTTTGAGAAGCTGGTATAGGATCTGAAATTTCTCCATTTGGTTTTTTATATCTAATTTTTATAGAAGGTGCCTTAATTTTTGTATTTTTTCTTTTTGCATTTGTTTCTAACAAAACCTTAGCTAAAGATAACTCCTCTTTTTCTCTGTCTCTTTCGAGTGCGATAGCCATTGGAATTACGTTCTTACCTGCTTGACCTAAAACATCTAAAAATCCTGGTATTCCTGATTGCATACTTTTTCCAGATAATAAATTTGATGCTAATTGAAGTAACAATAATTTACCTGATTTATTATAACCTCTTTCACCCATTACTTGTTTTGCAGCATCCATAGCCTCCGACAATTGAGTCATTTTTCCTTGTTTTCTAGCTTCTGCTTCTAAAGCATTAAATACTTTTTCAGAATTTTTTATACTCTTTTGTTGATTATCAACTTGCACCAAGGCCTCGTTTTGATTTGTTTCTGGCTGTTTGTTCTCTGTCTGTGTGGGTACTTTTTTTACTACCTTTGACCCACCTTCTTCTATAACTTCAGGCCCTGTTTCTCTGTCATCAACTTTTACTTGGTCTTTAAATTTATCAAATAATCTTTGTGTAAGTGGTGTGTTTAAATTTAACTTTTTTGCTTCTTTTAATAGATCCACAGTAGATGGACTATCAGGGACATCCATATAATCTTGTATACCTTCATAAGGCCCTCTTACCTCTCTTAATAATTCTGCTCTATCTTTTACAGGTTGTGGTGTAAAAGTATCTGCTATTGAATACATGACAGCAGGACCAGCAATCGGTAATGTATATGGATTTGTTAAACCCATAACTCCTAAAGTTCTCATGGGTAATTTTTTTGCAAACTGTGTATATGTTTGAGGATTCTTAATAGCATTTAAAGCAGATATACCTGCTTGACTTAATCCAGCAGACGTAAATGGTGATCTAGGAACAGATCCTCCATTACTAAATTTAAGAATACCTTTTTTATATAATTTTCTATCTTTTAATTTTGCCATTGTTCTCCTTACTTAGGAGCCAACGCAGCATAAGCTCCTATACCAGTTCCTACTGCTTGAGCAAAAGGTGAAGCTGTTGGTGCGAAGCCCTGAGTTACCGTAGATTGTGTTGAAGGTGCCCCTCTTTGAATATCAGATACAAAAGACAATCTTTGATAAGGATCAGTAATTGCTTGAACTTTACTTTGTCTATCTGCTTCAAGTTGTGCTTGAGTTACTCCTCTTTCCAAACCTCCCGCTGCAAATAAACTACTGATGTCTCCTTGTTGTTGTCTCATTTTAGCATCAGCCGCAGCTAAACCAGTTTGTGCTTGTAATTGTTGTCCTTGTTGAAATGCACCCAAAGCTCCTTGGAACGCTCTACCTTGTGCTAATCCTATTTCTGAAAGTCTTGCTCTTTCTGCTTCTGCTCTTTGAACGCCTTCTCTTCCGCCTCCAAATGCTCCAGCAGAAATTGCTTGGTTAGCAACTCTTTGTTGACCTAATTGTGCTTGTCTGTTTATTTCATCAGTAATAAAAGATTGATAAGGATTTAAAAAATTCTGAAATTGTTGTGATGAAGGATCTAAAGCTGCAGCCGATTCAGCAGCAGCGATTGACGATAGACCTGCACCCGTCCCTTGACGCGCTTGAGTAATTCCTTGTTGCTCTGCAGAAGTTAATCCAGCTACTTGAAAATCAGGTAGTCCTAATGGTTTATCAGCAAGTTTACCTGCAGAATCCATAAGACCTAATCTTCTTGCTTCTATCTCTGGTGCTTCTCTAATAGTTTGTACGTTTGTAGTGTCCGCGGGTGTACCGCTTCCACCTCCTCCTCCTGACATTATACGTGCCCTCCTATAAATTTATCCATTTGTACGTGATTGTATTTAAAACCTAATGGTTCTAACATTTTTTTCCAACCTGGTCTTCCATATACTTCAATTTTTTTACATCCACAATTTTCAAAAGCCCATTTTTCAAACACATTTATTTTATCTATCCAAAGTGGTAAATCATTACCAGTTGCTATGTTTACAACTCCAACGTTGTAGTTTGGATATTTAGCTATTTCAGAAATACAAACTCCCTTAAAATTATCTTCTTTGTCTACAGTAACCCATAGTTGTTTTACACCTTGCTTACACATTTCTTTTATATGTTGATTGTCCATCAAAGTTTTACCTTCATGGTTTCTTTCTAAAGCAGATTGAACTTTATCTTTTACTAATGGCCACACCTTATCTATCTCTTCTGGTTTAAATTGTATTAAATACATCAAGCACTTTCCGCTAACTTTTCTAATTCACTCATTTGACTATAAAAAAATTTAGCTCCTAATTCTCTTTGTTCTTGTTTGTTTTTACCACCCATTGCTTTACCAGCACCTAATACTGATTTAGCTTTAGTTACAAATTCTCCATCTGCTAATTGTGCTAACATAGTGTCTTTGCTTCCTGATCCTTTACCTGTTTCATCAGTGACCATTTTACCAGATGTTCTTTTGTAATTTGATGTATCGTTTTCATCTCTTTTAAGTTTTGATGGTAGTACATCAACTAAATCACCTTTGTTAAATTCTTGCATTCTTGGCTCATTAGTTGCTCTTGATCTAAAAGTATCTAATATATTTTGTAGTGCAGGTGGTGGTGGAGCTTGAGGTATTCTTACTCCTTCTGTAGCATCTGAAGTTAAACCCATAATACCTTCTATTTCACCTACTTCCATTTCAGTTTCGTTTGTCATTTGCTCTAACATTTCCTTTGCTCTTTGAACATCTGCGATAGTTATTCTATCTTTATCTCTCATCATTGTTGCATATTCAATTGCTGTTTTGTCAGGATCTTGCTTATACTTCATTATAAAATCTTTTTTAATTCTTTGAGGCACCATTGTTTTAATATCTGCCGCCATTGGAGTTACATTTGTCATTTCTGATTCTGGAACTTTACCAATTTTCTTCGGTCTTCTCATAGAAGCTTTCATTGCTTTTTTATCTGGGTCTAAAAAAGATTCTCTAAACCGTTGTTCTAAAGCTGCAACTATCCCTGGTCCGTCGTCCATGCTTTGTTGTTGCATATCAAATTGTAACATCTCATCGTCAGGGCCCATCATTTCTACATCTGCAATACCACCTTCTTGCAAACCAGAATAAGGTGACCCTTCAGGATATAGATCTGTATCAGGGCCGTATTGACCTGAACCTGGTTGAAACATTTCTGGATTAGCTGCGTAGTATTTATTAAAACCAGGATACTTTGGATCTGGTGGATCTTTAGGATCAAACATTCCTGCAGCGTAAGCAGCACCCCCTAGACCAGCTGATCCCAATCCAACTCTGAATGATGAAATGTCTCCTGTCTTTGGGTCTCTAAATGGTTTTTCAATTTTTGTAAAAGCACCTCCTAATTTATCTAAGAAAGTTGGATCTTTAGGTGTGTTCTGTAATGCTTTTAATTGATCAGCATAAGTTGCACCTCCCTTTACAGCTTCACTTAAATTTCCTAAATTGGTTGCTTGTTTACCACCTTCTGAAGCTAATGCAGATATACCTTT
>Ga0114933_10003009_pt1 | contig 16833 bp, 31 predicted proteins | sample 4SBtaG_FD_89691 | JGI IMG/M metagenome (GOLD analysis project Ga0114933, IMG submission 89691) | Deep subsurface microbial communities from Kolumbo volcano to uncover new lineages of life (NeLLi) - 4SBTROV12_W25 metaG | ecosystem: Environmental > Aquatic > Marine > Volcanic | place: Kolumbo... | reverse complement strand
TAAAAGATCTATAATTGCACCTGGCTTTTACACGTTTCAAAAGATAGACCTAATAAGCTTAGTAAAAAGCATGACTAAAAAAGCGAATATATGAAGACAACAGTATATGAAGAAATGTTTAAACTATTAGGTGTCAAAGATGTCACCACTGATAGGCAGAAGAATAATGGTACTCAAATGTTTGAAATACCTTTCGATCGACGTGGTGTACCAGGACTTAAACTTAGATTTGCTATTTATAGTAGCGGCTATGTCCGAAATGTAAATGGAGCACATAGTTGTTACCAACTAAATCCAGTTAAAGTACATAAAAGTAGAGTACATGAAAATTATTATTGTGATCATAAAGAAAGAGTATTGATATATTCAAGAGAAAATAGATTAAAATTCTTATTTGAGTTCATACTAAAAAATTATTATTTAAAGAGACATAAAGTAGTGGAATACAGAGATAACTATATTCCAGATCACGAACCATCTATATCTGTCATAGTTGACGGGCATAGATATAATATACAATAAAATGGCAAGAAAAACCCTATACCAAAAATTAAAACCTGAAGTGAAAGGTAGGATATACGCTCACGAAGAAAAATATGAATGCACTGTTAATAAGATAATTACCGCACTTAAAAATAACTATTTCTATGAAGATTTAACTATTGGAATAGCTAAAAATATAGAGTTATTTAGCGATACTTTATCTGAATCAGCTTTTGACTTTAAATATGGTGTATCTTTGTTTGACGATTTATATGGCAGCTAATAAAGATAAATTAAGGAAAGTTACATTAACGTATCAAGAATGGCTTGATGCTATACATGTTCCTACGCCACACCGAAATAAAAAGAAATATAGACGTAAAGAAAAACATAAAAATAAAAATAATGAAGATGAGTGAAAAGAATATTGAAGAAATAGCTGTGGCTATATACCATGGTAGAAAAAGAGTTCTTATAAAACTCAACTGGCACGACGCTGAGTTAATGATTAACAATTTACCTAAATGTCAGCGAGCTGGTACAGAAACACAACAATTTACTCACGCACAACTAAAAGCAAGGGAAGTAGCGAAGAGTTTTAATATGTAAAATAATATACTGGAATGGAAGATATAACAAAAGAAGATTTTGAAGCTTATAAAGACGTTCAAGAATCAGGAGTAACTAATATGTTTGACATATCTGTAGTAATAGAACTATCAGGATTAGAAAGAAACCAAGTGTTAACTATAATGAAACACTATAACGATTTAACAGAAAAATATTATGGAGAAGATTAATTTAGAAAAAGCAAGGGAACATTTAGCTGCGTTAAACACGGAGTTAGGTGTAAAGACATTTGATAAAGATGTAATAGAAAGGTTAAGTAGCTATATAGATGACTATATTCATAGGCAGGTGGAAGATATAACTATGCACGATCATATCACCGATTGTGAATTTAGTATAAATTACGATAATCAAGTTGTATTAGATGACTTCTACGTAGACGGCGATGATATTGCTAGAGAGTTGAGTGCTTACAATGCTTTAGAACATGCTATTGATAGATACGAAGCTGAAGAGAAAGCTAAAAAAGAAAAAACTAGAGTAAATCCTGAACCTCATTTAGAAGCAGTTGAAAAAGTAATAGAACAATTAAATCCAGAAAACAAAAACAACACCGAACAAAATGAAGGATAAAAGGAAAATAGAAATATTAGATAAGTTTTTTGATTCAAGTATAACTACAGATTTCAACAAATCTTTATACACTAATTGTTATTCCTGCTATGAAGAGATGACTGCAGATGGTTATGAAGTATGTGTGTTTCAACCGCCTAGTGGTAAAATATGTATTAATGAAGATGTACACTTTTACAATGATGATGTTTGTGAAGCTGTGCTATACATATACGAACACGATAGTTGCTTCATTTACGTTGAAGCTGATTTAGCGGAAAAAATATATTTAAGATCATCACAATTAGAATTGTTTGAAGAATACTTACCAGACATATTAAAAAGCGATTTATTAACAAAAGAAGAACACGAAGAATTATTAGAAAATGAAGAATACTAAAGAACAAAAAACACCCAAGTGGTTTAAAGATAAATACGAGCTATATGAAAAAGGAGCGGTTGTTAATAACCCATATTCTGGGCAAGATTACGAACTAAATGCCCTTGAGTTAAGTATATATGATATTATAATTGGAGCTCAGGCAACTATAGATTTCATTTACAATGGAGATATGTTTGATCCTAACACAGCTCCGCTACAGAGAGAAATGACTAAAGGTTTAACTTGGTTTAGACAGAACAACCCAGAAGCTTACATGGTATTATTAGATTAAACCAAAACAAAGATGATATTAATAAAAGTAACAGAGTTTGATGATAATCACGAACAGTACATCAACGTAGATAGTATTAAAAGAATAGTACCACAAGGTCCTGATAAAACCTATTTATCTGGATGCACTAATAATGGTGGATTAGAGGTACGTGAAAATGTAAAAGAAGTTTTAAAGTTAATAAGAACAGCTTATGAAATGGATATAAGAGATTATTGTACTCAAGAAATACATTTAAACCATAAAAAAGATGACGAGAAAACATTTTAAACAATTAGCCGATATCGTAGGAGAGGTACATGCTATACATTTATCGGATCACCAGCTGTCCACGAAAGGATTGTTAGGTATGATACAATGGAAAATATTAGAATTTTGTAAAAATAACAATGATAGATTTGATGAAGATAGATTTAGTGAAGCTGTTAATAATAAATACGAAGAAGTAATAGAACAACTTAACAATCTGAATACGGATTGAGACAGATAATATATAAAAATAAGACATGACAAAAAAAGATGCTGAAAAAGTAGCTGACATAATGTTTAATAAACTACTCAGTTTACTAAATCAAGATAATGAATCTCTAAACAGAGCACTAGGTGATATAATTTCTGATGCAGAATTCCATATAACTAAGGAAGAAATGTACTTAGGGGAATTAGCTAGATTAGAAACACTACGTATGTTATACCAAGCAAAAGAAGAATTTGAAAAGTGTAACATTATTAAATCTAAAATAGATGTAATAAAAGAAAAATTAGACTTTAATGAAGAAATTTAGGAAAAATAGACACATAGATTATATGTACGAAAGAATAAACGAATTACACGCTGATATATTTCACTCAGCTTCAGAAATAGTAAATAGCGAAAGAGATTTATTTATGGGAGATTATATGAGGGAAGAGTTAGGAATTAAAATAGCTCTTTACAAGAAGTACAATAGGCGTTTAAGACTACTGGAATTATAATACTGCAAAATAAATAGTTTATTACATAAACTGTGACAATAGGGCCTTATATATAAGGGTAATAGGCTAATGTCATACAAACCATATACCACATGTTATACGAAAGAAATTTTAGATACCTGAATAATAAACAGGTGATATATAGAAAATATCCCTGGGAGTGGGATGACCCTGACTTCCCTTTAGAAGAGCATGATTTTAAAACACATGTATTTTATCCTGACGGAACTTACCAGTGTTACGAATTATTTCGCAGTAAAGCTAAGATCAATACATATAAATCACTTAAATGGCATTTGTTAGTACTGTGGTTCTTAAACCCAAGTATGGATCAAGACGACTTTCATAAACTAGCAGAACATTTATGCTCGAAGAGAAATGGGTTCACTACGTTCAATGTGCCAGCTCAATTACTTAAAACAATAGTATATGATGTTAGCATGCAAGACTTAGATGATCCACCTAAAAATAAAATGAGGAAGGTTATATTCTATGATAACTGCATGCTATCTACTATAGAGAAATTAAAAATAGTAGGTTCACTAATAGGTAAAACTAAACGTATAACAGCAGATAATATATACGAAACGATGTTGAGTATTCATGACCAAGGAGATAAAATAACAGTGGAATCTATATCAAAAGCATTGGAATGCTCATCACGAACTATATACAGGAATATGCCTGAGGAATTAAAAAGAGAAAAAGAATTATTAAATAAAGAATTATGATACCGTATGAAGCAATAGGAATAGCTGAAGGTTTTGTAGAAGCAGAATCTGAAGAACAAGTAATTGAAGCATGGCAATATATATACGATAACAAGATATATGTAGGTTTACAAGGCTGGTTTGGTAGAACATGCCATGAATTATTAAAACAAGGAATAATTAAAGAATTATGAAAGATCCAGAAGATGACGAAGTATGCGAAGGATGCTGGGGCGAGGGAACAATAGATGTTGGTCCTTTCTGTTTCAAGCCAATGAGTGAATGTTGCGGTGGTTGTTTTGAAGAAGAAACTTGCCCTGACTGTAATGGGAGTGGACTTAATTACGAATGATATGAAGAAATACAATGTAAAGAATTACATAAGATACAAAGACGATGTTAAAGGAAGTCAACCCGACGGTAAATTCTACGATGAATATACTAGGGATGAATTAATAGTTAAATTCCTACCTCTAGTTGAAAACATAGCTAGGAAATTTGCAACAAGCCAAGAAGCTTCAGGTGTATTATCTATAATGGACTTAATACAGATTGGTAGTGAAGGTTTAATATACGCTGTTGATAATTTAAACTGGGAGAAACTAGAAGATTCAGAGGATATTGAAGTAAGCTTAAAATCGTTTTTCTCTAAAAGAATAAAAGGTTTAATACGCAGAAAGATAGATGAACTAAGTAAAGGCATACGCTTACCAGAATATAAAATAAATGAGATCAGAAAAGATGGTGGTAAAAATAAGCATTTAGTAGAATTATTTTTCAGTGGCATGTTCTTATCGTTAGACGATAAACCTTTGAACTTAAAGAGTAGAGATAATCCAACGCTCGGTAGTACGAATAAGGATGGAGCTGTATGGAATCAAATAGCAGATACTAGCAATTACAATGAGCAGATATTCAACGCATACTTAATAACACTAATAAAGCAACATCTAAATGAAGCTGAATACGAAGTGTTGAGGTTGAGTTACGGTCTTGATTGTAGGAAGCACTCTGCTAAGGAAATAGCGGAGAAGTTAAACATCTTAGGAGTGAGTGCTTACGTGCGTGTTTCTGAGTTAAAAAAACAAGCTGTAGAAAAATTGATAGATAAAGTAGATTACTCGCAAGTGATTGAGTATCTGTAGGTTACGCTATGGCTAGAATGTAAATTAAATAAAATATATGTAATTATATTAATAACGGAAAATTAAATATTATGAGTGGAAAAACTAAATCATTAAATGATAAATTAGCTGAAGTCCAAACGGAGTTCAAAGCTAATAAGAGTAGATTTAATTCCTTTGGGAAATATAACTTCAGATCAGCTGAGGATATATTAGAGGCAATTAAACCTTATTTATTAAAACATGGTGTAACTGTAACTGTCAACGAAGAAGTTATATTAGGTGTAGGTATACCTGTTATACAATCAACAGCTACGTTCAGTGATGGCAAAGATGCTATACACGCGACGGCAATTGTTGGTGTAGACCTTAATCAAAAAGGTATGCAAACTCCTCAGCAATTCGGAGCTGCATCGTCTTATGGTAAAAAATATGCATTAGGTAATTTATTACTTATTGACGATACCCAAGACAGTGACGCTACGAATACCCATGGTAAAAATGGCTCTGCTAAAGCTAAAACTGTAGTTAAAAAGAAACTATTTAAGAAAGATCCAGCTTATAAGAAAGCTGTAGATTACCTTAAATCAGGTGGTAGTTTAGATACAATCAAAGCTAAGTATGAATTAACGGAGGTTGTTGAGAAAGAATTAAATAAAGTGTAATGACTAACAAAGAGATTATAGAGAAATTAAGAGATGACGACCATTACTACGGTAAGTTTGGTCAACAATACTTAAGCAATTCTAATATAATGACTCTAGATGAAAATCCATTATCACTTAGAGAACCTGTAAAGAAAACTTCAGCAATGTTGATAGGTGGATATTTCCATACAGTTATACTTGAACCTAATAAGATTGATAAATATAAAGTAATTAAATCGTCTAGTAGGAATACTAAGCATTATAAAGAAATGAGTGACGGTGAATTATGCTTATTAGAACAAGAGGTGGATAGGATAGAGTTAATGAAAGAAAAGATAGATGCTAATGAAGCATGTAATTTCTTGATGAAAGGTTTTAATGTAGAATATGAAGTCCCTAATATAACAGAATTATTTGGGAATATGTGGAAAGGTAAGGCAGATATAATCAACCATGACGAGAAACTTATAGTAGATTTAAAAACTACATCTAATATAAATAAGTTTAAATCATCTGCTTATAGGTACAATTACGACTCACAAGCGTATATCTACAGTAAACTATTCGGATATGAATTCTGTTTCATAGTGATAGATAAAAATACTTTACAAATCGGTATATTCGATTGCTCCCCTGATTTTTATAGAACAGGGGCTGATAAAGTACAACAAGCGAGTGCTACTTATGATTTATTTTACAAGGACGATAACTTCGATCCTTCGCAATACTTCATATCTAAGACACTCTGATTAATAATTAAAAACGTTAAATATGGCGGGAATAATGAAAGTAAATTTAAACTTAGATAATATACCTAAGGATAAGATTTACAAAGGAAAAAAAGGAAGTTACTTAACTGTTGTAGTAACTGTAAATGACGATGTAGACCAATTTGGAAACCAAGGGCCTGTCTATGTAGATCAAACTAAAGAGGAAAGGGATTCTAAAGAACCTAAAAACTATTTAGGTAACGTGCAAGTCGTCTGGACTAATGGTGACTTTCCTGAACCAGCTCCTAAAGATAGGAAAGAGGAAGTTGCAGTAGAAGATACTGGAGACGATTTACCATTTTAAAATGAAACTAAATGCAAGTTAATGAAATAGAGATCAATGGATTTTACATTGATGAATTTAATCAACATGACTTAAAAGTAGGTGATACACAGGGGACTTGTCCCCTGTGTTCATTTTCTAGGAAACCGGAGAACAGAAAAGCTAAATGCTCTTCTTACGATTGGGAGAGAGGTTTAGGTACTTGCCACAACTGTGATAAATCATTTCAGCTACATACTTACAAACGTAAAGGTAAAGCTGAAAGAGAATATGTTAGTCCACCAGAAAAGAAAATCAAACCAGTTAATAAAAAAGCTTTAGAGTGGTTTGAAAACAGAGGGATATCTCAAAATACTCTAAATGAATTAAGAGTTACAACTGAGACAGAGTATATGCCTCAAACTGGAAAGAAAGAAAGCGTTATAGCTTTTAATTATTTTGTAGGTGGTAAGTTAACTAACATAAAGCATAGAGATGGTAGGAAAAACTTTAAGTTACACAAAGGTGCTGAAAAAGTATTTTATAATATCGACAGTATTGTCGGGCATGATTACTGTGTTATAACTGAGGGTGAAATGGATGTTCTTGCTATACACGAGTCCGGAATAACTAACGTTGTTTCAGTTCCTAATGGTGCAACATTAAACTCAAACAATTTAGATTACCTAGATAACTGCATAGACTACTTTGAAGACAAGACAAAAATAATATTAGCACTAGACTCAGATGAACCTGGTCAAGCTCTACAGAGAGAGCTTATAAGAAGATTAGGTGCTGAGGTATGTTTTTTAGCTACATTCGATGATTGCAAAGATGCTAATGAATACTTAGAAAAACACGGTAAAGATAAGTTAATACATAGGATCGAAAAAGCTATACCAGTTCCATTAGAAAATGTAACTACATTTAAAGATATAGAAGATGATGTAACTGACTTTGTTAAGAATGGTTTTAAACCAGGTTTCCAAATAGGTATAGATAACTTTGATGACATCTTTAGCACGTACACTGGACAGTTTATATCTGTCACAGGAATACCATCGTCAGGTAAATCTGACTGGGTGGATCAAATGTGTGTTGGGTATAATAAACTATATGGTTGGAGAACAGCTTTTGCTTCTCCAGAGAATCATCCAACATACTTACATGCTCATAAACTAATGAGGAAAGTGTGGGGTGATATGCCTAGTGAGCAAGATATAGGTAAAGAGAAGTGGGAGGAAGTAGCTGACAATATTAATAGTAATTTCTTCTTTATAGATATGGAAAGATATACACTAGATTCCGTGTTACGTAAAGGCGCTGAATTAGTTAAGCGTAAAGGTATAAAGTGTTTAGTTATAGATCCATTTAATAAAGTTAGAGATACTAGTGATGCTTCTGGTGACGTTAATGTATATACATTGGAATACTTAACTAAAATAGAAATGTTTGCTAAGAAATACGATGTGTTAGTCATAGTAGTAGCTCATCCAACTAAAATGTATAAAGATAAAGACGGTAAAATAGAAGAACCTACCATGTATAATATAAAAGGTGGTGGTGAATGGTATGATGCTAGTTATCACGGGTTGCTAGTTCATAGAGACTATGAAAGAAAGACAACTAAAGTGAAAGTGTTGAAAGTTAAATTCCAGAACTTAGGTGAAAACCAAGGGGAAGCTTTCTTTACGTGGGAGCATCGATCAGGATGTTTTATACCGGAAGTTAAACCAGAATTAGATGATAAAATGCCATGGGAATAAAGAAAATAATTAAGTTTACACTGACAGCGATTGGTATAATTCTTCTAGGATTAATAGCAGTATTATTCTTCGTAAGCTTACTATCTATATTATTAATAGCTTTTGCTTAACCAAAACGAAGATGGGGAGAGCTAAAACACCTGATATGACACCACCACCTTGGGGTGATGATATGACGTTAAAAAGTTATGCGTGGTGTTTAAGAAAAGGTATATATATATCAGCATTCGCTTGCTCAGCTGGCTTAGGTAATAAAAGCTGGACTATAGAAGTGGAGGTTAATGGTAAAAAACAAACAAGTCCAAGAGAGTATGGACCAACAGAGCTCTACCCTAAAATGTTTGAGCTATATAAATTTTATTACGATAAGTATAATGATAATAACAGATGAAAAGGTAAGATTAGCAATGAACAACTCTTATAGTATATTGACGGGTAAAAGTGAGTTAGAAGATATAGTATATAACACTTTAGATGGTGAACTTTGGTTAGCTCATGATACTAGTGAAGATTTAAGTGAGGTTGATTTTGATATGATAATAGAATACTTCGCAAGTGAAGACGAATTTGAGAAGTGTATTGAATTAAGAAAAATAGAAATGGGAGTTAAAGATGAAGAATAATTTTTTAACAGCGCAAGATGCATTTGAGTATTACTATGACTTCATAAGTAAGCATGGGCAACCATTTGATGGTAATACTAACGCTGTATTCAACGTAGGCTTTACAATTAAAAATCCAAGTGATAATTATATTGTAACAGAATGGCGCAAGTGGAACCACAGTTACGCAGAAGCTGAATGGTTGTGGTATTTAAGCGGTGATCGTAATGTAGCAAAGTTAGGTAAGTTGTATGGTAAAGTTCCTGCAATATGGAATTTTATGGTTGATGATCTTGGTAATGTTAATTCAAATTACGGTTATCAATGGGAGAGAGGGTTTCAATTAGATAAAGTTGTAATGAAGTTACAAGAACATCAAGATACACGTCAAGCTGTAATATCTATATATGATGGTAAAGAGATACACTTATATGATAACGACACTCCGTGTACGAATGGAATACAGTTTTCAATATACAATAACAAACTGAATATGTGCGTTACGATGCGATCTAATGACCTCTGGTTCGGTTTCTGTAACGATCAGTATTGTTTTTCAGAATTACAAAAAGTTGTTGCAGAGAGACTGTCTATGGACGTCGGGGAATATTACCATTTTGCCCATAACATGCATATATATTGGAGAGACTTAGGAAAAGAACAAAAAGAGGTGGAAAGCTTTTTACAAAAGCGATCTAACCATTATAAATAAAAAATAATAATATGACTTATTATCTATACCATATACCGGGTAAAAAAATAGGTGTAACACGTGATCTTAATACAAGGTTGACGCTTTATCAAGGCTACAAACCTAGTGAATATAAGGTCCTAGAACAAAGTGATGATATAGATTATATATCAAAGCGGGAAATAGAGCTTCAGAAAGAATATGGTTATGAAGCTGATCACACAATTTTTAGTAAATTAGGAGATATGCCAAAAGTTATGATAAACTCAACTGATGTGACAACTACGTTTCGTTGTCCAATAAATGAGTTGGGTGATAAATTAAAAGAGTTAAAAGGTGAATCGTTTAGTAATATAGATAAAAAATATACTCTAGATGATAACTTGATAGCTTTTATATTAAGGAATGTTCAACCCTCTAAATATAGAGATACAAGTTGTTTTATGTATAATAACATATTAAAGAACTATACTGATAAAACCTTTGAAATACAGTTTGATGATGTTGAAGAAACAACAACAACAAAATACTTAGTCAAAGAAGATAGATTTCAAAACATTAGAAATTGGGCTGAAGAGAGAGGATTGTATAAGAAAGGTGATGTTAAAACTCAATACCTAAAGCTTATGGAAGAAGCTGGTGAATTAGGTAGAGCTATATTAAAAGATGACAAAGCTGAATTTGTAGATGCTATAGGCGACATGGTAGTTGTATTAACTAATCTAGCTCACTTAGGTGGCACATCTATTGAAGAATGTGTTGATTCAGCTTACAATGTAATATCTAAGCGTACAGGTAAAATGGTTAACGGAACATTTGTAAAAGATAATTAATATGAATATAAAAACACTGAAATTTAGAGACCCAGTTGTGGAAAGAGTTGTTACTAAGTTTGTAGAACGATCAGACACTGGTTTTAAGAAATATGGTAGAACATTAGATTCTGAAAGAACAGAGGGACATAAAGACTTACTTGGGTATTTAAACGATATTCAAGAGGAGTTAATGGACGCTGTGCTATACATACAAGCCGCACGTGAAGAACTAAAAGAAGCTAACGATAAAAAATACGAGCAAACTCTAGGAGGAGGATTACCGTATTATGTCACGGACATTTCGTAGGAAGAAAAAGAAAGGCCCGGTACGAGCTAAGAAAACCACAGTTGATGGTATTCAGTTTGCATCGGGCCTTGAAGCCTATATGTACAAAGCTTTGAAAGCGGCTAAAATCAAAGCGGAGTACGAGGGTGAAACTTATACATTAGTCAATCATTTTACTTTTGATCAATCATCTATAGAAAGATGTGCTAATGGAAGAGGAGAGATGAAAGAAAGAGGTTTCAAGAAACTACAAAGTATAAAATACACACCTGATTTTATTGGTGAGGACTTTATAATAGAATGTAAAGGTAGGGCTAACGAAAGCTTCCCAATACGATGGAAGCTTTTTAAGTCTTACGTTAATGATAACTTAAAGGGTTATACACTATATAAACCTCAGAATCAGAAGGAGTGTGATAAAGTAATAGAATTAATAAATGAGAAATTGGGAAATTAGTATTGGTACTTATACAGGAATAGTAATTGGTATAAGGACTTATAAACAGAAAAGTAAAACAGATCATGTATTGTACTTACCGTTCATGATCGATGTGTGTTTAACTATATATAATGAAATAAAATGAGTGTAAGGAAATTAAAAGAAAAGCTTGATCAACAGCAGCAAGTTATAGTAATGTTATATCAAGAGGTTGAATTTCTAAAAGAACTCAGTGTTGGTACTTTTGAAACAGTGAAACTGCTACCTGGTTATGATGAAGCTTTAGAGAAACTAAAAGAAAATCTAAAGAAAGATGAAAAAGAACAAGAAAATGAATTATCCACTTAAAATATTTTGGATATTTATAATAACCGCTATTTTCGGTGGTTGGAGTACCTGTAATGCTCAAGCAACAGCTTTGATGCCGAGTGATGGATATTGGTATACCTGGACAGTTGATGACGGGTTGTTATATGATGATGGTTATTTAGGTAATTATAAGAACAACGGTTTAGGAACTTTAACGGTATATCCTACAGTTGGTTATACTTCGTTTGAGTTTATAACTTTCGATGTAGAGTTTGAGCCATCTGTATGTGGTTGGGATTATTTAGAAGTGTACCACGGTGAAACACTCGATAGTTTAATAGGTAGATATTGCGGGTTAACACTTCCACCTATAATAAAAAGTACTGATTCTTCTGGCGCATTAACATTACTATGGAGTTCTGATTTCAGCGTGAATAGAAGTGGTTTTATAATATCTATACAGACGATAGGTGGAGCTTTACCTATAGAACTAATATCATTCACCGGAAATCCAAACAGGTTAGGTATTGAATTAGAATTCACTGTAGCTTGTGAAGTTAATAACGACTATTTTACAATAGAGAAATCTAGGGATGCTTATAGGTGGAATGAATTTATGAAGATAGAAGGAATGGGTAATCACAATAACATAGTGACTTATAGTTGTTATGATGAATTACCTTACATGGGTTTATCTTATTACAGATTGAAACAAACTGACTATAATGGTGATTATGAATACTTCAACCCTATATCTGTAGTGTTTGATTTAGATAGGTATTTAATTAAAACAATAAACATGCAAGGCCAGGAGGTCGATGAAAATTACAAAGGAGTAGTTATTGATATCTACTCAGATGGTGTTAACGAAAAAAGAATACAAGAATAATGGAGGTATCGAATAGAATTTTATCAGATATTACGGTGTATATGAAGTATGCTAAATATATACCAGAATTAAATCGAAGAGAAGTATGGGATGAATTAGTGACAAGGAATATGAGAATGCATATAAAGAAATATCCTAAATTAGAAGAACAAATAAGAGAGAACTATAAATTTGTATATGATAAAAAGATTTTACCTTCAATGCGTAGTATGCAGTTCGGTGGTAAGCCGATTGAGATATCACCTAATAGAGTTTACAACTGTGCTTACTTACCTATCGAGACTGTTGATGCTTTTAGTGAGATAATGTTTTTATTGTTAGGTGGTACTGGTATAGGTTACTCAGTGCAAAGACACCATGTAGCTAAACTACCACCCGTCAACAAACCATATACAAAACGTAAACGTAGATTTTTAATTGGTGATTCAATAGAAGGTTGGGCCGATGCTATAAAAGTATTAATGAAATCTTACTTGAATGGTAAGAGTTCTAGAATAGAGTTTGATTACTCAGATATACGCCCTAAAGGAGCACAACTTGTAACTTCAGGTGGAAAAGCTCCAGGTCCTCAACCATTAAAAGAATGTATTGTAAAACTAACAGGTATATTAGATCAGAAAGAAGATGGTGAGCAACTTACAACGTCAGAAGCTAGTGATCTAGTTTGTCATATTGCTGATGCTGTATTAGCTGGTGGTATACGTAGAGCAGCGTTGATATGTTTATTTTCTGCTGATGATAATGAGATGATAGCATGTAAATCTGGTGATTGGTGGGAGAAGAACCCACAGAGAGGTAGAGCTAATTTTTCAGCTGTACTAATGAGGCACAAGATTACTAAAAACTTCTTTATGGATCTTTGGAAACGTATCGAGCTATCTGGATCTGGTGAACCTGGCATATACTTTAATAATGATAAAGACTGGGGAACTAATCCATGCTGTGAAATTGCCTTACGCCCATATCAATTCTGTAACTTATGTGAAGTTAACGCTTCAGATATTTTAGATCAAGAAGATTACGAGGCAAGAGTTAAAGCTGCAGCGTTCATAGGTACATTACAAGCTGGTTATACAGACTTTCACTACTTAAGAGATGTATGGAGAGATACTACGGAGAAAGAAGCGTTAATTGGTGTTAGTATGACTGGCATTGCTTCAGGCGCAGTACTTGGTTTAGACATGGTAAAAGCTGCTGAAGTTGTTAAAAAAGAGAATGCAAGGGTTGCAAGACTGATTGGGATTAAAACATCAGCACGTACGACAACCGTGAAGCCTGCAGGGACGACATCTCTGACATTAGGAACGTCTTCGGGTATTCATGCATGGCATAACAAATATTATGTCCGTAGGATCCGCGTAGGGAAAAACGAATCTATATATAACTATCTAGCTAAAAACCATCCTACACTAATTGAAGACGATTATTTCCGTCCTCACGATACAGCAGTAATAAGTATACCACAAAAAGCTCCGGCTGGTGCAATACTTAGGACTGAATCACCATTTCAATTACTAGATCGTATAAAGAAGGTGGCGACTGAATGGGTGAGAACCGGTCATAGAAGAGGAAGTAACACTCACAATGTATCAGCCACTATTTCATTAAAAGAAAATGAATGGGAGACAGCTGGTGAATGGATGTGGGATAATAGAGAACATTATAATGGTTTATCAGTATTACCTTATGATGGTGGAACTTATGTTCAAGCGCCGTTTGAAGATATAAAAGCTAGTGAATACAGTGAGATGATGAAACAATTAGAAGACATTGATCTATCTAAAATATCAGAAACTGAAGATAACACAGATCTTTCAGGTGAATTAGCTTGTGCAGGAGGAGCATGTGAGATAGTATGAAGTTAATAAACAAAATACTCAATGAGTTAAATAATGAACCAGAAGTATTTGCTAGTTTTGTTATTATAACTTATGCTTTATTATTATATATTATGGCTATGGTAATGTAAAAGTAACTATGCTATACACAAAGTAAAAAGGGGACCTCGCTTTGAGATCCCCTTTTTTGGTTACAGGAACTTTGGGTATGGTGCCCATTTCTTATTGTTCCTTATTAATTAGTAATTAAACCCATAGCTGCGTTGGCTTTAGATTTCTTTCTTTTCTTCTCAGCTTTATTCTTTTCGTAAGTTTCTTTTCTTCTTCTCTTAGTTGTTTTCGCTTTTTCTTCTTCCATTTTCTCTTTTTGATCAGCGGTTTCCAACTCCCATTTGTTCCAACCTAATACCATCATTACTTTCTGCCAATTTTCCCAATCATCATTCAATACTTGATTAACGTTGTCAGCTTTACGCATTAATCTATCTAATGGTATGTTTGTAGCCCCAGAAATCCAAGAAGCTGCAGATTGGTAATTAGGATTATCTAAACTAAACTTCCAACCCATCTCCTCTGCTGTTCTCTGGTTATAATCTAAAGTCTTACCTGCTTGCTGCAGTCTTTTTATTTTAGCTTGAACAGGAGGTGCAATTCCAAGCAGCTCTATCCAAGCATCTCTATATTGAGGTCTATCTTTCTTACTTTGTTCGTGCATCTCTGCACCAAAGTTCTTTAATACGGATATCAAAGCTCCACCATATCCACTACCTCTTAAAATTGAATCTAACATACCATTACCAACCTCGTAATATCTATCTTTATTCTCATCACTATCTAAATCTCCTTCCATGGCAAATAAAGCTCTTTGTAAAGCGTTAAATATAAGGTTTTGAACACCCAAGTAATAAACTATTCTAGAGGTGTGGCTTTTCCAATCACCTCTACCTTTTATCAAATCTTGAGCAGATCTCTTTATTAACCTGTTATATTGCATTGGTGTATTAGCGAATGCTAATATTATCCTACCCCATTTATCTGCTTGCTGCATACTAATCTTATCTGTTCTAGCAGATTGTTGTGATTCTTCCGTTAGTTCTCTAAAATCTTCAAAAGCCTTCTTTTCTGCTTCTGCCTTATCAAAACCTTGCTTCTCATAAGTTTTAACTCTATTCCTATAGAATGGAGCACCACCAAAAGCTATAGCAAAAGCATCACCAGCTTTAGTAAGGGAAAACCCAGATTGAAGTAGTAAATTCAAAACGCCTCTATAACCCTTTTTCTTAGCCGCGTCGGCTATCTCAGATTCGCTAACGTTTATCTTTAAGCCGCTTCTCCTATCTTTCATGAAATCTGACTTCATTAAGTATAAGAAGTCTTTAGCGAATTGAGGCGCGTTAGCATAAGCTTTACCAACGTTGTATAAGTTGTTATCTGACCAGTTTATGTAATTAGCTGTGGATATAGTCTGTAGTATAGCTGATCTAGTGTTAAAGAACATCGTTACACCAACTGATCCATTAATGTAGTTCATTGCCATATCTTCAAATCTAGAGCTTTTCTCTGGTCTATTAACACCTGTCTCCATTCTTCTTAAGATATCCCTTAACGATTCTACGTACTTAGGTCCATAAGCAGCTTCTAATTTTAACATGTTATCTTTACTGAACATTATATCTTTGTTTCTCTTCCATTCAGCTAGATACTTCTTTCTTTTAACTTTATTTATACCACTGTATAAATCTGAAGTCATATTTCCAGTCAGCCATAATTCCCCTGGATAGTAATAACCGTCCCCTTTATTAATATTCATTAATTGATCAGCGAATGCTTGCAGTTCAGGTTTCTCTTGCATTATCTCCCAAACGTTCTTCATTGTCTCAGCATTAACACCTTCTATTTCTATACCTTGCTTATCCCATAAATAAAGTCTAACGACATTTTCATAAGTCAAACCTGATTCAGGTATAGCTTCTTTAGTTAGATTTTTAGGAACACTTTTTAAGTTTCTTTTTAATTCCTTAAAATCAGCATTTACCTGCATTCTATCTCTAGAAACGTTATTCATAGCTCTATTAAAAGGCTTAAACAACACTTCATTCATTAACTTTAATTGAGCGTCACCAACTTTACCAGATGATATAAGAGGATATATCAAACCTTTAAAATCCTCAGTGGAGTAAGGCATGAATATCTTACCTCGACCTTTCTTCCTACCAATACTTTTAGCTAATTGATCGAAAGTTTTTTCAGCAGGTATACCAGTTTTATCCTCTATCATTTGATTCATGATCTTATTAAGATCTATTGTTTCACTAAATCTAGCTTGTTGTGTATTAGAACTTTTATCTATAACGCCTAATACGTCTCTAAC
>Ga0114933_10003006_pt1 | contig 16845 bp, 11 predicted proteins | sample 4SBtaG_FD_89691 | JGI IMG/M metagenome (GOLD analysis project Ga0114933, IMG submission 89691) | Deep subsurface microbial communities from Kolumbo volcano to uncover new lineages of life (NeLLi) - 4SBTROV12_W25 metaG | ecosystem: Environmental > Aquatic > Marine > Volcanic | place: Kolumbo... | reverse complement strand
TAAAGAAAATAAAGAAAATAAAGAAAATAAAGAAAATAAAGAAAATAAAGAAATACATAATGTAGATTTATATGATGACACCACAAATGTAGATGATCCTAATGAAGACAATACATATAAAGACAACACAAATGAAGACACCAAAAATGAAGATAACACAAATGAAGACAATACAGATGAAGAATTACCGGAGAATTTATCTGATGATGATATAATATCAAATTTAAATGAGATTACGAGTAATTTAGAAGATAATATATCTGAATTATCCGACGATGTATCTGAAATTAATCAAGAATCAAAACCTCAACCATTAAGAACAACAAATCCACGTGCCCCTGCGAAAAATTATGAGGTTGGACATGTTATTACCGAGGATAATAAAACATGGGTAGTAGAGCAGACTCGTACCGGAGTAAAAAGATGGAGAAGGAAAATATAAATATTATAATAAATTATAAATAATATAATTTCAATAATTTCAATTGTTAAGGAAAAAAAATATCGTTTCTATTTATATATATATATAATGAATAATAATCCGAAATATAACAATTGTCCTCCTAGAATGAGTGATGGACGTCATTTCACTGATTACAGACCTAATTGTATGGTTAACAACTTAGTCCAAACTCAAAACAATGTCCCTGATACATATCAATATAGATTATTTTTAACTGAAAATGCATCTAAATTGATGGATCTTAACCGTTTATATGCGGTTCAAAGAAATTACTGTTCAACATGTGATGCCCCCGAACTTGACAATAGTAAAATGAAACCTTTAAGAAATTCATCTTAAGAAATCCATATCCATCTTAAGAAATTCATCTTAAGAAATTCATCTAAAATATAAATATAATATATTAATATATTATATTCAATGACACAAATACCATCTTATTGGGAAGATAGCAATTTATTTAATACTTCATTTGAAAATGGAAGCACAAATGGTTCATTTCTTGTAGAAGGAAATGTAAAACAACTTTTACCTAATTCCACAGTTAAATATTTAGCTGCAAATCCTCCTGATTTTAGAACAAGTTATGCTGGAAGTGGTTTACCGTTTCCAAATCCTGAAATAGCATATGAAGGTACTCCTAACAGAGGAGTTGTAAGGGCAGTAAATGGTAGATTTAGTTTTAGAATCCAGTACCCAAACAGTCTTTATATCAATCAATCTACTCAATTATTAATGCCTCATGTATTAATCATGATAGAAGATAGTGATTCAAATGAGACTGAAATGCAAGTAATTAGTTTAGGAGAATCTATACCTCATAGAACTTTAACATCATCATCTAATACTTTAGGGTTATCAAGAAATAGTGCGGAAAGATGGGAATTAAGAAGAGATGTTTCTAATAATTAAATAATTATATCATAAATAAATTATGAAAAATATATTATCTTATAATATATTTTAGAATGTTATTAAATTTATTAAAAAATAGTAAATTGGGTCAAGATTTGATAATTTTACTTTTATCAGTTTCTTCCCTATTATTAGGAAGAAAATATTTACCAGTTAGAGTTAAGTCATCTAAAAAACTAATGAAAAAAGGAGGTGCTCAAGCTTCTCAAGCTCAAGCTGCTCAAGTATCCCCCAATAACATAAATCCGCAAGAACAATCAAAAGACAATACTGTTTTGAATAATGGATTAAAGGTAGTGGGAGCTATATTTTTATTCCCTCTATCTATAGTATATGTATTGATTAAATTTTTTACTAATATGGCGGAAAATAATATTTTAAAATGGATCTTGATACCTTTATTTTTATTTATATCTTTAAATGCGATTTTTATAAGCTATTATCACATAAAACTTCGTGCTATTAAAAATAGCGTTTTAGAACCATCTGACGAAGAGAGAGAAATTAAAGAATTAAATAGAATGTATGGTTACAGTTCAAGTATGTTATTTGATGATAAGAATTTGTTTATTAGAGTATTAGAATATTGGTTCACTTCATTATACTATACATTTACATGTTTATCAACTGTTGGTTTTGGAGATATATATCCTGTAGGTATAATACCACGTTCGATTTTTATACTTTTCATATCATATTCATGTATGTCTGCGGGAAATTATTTCTTTGGTAGCCCAAACACCTAAACTAATGATTTAGTAATATCCAATTCCTATAATAATAATAATAATTATAATATTTTTTATTATAATAATTTTTTATAATTTTTTAAAATTTTTTCATTTTTTATAATTTTTTCAATTTTCTAATCAAATTCTGTGTTAGTCAACCATTTACCATCTCCTTCAGAGGTTTGACGATCCCCGCGTCCTCCTCTACCTCCACGTCCCCCCCTACCTCCGCGTCCTCCCCTACCTCCGCGTCCCCCTCTACCACCTCCGCGTGTGGTTGTTTCAGCTTCTTCTGTAGGTGGTTCATTTCGTGGAGTACGTCCTCTCTTAACATTCCATTCTTCGGAATACCAACTAACTGTAATAATATCTTTAACTGTGTTAACACGATGAAGTCTTACCTGAAATCCAGTGAAAAATTCAGTTAGACGTTTCATAACATCACCTTTCCTTAGAATATCACTGATATAAATTCCATTAAATTGGACATTGTCCGTTTTCTTATATTTAAAAATTTCTACCTTTTTCTGTCCTTGTTCAGCCGCGTCTCTGAATTTTTCTTCATATCCATCTACAATTGCATCAAATGCTTGTTGATAAGCTTCGGTCTTTTGTTCATTCCACTTACGTAATCTTTCTTCTTTTCTATCCGCGGAACTACCATCTTCGCGGGATTTATCTGATGTTTCTTGACAAAATTTAAGGAGCGTATTCATATCGGTACTCACCATTCGTGTATTTTCTTTCTTGTATTTATATATAATAAAATCCTTATATTATTTTGATTAAATAAATATTCTATTTTGTTCATCACGAGTGCATGATGTTCCATATTTATAATTATAACTATAATTGCAAGGAAAGATACATTCTATACAATGTGAAATAGTTTTCATACAATTTCTTAAAGTATAATTATTATCTATATCATTATCAAAATATTTCATTGTTTGATATTTTTGAATATATTTTGCGTTATAATTATTGTCTATGTATTTTTTAAAATCCCTTTTATATTCACTAACATTTAATATATATTGAGGAGGTGTTTTATTACTATGTCTCTTCATTTTACGTTTTATAACTGTTTTATTTTGACAATGATCATATAATTTATCTTCTTCTATAGGAAATATATTATATTTCAAATCATTATACTTCATATCATCATATTTCATATCATCATATTTCAAACCATCATATTTCAAATCATCATATTTCATATCATTATAATTCATACCATTATATTTTATAGTATTTGATATTGTTTCGTCTATAATTTTATCAACCATATTTTCAGCAATATTTGAAATCATAATTTTTTGATGAATCTGAATTTTATTTACACAATGTCTCCACCATCTTTGTATTATTATAATCTTATTTAATTTGTTATTTTTATCATTTATAAAATTTTTCTTAGCAATATACATTTTTCCAATTGATTGAATCATTACTATGTCTCTTTTATTATTCATGTATTCTTTTCTCGTCGTATACATCTTATATACTGACTGTATTAACATAGCATTCGTATTTTCCCTCTCATCTTTTACATAAGTATTATAAAAATTTCTAAAAAACCAATTTGACATACTATATATTATTATTATATAATAATATAATTTTGTATATATCATTATATATCTAAAATAATAGACTAATAAAATATAATATTATAATATTTACAAATACATAAAATGGGGTATATCATTTTTATTATTTGAAGTTAACAATTTAGAAATCATTCCTATCTCTAATTTAAATGGAAATTTAATTTTAATTCCCAGTTTATTTAATTTTGTTAAACAATCGGTATCAATACTTTCAGAAATTATATTTTCAACTTGTTTCTTATTTTTCTTTAATTTAATACTCTTTAGTTTTTTAGGATTATTTATATCGGAAATTACCATTTGAGGATTAATTAAAGAATTTTCTTCATCGGGTTCTTTTTGCATTTTATGAGTGTCAAAATTAATTAACCTTAAAAGGTTTAATTTCAAGATAATTATGTCTAAACATCTTTTCAAGTTTCTGACTCCCTCCTCTTTATTAGTAAACTCTTGAATTATATGATGAATTACATCCTCAGTAAATACAATATCGTCATCTTTTAGTCCAACATTTTTTAATAAAGATGGAATTAAATAATTTTTAGCAATATTATATTTCTCATTTGTTTTATATCCTAGGGTATTAATTGTTAACAATCTATCATTTAAAATATAATCTACCTTTTTCTCATCATTATAAGAAAATATAAATAATGATTTAGAAAAATCAAAATCAATTCCAGAATAATATTTATCCTGAATTACACTATTCTGACTTGCATCAACCAAATGAGTTAATACACCTATGATTTCTTGTCCTCCACCATAAGGATTCTCAGGAATTTTATCCAATTCATCAAAATATATAATCGGATTCATACATTTCGCCTTAATTAATGTATTAACTAATGCCCCACATTTTGAACCAACATATGTATAATCATGTCCAATCAAATTACTACTATCCTTAAATCCACCAAGATTAATCTGGTAAAATGGTCTACCCAATGCTACTGCAATCCCCTCCCTTACTAATGTAGTTTTCCCAGTTCCAGGAGGTCCCTGAATCGAAATAGGATTGGAAATACTATCCGGATTTGTAATCCATTGTCCTAATACCTGCAATATATTTTCCTTTGTTTCCTCCATCCCATACACCGTCTTATCTAAATGATTTTTTACATTCGTTAAATAATGATTAATATTTTTAGAACCATCCTGAGGATTAATTGGAATGGATTTATATACCCCAAATGGTATATTACATAGTCCAATAAGCCACTCTTTTAATTTTATATAATCATGATCGAATGGTCCCATTTCATCTAATTGTTCCAACTTTTGAATACATTGCAATTTTAAAGAATCTTTCATCCCAGATGTTAAAATTTGATATTTTAATGGAGTATCATTCGGACCATTCAATTTTCTAATGATTTTTTCTAAGTTAATTAATTCTTCTCGTTTAGCCTTTCCCAGTTTAGATATATATCTTTTATACTTATTTTCCTCATTAGAAGTACTATTACAAATTATGTTTTCACCTTCGTCTTCGTCTTCGTCTTCGTCTTCGTCTTCATCTTCATCTTCATCTTCATCTTCTTCACAATAATCTTCATCCATACTGTCATTTTCACTATATCTTTGTTTTAAACTTTTTAACATAGTTCGTAAAATTAATTCTCTGAATTTTTTCTTAGAACCCGAAATATTTACTTTCCCAACTTCATCTTCAGACATACTTTCACTGTCGGAATAAACTTCAGATTCGGATTCGGATTCTGATTCTGATTCTGGTTCTTGTGATTGTATATTTTCATTAATAGTTAATAAAGTATTATTTAATTTCTCAAATCCTTGAGAAATATTATTTAAACTTGTGATAATTAATTGAGTCTGGTCCATATCAACAGGTTTCACCAATTTTTCATTTTTATCAATTTTTTCATTTTTATCAATTTGGTTAGATATTTTCCTACAACGTTTTTTTGATTTAGGCTCATTACTTATTACATTATTATTTCTCAATCTTTTTTTCGAACGAGTAATTATAATAGATTCATTTTCATCATCCGAACTAAAATTTTTAGACATGACTTTAATAAATTATAGACACTATTCTATAAGTTATTTTACCTAAATATACCACTAACTTATAACCGAAACAATCTTTATATTTGATTAAAAATGTCCGATTAAATATGTTTAAGGGTATAAAAAATTGAAGCTATAATTATAAATTAGAAAATATAATCTATATAATATAGAATGTCTTTAAATATTAATGAATCTAAAAAAAGGGAATCAAAATATTTCGATTTATCTGAGGTTGTTGAAATTAATGGATTACAATTAAGTATTCTTAGCCCAGAACAAATATTAAATTATTCTGTTGTGCCTATAGATAGTCATGAAATAAATGAAGGAAGTAATATTAATATTCCTAAATGTAATGGGATTAATGATCCTAGAATGGGACCATTATCTTCAGAATCTCAAAAAAAATGTCCTATTGATGATCGGAATTATAATGAATGTCCTGGATATTTCGGACATATTGTTTTAGCTAAACCAGTTTTCTGGCCTCATTATATGGACCATATAATTACAACATTAAAATATGTATGTACTAATTGTAGTAGTATATTGATTGATAAAATAGGTCCAAGTGCCGATTATCAACTATATAAAGCTTCTTTAAAATTAAAAGGAAGACTTAAAGCAACTAAAATAAAAAAGATTACACCTAAAAAGATATGTCCGAATTGCAGTGCTATGCAACCAAGTAGATATTGGAAGGAGCAATCTATACAAATTATCGGTTCATTTCCTGTATTAGTTAGTGAATATAAGCAACCTGAATTAAAGGAAATGGGTGGAACTACAAAAAAGATAGTTTTTTCTGCTGAAAAGGTAAAAGAAATTTTTTCAAGAATTACTGATGAGGATATTGGATTACTTGGATATGATGAACAATTTTCACGTCCTGAATGGATGATTTGTTCTGTTTTTCCAGTTCCACCCCCATGTATTCGTCCATCTGTGAGAACTGACGCGAATCAACGTTCTGAAGACGATTTAACACATAAAGGATTAGAAATTATTAAAGTGAATAATGAGATTATTAATCGAATTGAAAAAAATCAATCTAAAGATAATATCGAAGGATATACTGATTTGCTTCAATATCATGTTGCAACTTATGTTAATAATGATTTAAGTGGAATTCAAACTGCTAAAAGACGTTCAGGCGGAAGTATGAAATCAGTTATTGCAAGATTAAAGGGAAAGGGAGGACGAATTCGTCAAAATTTAATGGGAAAACGTGTTGATTATTCGGCACGTAGTGTTATTACTCCTGATCCGATGTTATCAATTGAAGAGGTTGGAGTTCCATTTAAGATTGCGAAAGATATTACGATCCCAGAGATGGTAACTAAATATAATATTGATAAGTTAACCAAGCTAGTTCATAATGGTCCCAACAAATATCCAGGTGCTTGTTTTATTATAGAGCCATCGCGCGACGGAACGAATAAAGATATGATGACATGGCTTGTAGTACCAGAGAAGAAGGGTACATTATCTGAAATAAAACTACGTATAGGAATGATTGTTCGTAGACATATGATGGATGGTGATATTGTATTGTTTAATCGTCAGCCATCATTGCATAAGATGAGTATGATGGCTCATCGTGTTCGTGTTTTACCAGGTAATACATTTAGAATTCAACTTGCGGTTGTTACACCATATAATGCAGATTTTGATGGAGATGAAATGAATATGCATGTACCTCAATCAATTCATGCAGCATATGAGTTAGAGCAATTATGTTCAGTTTCCCATGAAATTCTTAGTCCACAATCAAATGAACCGTGTATTGGTATTAATCAGGATGGTTTAATTGGGGCATATTTATTGGTTCAGGATGATGTGAGATTTACGAAATATCAATTTATGAATTTAACGATGTGGAATGAGTATTTTACTGGACGTATTCCTAAACCCAATGGTGATAATGGATTATGGACTGGTAAACAAGCGTTTTCATCTATAGTTCCTTATGGATTAAATTATAAGACAATGGAAGGTGATAAGGTTATTACAGATATTCATAATGGGGAAATGGTATCTGGAAATTTGGATAAAGATGTGCTTGGACCGGCATCAGGAGGTTTAGTTCATATCTTGATGAATGATTATAATACTAAGGACACAAGGATGTTTTTGGATAGTGAACAACGTATGGTAAGAGCGTGGTTATTGAATTACTCTGGATTTTCTATTAGTATTCGTGATTGTTTAAGTGATGAAGAAACTGAGAAGAAAATTAAAAATGAGACTCAGAAATATGTCGATGAAGCATATGAATTGTTGCATCAAGCCCATGAAGGTATTATGCAACTTAAATATCGAACTGTAGCTGTTGATGATTTTGAAGTCAGAATTGCTGAAATTTTAAACAAAGTTCAAATTAGTTCAGGTAATGTAGCTAAAAAGGATTTAGATCCAAGACATAATCATTTACTGGCTTTAATTAAATCAAAATCAAAAGGTAAACCAGAACATATTAGTCAAATTATGGCTTGTTTAGGGCAACAGAATCTTGCTGTTAAACAAGAGGATGGTACATCATTTAAACAAAGAATTCCTTATAATATTGGACAGAAGGTAGGTGGATTTAATCGCCGCACTCTTAATATATTTAATATTGATGATGATGGACCTATTGCCCGTGGGTTCTGTCGTAATAGTTTACTCCATGGATTAAATCCAGCTGAATTTTGGTTTCATAATGTAACTGGTAGGGAAGGTTTAACAGATACTGCTATTAAGACATCAGAAACAGGATATATTCACAGAAAAATGTCAAAATCAATGGAAGACGCTAAAATATATTATGATGGAACCGTAAGAGGCGCCAATAAGAATATTATTCAATTCATATATGGAGATGATGCCAATGACGCAATTCATTTAGAGAAAGATAGTGTTGAGATATTCAATATGGATAATAAAAAGTTAGCTGAAACATATCGTTTCACAAGTGATGAAGAATGGCATTTATTAGTATCAACGAAAATCAGAAAGGAAATAACTCAAGATAAAAATTTTTATGATCGCATGGAAGCCGAATATCATCAAATGTATACATATCGCGAAACATTGAGACACAAGATTTTTAATGGTTCTACATTAGGATCCAATCCAAAAAATCCTTCATTTGTTCAAACATATGTGCCATTTAATATGAAAAGATTGATTACAAATGCTAAATCTAAATTTATACATAAAGAAGGACTTTTAGATATGAATCCAGTTAATGTTATTGATAAATTAGATGCTTTCTTTAATTCCCTTGAAATTATTATTGGAAAAGACAGTAAACTTAAACAAGAATTAAATGAAAATATGAAGTTGATTTATAAAATTATTATTAAATCTTATTTATCACCTAAACGCCTCATAAAAAGATATCGTATTAATAAAAACACATTAGACTACATTTTAGAACAACTTAATATGAAAATTACTCAAAGTTTAGTACAACCTGGAGAAATGGTAGGAATTATAGCAGCACATAGTATGGGAGCTCCTTGTACTCAGATGACTCTAAATACTTTCCATTCTGCTGGTATTGCTTCTGCTTCAAATTTAACATCTGGTATTCCTAGATTGAGAGAATTGATTCAAGCTACTAAATCTCCCAAGGGACCATCAATGACGATATATCTAAAAGGAGAAAATCGCTTTAATTTAGAAAAGGCAGAAGAGGTTAAAAACAATTTACATCAAACAAGCCTAAAAGATGTTGTAAGTAAAACACAAATCGTATTTGATCCATCTGATAGCGATAGTATATTCCATGAAGATGATGAGTTTATTCAAACTTATTACGAATTTATGAATGAAAGTAAATGTAATGCGGCTTCATCTCCTTGGTTACTTCGTATAGAACTTGATAAATGGTCTATGATGGAACGTGGAATTAAAGTATCTGATATATATGACAAACTTTACGATAAATTTAATGTCAGTTTAGATTGTATTTTTAGTGATGATAATGCCGAAAGTGTAATATTTAGAATTCGTATTAATCCAAGAAGTGAAGATGAGGGAGAAAATGAAGATGAAGATGTAATATTTCTATTAAAATCCATAGAAAAGACGATACTGGATAATATTAATTTGAAAGGAGTTAACAATATTATTAATACATTTATTCCCAGATTTGACGAATTACCGTGTGTTGTCCAATATGATAATTTTGGAAATTTAGTTAAAGTTCAATATGATAGTAATCATAAGATTGTTAAGAACCCTGATCCTAATGGTAAATTTGAATATTTAAGAGAATATACTATCGTGACTGATGGGACAAACTTGAATGAAATATTGCAACTACCTGATATAGACCAAACAAGAACTATAAGTAATCATATTGTAGAAGTATATGATCTATTAGGAATCGAGGCAACAAGAGAACTATTAATCAAAGAAATTTATTCAGTTATTACTTTCCAAGCAAAATTAGATGTACGCCATATCTCATTGTTAGTTGATACTATGACAAATAAGGGAAATTTAATGTCTATTGATAGATTTGGTATTAGTAGAGGCGATGTAGGTCCATTAGGACGTTCTACTTTTGAACAAACTGAACCTCAATTCACTAATGGAGCTGTATATGCTGAAAGAGACAATATTAATGGAGTATCCGCAAATATCATGATGGGACAATATATAGAAGGAGGCACTGGATATTCTAATGTATTTTTAGACGAAGATGTTCTTATGGAGGAAAGTGAGGAAGAAGAAGAAGAAGAAGAAGACATAATAGTTAAAGAAAAAGTAGTCAAATCTAAGGTAGAATGTGATACTATGGATTATAATTTGAAATTTTCATTACCTGAAGGTTATGGAGATGGTTCTCTTAGTGAATTCAAGATGGAAAGTGTTAAAGTTAATGTAATATAAGTTAAATAATATTATTAACATGAAATTATTAACATGAAATTATTAACATGAAATTATTAACATGAAATTATTAACATGAAATTATTATAATTGAAATTATAATAATTATTATTATTTTTATCTTTTATCTTTATTATCTTTATAATAAATAGGTATCTATAAATATTTTAGAAAACTAAAAATGGAACAATTTAAAGAAATTTCAAAAATATATTTAAAAGATCTAATTAAAAATGATTGGTCATCGTATGGATATATAATTAGTCTTATTTTATTCAGTATTACATATTATAAAACTCCTATAGGATTTTATCATCCTAAAATGGCTGCGATGTATATGGGAGTAGGATTATCATGTTTTGTAATATTTTTATTACCACTTTTAAATCAAGTTTTAGGTTTAAACAAAACATTAGGTGTTGGAGGATTTTTAATAGTTACAATATTAGTTATTATATTATCATTAAATTTCACTATCATAAAAAAATCAGTTGAAACAAATAATACAACAGAACAAAATAAATTACAAACAGGAGTTCAATGGATATATCAATTAATGAATATGGTATTTGTCGCATTATATGCATATTTCGGAATTTATAAAAAATTTAGTAATCCAGGTGAATTTAATACAGGTATTTTTATTTATCCACTTATTATAATTTCTACAGCTGTTCTTACCAAATTTATTAGACCAGGAACAGAACATTATATAGAAGGATCAGAAGAACAATTATTCAAAAATAATGTATATAAAATTGTAATACTGGGAATATTTTTATTAGCCACTTTAGCTGGTATAATGACTTCTAACATAAGAAAAAGTGGTATTAAAGGATTATTCCCTATATTGCCATTAATTATTTCATTTGTTATGATGAGTTATTTCACTATCAAAGGAATTATAGGACAACTAAATATTCGTCAAGGAATAGAAAAATACTATAGAAATTTAATGGTTGAACCAACAGAGCCAGTGTCAGATCCAGAAACAGAATCATTTATTGATGTCCCATCGTCCATACAAGATTTACCTATGAGAGTTAAAGATGTGCGAGAAAGTCAACATGGTTTAGAATATCAAAGAACATTTAGAGATTTAACCATATTAATCCCATTAATATTTTTATGTATAACCTTAGTATTAAATCATTTATTTAATAAATTAGATGTTAGCGTATTTACAAAATTATATATTAATATGGCGATATTGACGATATTTGTTATGTTTATTCAAGGAATATATTCAGATAGAAATTTAACTTTACCTTTATTCCGTGAATTAAATCAACTGGGTGGAAAAAATACAATGTTATATATCGCCATTATATTAGGTGTATTAACAACAGTTTGTAATTTTATGACAATTAAGAACAAAGGAGATATTCCTAATAAATTATCTATAGATGGTAAATACCCTCGCATGATAATATCTATGATTTTACTTGGAGGAACAATGGCGGCTTCTCATTTTTTCGGAAAATTTGTAGCATATACCACAGATCAATCAAGTTCAATTTTAAGTGATTTTAAAACAAAAGGGGAAGCGACAATAAATCAAAGTAATAAAATTTTATCCATAAACGCATCTATTGAAGAAAATATTCGTCAACTCCAAACAGAATTAGAAAGTATATATAATTTAATGAATAATAGTCATAAATTTCCTTCTATAGAAAATAATACATTATATAGTTCTGATACTATTAAAAAAATTCCTATATGGCAATTATATTGGTTAATGATAAATAGAAACTCATTATTAGTAGAACAAGATTCTGAACCTAATCCAGCACCAATGCCAATTGATACACCTACTACTACAATATTAACTAATGATGATAAACCAGAAGGTATAGATACTCATATTGATAATATAGTAGCAATATATGAAAAATTATTAGGATTTACGGGACATACAGATAATATTCCTGCTGTTATTCAATTTATAAAAACAAATAAAAAACAATTATATACAAAAAATCCATCTACAAAATATTATGAAGTTAAAGACTTATTTGTTATTAAACTAAATACATTAATAGGATCTGATATGGTTCTATTGGAAATAATCCCTGAAAAAACTCCTGAAAAAACTCCTGAATAAATATATGTTATATAAATTATAATTCATATAAAAATGTTATCTTATAATAAGATTATCTTATAATAAGATTTATGTTAAATCAGAAAAAAGTTAAATTAGTAATTTTATTATTAACTGGATGGTATTTAATATTTACAAAGGGCACATTTTTGAATATATTAAAAATTAGAAGTATCAATGATTTAAAAAATTTTGCTTTAAAACAACCAATCGATTTATTAATTTTAGGAGTACTATTTTTTATAATATTTAAATCATATAATAAGAATAATATAGAAAATTTTAATCCAAGTAATCCACAAGTTTTCAATACACCTTGTTATATATCTACTTCAAACGTAGAAGATCCTGATATAACTAATTGTTGGACAACTCCAGAAAAAGATCAATGTTCTATTGAAGTAATGAAAGGGACAACTAGAGAAAAATATGTTCCATTGAATCCATGTCAAAAAGCCGATATTACATTATATAATCATTTATTGAAATATCAATCAAATAATACATCATCTAAAACAAATTTATTCAAAGATGAATTAAATAATAGCCCCCAAAATCAAGCAATGAATTCTAATATTAACCTAACAGGATTTTTTACTATAGTTGGACTATTTTTAACATTAGTATTAGGGTCCGGATCCTATATTGGATATGAATTAATTTTTGATAGATTTAAGATTTCAGATATAAGATTAGGTGATGAAAATATATTTAAAGGAATGATGGTTACTTTTATTCTTTCAATAATATTATTTAGTATATATTTAATGTTTTATGCATACCATCCTTCAACGCGTTTTATATCTAATGAAACTGTGATAAGTAAAGCAGTTAATGTTGGGATGTTATCAATATATCTATTAACTCTATTAATACCTGGTAAAAAAGCTAAAATAATGACATATAGTTTAGTACTAATGTTGCACATGTTATTATTCTCCGTTCCTTATATATCGGATAACAGAATTATATCTCAAATATTTGTATATGTTGCCGTATTCGCAATAGTAATATTAGGAATTAAACATGCCCTAAGTCCAGGAGATAGATATAATTTCGTATATACTATTATCGGTGTATCATTAGTATTACTTGCTTTACACGGAGGTCCAGACTCTTTATTGAAGACAGTTGTTAGTGAAGAAGAAATAAAGAAAATTAAAGATATTGGGAATAAATCATGGAAATCACTTTTAATTGCTGTTATTGTAGGAATATTAATATTTAAATATGTTATGAACCCATACTCAAGCGAAAAAGTTCTTTATAGACCAAATAAAGAAAGTTTCTTTATCAAAGAACTAAGACGTAATTAGAATACAAAATATTTCATAATCAAATTTACAAAAATAAATTTACACTAATTTATTTTTATTTTATTTAATTTAATTTAATTTAAATTTTATTTAATTTTATTTAATTTTATTTAATTTAATTTTAATTTTATTTAATTTTATTTAATTTTATTCACTCGCGAATGGTTCCCATTTATTTAAGTCTTTTAAATATCTACATTTCCAAATACATTTTTCTCCACACTTATCTGATTCCAACATAGATTGTCTAATTTTAATACTTATATTTATATTTGGTATATATGCTGAACCAACTTTAATTATTCCATTTTTAACACAATCATAATATAAATGATATACATCCGGTTTTCCAGAATTTTTGACAATAAAACTATAAATTTTATCCTTGTTTATAATATTTTTAATATCCTCAGGTTGTTCTTCTTTCTTATTTAATATATTAATTATCATTAATTCATAACTTAAATTAAATAATCTATTCGGAATAAATCTTACATTTATAAATTTTAGATCCGGATTTATCATATCATTAAATTTACTTATATCCTTTACCACATTAAATGGTTTAAATTTTACCTGAAAATCATTATATATTATATCATATTTAAAATATTCATCAACGATATTTTTCGCAATCTCTAATCTATTAGTATAATTTAATTTTTGAATACTATCCTCCATATTACAATGTGCTATATCTTCAACCAAAAATAAATTCTCATTCTCTAAATGTGCTATCTCACCATATAGAATAACATTTTGTTCATATATTCTTTCATCAACTCTCAATATAGGCTGATAGTATATTTTCTCATCTAAATATATCAATATCGTCATATTCTTATTATCAAATTTAGTAAACCATAATAAATATCTTTTATTTGATACTCCAGGAAGCCAATAATAAAAATGATTATTAAAAGTTTCTAAATCATTCGGAACTTTCAAATTTCTATAATGAAATTTATCTATTCCAATGTTGTATTTAGTAAATAATTCACTCCGAAAAAATTGTGTTACCGCAGAATCATTAATTAAATTTATTCGTCCTTTACCAAATAATATTTGCATATATTATTATGTTTATACTAATAATATATTTAAGTATATAATCAATTTTTAGTCCGAGTCAGAATCTGATACAAATAAATATTCATTTTTCTTCGAAGATTTAGGTTTAGATTTCATGACAAATTTATCTAAATCTATTTGTACCGACTTTGCACTTTCTTGTTTTCCAGATTTTTTATGTTTTTTAATTATATCAGGAAATGATATATCATTTAATGGAGAAAGATCAATATTTGGTGAACTCGGAATATCTTGTATTTCCATATTTTCAATTATAAATTTATTCTTCTTATACAACGAATTTCGCTTCATCCCCATACCCCTAAAATTCGCAAAATCATCTACTATATCTATAACAACAGGATTTACCTCCTGCACCTTTCGTAATATTCGCCCAACTACCTGTTCACAATCACCTATCGGACTCGTAATTACTACATAATTTAAACCCGGAATGTCTAAACCCTCGCGAGCCATAGAAAATGTACCAAAAATTACATCTTTACTCTCACTTTCTTTAAGTTCCTGCTCTTTTTTCTTACCTGTACCACCTCCCATATAAAATCCAGTAGTTAATTGACGATCCCCAAATTGAAATTTTACTCTATCTACTTCATTTTTTAAGTATGTTAAATGATGTCTTCTATCACTCAATACTAACCCCTGTCTATTTGGTTCCTTTATCATAATTTGAATAATTTTTAATATCAATATATTTCTCCTATGGTATCCAGTAATATTATTTATCATCTTAGGCAAGTTGGCATGTCCGCGGAAATTCAATATTTCCTTACTATATAAAGCCGAATTACTTGTAAATTTGATTCTTAATACAATGACATCAAATTCCTTCATACTATTAGAATTAAATGCTATTTCACCTAAATGCCATTTAAATACCTTGGTTAATCCATCCTTTCTATTCGGAGTCGCAGATAATCCCATCATATATTTAGATGTCATCTTAGGTAGCGCACGTGAAAATACCTCGGAACCAATATGATGTGTTTCATCAACAACCACCATTCCAATGTCCTCAAATATTTTAGGATCATAATCTTTCATAGATATTGATTGCAACATCCCAATAATAATATCTTTATCCTCTATGTCTACTGTTGTTGAACGAATTATCCCAATTCTTGCTGTTGGAACAAATTGCTCTATTCTTTCTTTCCACTGATTTAATAAAAATGTTTTATGCACGATAATTAAAGCCTTTAATTTTTTACGACAAATGAGATATAGGGCTGTAGCAGTCTTACCAAAACCACAACCCGCACTTAGAATACAACGTCCTACACTATCTAATTCCTTTTCACATAATTCTACAGCTTCAATCTGATTGGGACGAAGTGGAAGAGTAAAGTTAAGGTTATCATTTATTTCTAATTCTTTAAAATCATATTTATCCGGTATACCAAATTTAGTAATTCCATAACATATGGGAACAAACAAATATGTATTATCTTCTAAATAATTTTTGAATTCAGGGACATTTTCAATATAATCGGTATTAATATATGGCCTTACAGTTAATTCTTTTTTAATTGAACTTAATTCATTTTTATCAAATTCTGATTTGTCTAATATATATCCACGTTTGCTAACTATCTTCATTTTTTATAGCCACTAAATTTATATTAAGATATATCTTAAATAGCTTACAACAATTTTTAATTACAAATTTTAATTACAAATTTTA
>Ga0114933_10003002_pt1 | contig 16854 bp, 29 predicted proteins | sample 4SBtaG_FD_89691 | JGI IMG/M metagenome (GOLD analysis project Ga0114933, IMG submission 89691) | Deep subsurface microbial communities from Kolumbo volcano to uncover new lineages of life (NeLLi) - 4SBTROV12_W25 metaG | ecosystem: Environmental > Aquatic > Marine > Volcanic | place: Kolumbo... | reverse complement strand
TTCTGTCTATTCTCCCAAATAGCCCACGCATCATGAACATCCTCCCATGTACAATCTTTACCCACCACAAAAGATAACAAACAATATAAATCTGTTAAGTGTTCATCGCATTCCAGACTCTCTAATTTCTTTAATTGCTTTTGTATATAATTCATTTTATTTCTCCTTTTTCCTCTTCATATCTTTTCATAATTGAATCATAATCTTCTTCGTACTTGTACTTATCCATAAAGTAGTCAGGCACATAGCTAATAATATCTTCAATTAGCTCAATAGCATCTCTTAGTAATTTTTGTCTATCACTCATTTTATTTCTCCTTTAACAGCAATAGCTTCTAATGTTTCTTGAGCTATTTTTTTTGGATCTTCATTTGTAGTTTCTACAATACATTCAAGAGCATCTTGCAATATTGCAGTTGTCTTGCCTTGTTGTGTTATTTTTAATTGCAATCTTTTTACCTCTGCAATTAGTTCTCTTGTATAAAACCTTTTATCTTTTGTCATACTTTCAATAAATCCGAGTTCTTCAAAGTACCTAATTGCATCTATTACTTCACTCATTCTCTTTCTCCTCCCATTCTGTCCAATATATATCTCCCTCTATATAGTCCATCTCGTAATCTTTTTTAGTATATCCATCTGTCAGCAAACACTTTTCACTACATATATATTTATCTGCGAATGGCATAGCATACCCTACATACATTTTCTCGCCACATTTATTACATTCTTTCATTTTATTTCTCCTTTTCGTTTATTTTTTTAATATGTTAAAATGACCTATGGGGGGAATCACACCCCCCATCTCTTGGTCATCAGCACCTCTGACTGCTCTTAGCAATAACAACCAACATTCTTTGCATTTTTTTGTTGTTGCAGTCGTGCCTATGTTCTGATCCCATGCATTTAACTTCCTTTCGTTAGTTAAATTTCAGAACAGTTTTATGCTACTAATTTTAAACAACCATCTACCCATAACTTATTATGATTAAAGTCTGAAGATGTTTGTTTCTTATTGTGCCAGAATACATCAGTTCCTGCATTGAGAAAATCCCATCCAGTTCTTGTATCATATTCTTCATTTGTTAAGAAGTTATCCATTGCTTTACCGAATACAGATGTACCCATTGTGTTGAATTGTCTCTTTCTCATCTCTGATATGTCTTTTACTCTTATGAAATGCTTAGATAAATTAGAACACTTGTTAGCAAATTCTACGATATTTTCTTCAGCATGATTAATTATTTCCATACTCTTTTCCATATCATATTCCCAATCAGCATTCTGAATATCATGCTTAAAGTTATATTCAGAAAATTCATCTCTTGAAGTCATACCATTAGTGCATGCTAATCTATAAGCGAATAATACCATCTTTGCTCTTGTTGAACCATCGTATGAGTTCCATACACCAAGTCCTAAGCCTAAATTATCACCAACTTGTACTTCAGCATCAAACTCATCTAAACACTGCCAAGTTTTAAAGAATTGTTTACCATTCCAAAATTCTTTTTCTGTATCAAAGTTTAAATTTGAATAACTCATAATTTCTTCAGCCATGTTAACAATCTCTTTATTAGGAACAAGGAGATAATCAGAAGATACAATACCTACTTCACTCCAAGGTTTCTCTGGATTATCTGTTTGAATTTTAACACCATAAGCTTTAGATTTCATAAATCCACCATAAGCTAATTGTTCTTTTTGTATCTCTGCGTAAGGTGATACATTCTTTAAGTCGTTTCTTACCATTATTTCAGTCCTTTTACATAAGGGTTTTTAGTTAAGTCTGCACCAGGTATCTTTGTACCTTCTCTTAATGCTGACATCATTTTTCTTTTGTCTAACTTTTTTGTTGTTACTTCTACCCAATACTCTTCAGGTATTTTACTTTCGTCTATTATATCTACAAAAGCAGATTGCAATACCTTTATTGGATTAAAGTCTGACTGTGCAGGTAGTTGTCCTACAGTTTTATGTGCAGTTAAAACCATATCTTTGATTTGTTTTATTGCATTTTGTCGTTTCTTCTTCTCACCTTGTATTCTTTTTAGATAAGTATCTGCAAGATTAATATCGTCTTGCAGTTTCATTACCCATAAGAATACATTGTCTTCTTTTACTCGAAGTTCATTAAACAGATCTTCTAATTTCTGTTCTATTTCTTCATCACTTGCAAATAAGTCTGCCGTTGCAGTTACTATATCTGTAGTAATATCGAACATACTTCTTTTAGCCATTGTCTATTCCTTTATATGTTTTAATTAATCTACAGTTAATAGGTTCAAGATGAACATAAAGTCCTTCCTTCTCTCTATTAGCTACACATTCTAATATTAGATAATTGATCTCTCCATTATCTCTGTATGCTTTGATTTGCATTACTTTGTTTGCAGTATAACCTATTCTTGCACTACCTCTTGACGCTGCTATAGCTGGAACACTATTCTTACTATTCATAGCTTCCTTAGTCATTTCAGATACAGCAAATACAACCATGTTATTTTTAATAGCAACATCTCTTAATGTAGCCATTATTTCTTCCATTTTACCATTCATATCATACTTATTACTTTCCATAAGTCCAATATGATCAACTACAATAATCTCAGGCTTAATACTCATTAAGTCTATTCTTTTTTGTAATTCAAAAGGAAAACAAGGTTTATAATCAATAGTTAACCATTCAGAATCATCTTTAAAGTCGATAACTCCAGTTCTAAGGTCTCTTTCTATTTCATCATAGGTTTTACCACCTCTTATTTGTACATGCCTTATATACATCTGTCTTGGTGACATTTCCATCTCTAAGAAATAAGTTGGTTTCTTAAATGCTGCTACCCAATTATGAATTAACATTGTTTTCATACATTTAGGCGGTGCTTGAACAATAACAAGTTCCCCAGGATATATAGGAAAGTCTTCATTATAAAGTCCACCTACATTTAATGGTTTAATTCCTGATTGATAAAATGCTACAGCTTGTTCTGCCATACCTAAGAAATCAATCATATTATTATCTTTCTTTGCACTATATAACCTACAAGATTGTTTACAAAACTCATCTCTTATCTTATCATTACAGCCATAGTTATTACCATTACCATTATGACCTGAATAAGCAGATTCTACAATCCTATCTATTTCAGAATGAGTAAAAGGTTTATTAGCCTCACTTACTTGGTCTGCCCAATTACGCATAATCAACTTTACTACATTTTCAGGATATCTCCATCTAAACCATGCAGATAATCTTAAAGCTATAGCATGTCTTTTACCATATCCAGTCCATTTAAGCATATCTTGTATGCAAGGATAGTTTACAGGATCTGCATGCCTACCAAATTCGTCACTTGGCTTTATTGCTGTTTTTGGTTTAGTTAAAGTAATAGATGTTGTCTTTTTCGGAAAAGCGTCGAATATAGGTTCTACTTCTTCTCTAAACCCATAAGTATCTACTACCCTTGTTTTACTTGCAAATAATTTTATGTCTTTAACTGTAATTTCTGACATATCCATATCTTTAAGCAATCTATCTAAAGGTACTTTATACAATCCACTCTTGGTATTGACTGTATTAGTACATCTAATCAACCTTACTTTATCAGTAACACTTACATCTGCAAATTTAAATATATCCTTGTTAGACAAGGCTTCTTTAACATACAAATGTAAATCCTTATGACCTTCCCACTTAAAAGAGTCTTGAGGAATTGATATATGAAAACCAGTACCAGAAAAGAATGGTTTATATGGAACATTTAAGTCTATAAGAAGTTCAATCAGATCTGCTGCTGCATCTCTACCTTCTATAAATGTTTCACCATCAACATCCAAAATATGTTCTTTTGCAAGATATATTATTCCATTATATCCAGCTATTTTCCTGTTTTCTGATACATAAGTTCTTGCATCATTATCATAACAAAACAAAGACATGAATTTATCTCGACCACCTTTAATCTTAAATACTTCTAATTCATCTAAGAAATTGCCTCTATTTGAGAGGCTTTGTGCGTATTCTCTTATCATATTTCTCCTATAGACTAAAAGAGGCAGGATATACCCACCTCTTTAGTCGTTTTGTTATGGTTATTTTATTCCCAAGGATCTTTAGTATCATCATCCTTTGAATCTGGACTCCATTCATCTTCAACTTCTTCTTCTTGATTTGGTATCCAAGGTAAGATGTTATTCTTCAAGACATAAGCTTTAGAATCGTCTATTTGATCTTGTGTCCAATCTTCTATATCATTCTTAAATGGAAGACCAGGTAATACATTATCAGATATATCAGAGTAACCTTTCTTATTCTTATAGAAATAAACTGTAAGGCTCTTCCCTACAAGATGATGTGGTTCAATTTCGATATTAACTCTAAAATCACCTTCAGATTCAGCTACTTCTGTAATACCAGCATTAGCATATCTAAAAGCACGAGTTATATTAAACTCTTCTTTAGTTTTTTTGTTATGTTTTTCATGTAGTCTTAACTTACAATTTGTTGGATAATCAACAAAGAATACATCCATATATTTAGTTCCACCATTATCATAAGCACCTTTTTCAGCACTTTCTATTTCCAATGATTTCCAACCTACAGAATAATCTGCAAAGTTATTATTTCCTTTTTTTACTGTAATAACAGCCATTTTTAACTTCCTTTATTTAATGTTTTTAAAGCGTATGTTTTACCAGCACCAGGTGTACCAAGTATTAATATCTTAGCACCATCCCAAGTTCTCTCTTTTGCTGCATTGAATAGTAATTGATAATCTTGGGGTATCTCTCTATCTAACAATTGAGTTCTATCCTTTGCATTATCATACATTTCACTTTTTGCAGTTCTCCATACAAATTCAATATTACCTTTCAAGTCTTCATTAGTCTTTGCGTATAATACAAAATCAAACCATTTAGATATATCTTCTTTTGTTGATCCATCTATGTATGGTAAGATTTTATCTGTACCATCACTCATAGTCTTAATTTTAGCATGACAATTGCAAATTACTATACCAGGTAATAAAGTTATCATATCCAAGAGCTTATCTAAGGTATTCTTTAGATCTGACCAGTCACCAAATTCCATCTTGTTGTTACTACCCATTAGACTTCTCATATACTTCTTTGAAAGTTCTGAAATTGTATCTATTACAATACCATCTATTTGAGTACTGTTATTTGGTATAACTTTAGCTTCTGTTTGTTTTAATTTAATTCCACCAATATCTATTGAAGATTCAACATTCTTTTTAGAATATAATTGCTTCACGATACCCTGAAATTCTCTATAGGTGTTTGGCTTCAGTGTTGGATAACCAAACAAATTCAACATATCTTTATCAGAACCAAGAGTCTTTGCTCCATGTTCTAAATCAAAATATAGTATCTTTTTTTGTCCCATATTTTCCTTTTTTATTTAGAGGTTAAAAGGGCAACATTTCCATAATGTCGCCCCGTTAAAATTACACTATTACTTAGCATTTTCATCATTATTTTTAATCATTCTTGTAATAATTTTATGCATTTTATACACATCTTCTTCCATGAAAGTATCTTTATCAGCATGTATTCTTTCCTTTAAAAGATTAGATATTGTTTCATACCTTGCATCAACAATACGCATGTATTTTTTTGTGTCCTTTATTGCATATCCCAGTTCTGCAATATTAGAGCCTAACAACTTCATTTCTTCCATGATATTATCTATACTTAAATCCATCTTTTTCATGTGTTATGTTTCCTTAAATTATTTAAAGTTTTTTCTATCTTTTTTTCTAAAGATATGTTGGTGAATTTCTTTACTTCCTGTGTTACTTTGAAGAGTTTTTTATCAGGAATATGTTCTAAATATTCATTTATTCTACGAGTGTAGAATACTCTTTTACTTTCTTTCATAAGGTTTCTCTCATTTCTTTCATTTTCTTGTCAAACTTCTTATCACTTTTTAAGACTTCTCTTAATCTCTTTTTTATATCACTCTTTTCAAGATCATCGAAAAAGATTAGAATAGCTTCTATTTTACCTATTACTTTACCATTTTGTCTTGCGTAAAGTCTTCCTATGTCTATCATACTGTCTCCTTTTAATGTTCTGCTTGAATATAACATCCAGAATTTTCATTATCTTCCATATACACTCGGATTTTTTCTCCAAAACAATAATCTGCGTATTCTGAAAGATAATGTCTTAATTCTTTATCTGTCAATTTAATATTATTTTCTTTAAACATATCTAATAACATTTCATCGTTATAACTATTATTATTATCAAAAAATTCATTAAATAGGTCTAACTTATTTCCTAATTCTTTGACAATAACTTCAAGCTCTTCTTTAATTGGTTGTAGTTCTTCAAACCCATACTCTGTATAATTAGGTTCATAACTAATAGCTCCAAACCTTTCAGGTACAGAGCTTGATTGAACAGCAAACCAAAACTTCCCATCTACATCTCCATGATAATATCTTCCCATGTTTATTCCTCTCTTTCTAAGAATACTACATCTTTTGTAATGTTTTCAAAATAAGTATTGTTTAATAGATTATTATTAGTCTTCGTTTGATTTGGATGTATATAACTTATTACTAAATTATCATTTCTCCATGTTCCTCGTTGAGATTCTTCCCTATGAAGATCTCCTCCTCCCATGCTCCCTTTTTCAGAATTACATAAAATTGGTATGGGATGCAAGTAATCTTTATCTCTTCCAACTTTTTTAAAATATAAAAAGATCAATTCTACCATATCAATGTAGCACTCTTTATCTACATTAATAATATAATAGAGAAACACCGCATCTGTTTCATTTATCAAGGATGTTTCATCTCTTTCTACATCATCCCAAGTTATATCACTACTATTATTTTTCTCGTGGTAATCACATAACCAATCGAGTCGAAATATTGGACTCACGCTCTCATCATCACTAATAACACTATGCAATACTTTGTTTACATAAGTATTCATTAAATAACTATGTTCCATAAGTTTAGCCCCATTTTCTACACTCCATGTATCAAACATGGTTTTTTCAATATCATCTTTGATGACTACAGCATTGTAATATGCACCCATTAATTACTCTCCTTTATTTTCTCTGTTATTTTAGATTGACTTAAACCTTTAATCTTTAGATTAATTACTTTGTTTACAAAAGACTCCATATTTCCTTCGAAATTCGTATAACTATCGAGGGAACATTGATATAAAGTCTTAGTAGTATCCTTTATATATAGCATATTATTTAGAAAATATGCTTCAGCAATATAATCTTCATTATTTACTGTATATATTTGTTTATGATTATAGTTTATCATAAACACATTCCTGAAATTAAAAACTCTCTGTCTTTTTTACTCAAATATGGGAATGCATCCTGTATTAATGCACCATTCCTATACTTAAATAAATCTTCAGCTTTTACTTTTACTTTATTTTTTTTCATGGTATTATGCCATAGACCTTCTATGACATAATAACCATCTTCTTTTTCAATTCGGCAATGCCGGTCTGCATACCACATTATTCCTCCTTTACAAAATATGTTATTTTTTCGTCACATTCAGGACAATTAACTACATCGTGATAAAATGTCCTTTCACAATTTATGCATGCCACTATAGTTGGTTTGCCAAAATACCAAACTATTTGCTTGTGACAAGCACAGTTCTTGTGTGTTTCTTTATATAGACATCTATGACATGTTCTCTCATCGACATCTCCATCGGTTTTATTGAATTTATGCTCGCATATACTACATGTCCACATTATTCAATCTCCAGTTTTAATTGTTGAGTAATCATCCATTGACAATTGGATTCTTTAAATCCATGTTCATATAAATAATCTGCAGGAAAGTCCCAATCATCATCTATATAATTATTTATATAGATAGTATCATCTGAAAAATCAAGTATTATTATCTTCATATTCTTCCTTTTCTTCTTCAGTCATATTATGTAAACATTCAATACATAATATTTCTGTTTGTCCTAAAACATAATTATCCATATAGTTGCAGAAGTCTAATTTTCCACAACTATCACATTCTACATATTCTGTTTTCATATCATCCCCTTATCTGCAAAAGAATAAAACTTTTCCCTACAAATAATAATGTGATCGTGAACTGTAATACCTATTACTTTACAAGCTTTTGTAATATCCTTAGTAATAGAAATATCATTTCTACTTGGGTTATTATTTCCTGAAGGATGATTATGACTTAGGATAATAGCTGCTGCTTCCTGTTTAAGAACTTCTTTAATAATCTCCCGTATATGAACGGAAGACGACATTAGAGTCCCTTTAAACATTAGTTTTGTTTGAATTACAGCATTTCTTGCATTTAGGAATATAATAAAGAACTGCTCTACATCTCTATCCTCGTTATAAAGAGGTCTTAGATGCTTCGCTGTTGCATCTGAACTGCTAATAACATTTCCTAATGGTATTTCAAACCTTCTATTATATTCAGACAATAATGCACTATCAGATATTTTATTTAGATTCATCTTTCCTTCCTTCCTTTATCATCCATTAATTCATCACAATCAGTGATTTTATAATCAATGAATATTCCTTCTTCCCAATTTCTATCACTTGCTAATTCTTTAGCTTCTGCTTCAGAATTAGCTTTTATAAGAAATTCTCTATATTCTACCATAGTAATACTGTATATCTTCATTTATAGATCTCCTTGTTATAGTAGTCATTCATATCTGAAATATCTTTATCAGTTATTTCAGAATTTTCTCTTTCTTCAATCCATTCACATTCCATTTGATACTGAATGGATTCTTCTTCTAACTCTTGTTTTAACCCTATTGCTTCTAACAACAGGGTTTTTTCTATACAATCAAGATTTAATCGATTATATAGACGATTGAATACTTGTTCTTTTTCAATTGGATTCATTCTTCCTCCCATACTGTCCAATAGATGTCTCCATTTGTAAAATCAAGGTTAAATTCTTTCTGGGTATATCCGTCTGTAAATAGACAGAGTTTACTACAAAAATATTTATCTGTAAATTCCTTGATATACCCACTATTCATTTTCTCTCCGCATTTACTACAACACCTTTTTATTTTTTTTTCCCCTTCCTTTACACAACGAACAGAAAACCCGAATCGCTTATTGAATCTGCATGGGAAAACTTTCTTTTCATCGCAGCTTATGGTTTGGGTCCATGCATAGAGATTAAAGATCTCAATAGAAGACCAAAAGCAGCCATGATTTCCTATATCGAAGTAATTACCATCATCACAACGATAGCCAGCATAAGTTGGGTTTTGTAATAATTCTTTTCTTACTTTAACTTCATTCCATTCTGTATTTGAAGGAATTTTCCAACCTTCAGGTGCTAATCCTCTTTTATCGTTTACTGCATACCAATTATATAAGTAATTACCTTCCTCATTTATTGAATATGCTCCAATGCATTTTTGTCCGAACTCTTCCCATTGTTCATTACTTTTAGCTAATGGGATAGAGTTTCCATTTCTATATTTTTTGACCTTCAGGTCATTTCCTAATATTAATGTAAATTTTAAATTACTCATTTTCTCTCCTTATTAATAAAAAGAGGGCTAAGACTAATCTTAACCCTCTCAACCACAGGAATACAATTAATCTATGTTGAATTTCAACATCTCTTGATTAATCGTAAATATTTTGTTGTTCATAAGACTTCTAACAGTATTAGAAATACTATCTCTTCGAAGTCTCATGTGGTTTATTGTTGGCATTAATTCATCAACAGTAAGGGCATAAAAATACCCTTTAGCGCAACTCGCTATAGGATGACCCTCTCTTCTCAACAACTTTATTAATTGTCGTATTTCTGACCCTTTCAGGTTAAAATACGCTTCAATTTTTTTAGACTTAACAGGATTATTAATCCCATTAAGTTTTATTTTTTCTAAGAGTTCTTCTTTTTTCAACTCTGCTTTTTTCGATATTTGTATGTGGGGTTCGAAGTCCCCAATTTTCATATTACTCATCATATTTTCCCTACATGATGAACTTGGTTATAAATCATGTTTGATTTAATATTCCTGTCAATTGATAGTTCTGTTTCTGCTATTATGCAGAACTCGAAGATATACCAACAGTCTTTTAACTCACTATATTTCTTACGATAGCGTGCTGCTATCGCATTCTTTTTGTCTTGATGTTTGTCTCTTTCTCTTTTCATTATTTCTCCTGTTATTTATCCCATCCTTACTCAATACACCATGTATTGCTATCCCTTTGGAAGATAGACTGGTAAGTTAAATAGTTACAACAGTTTATTAGACTTATCAACAAGTTATCAACAAGTTATCAACAAATGTTAATAAGTCTAATAATGGTTATTTTATTTCTCTTCGAGAATTATGAGTCTTGAAGAGAAGATCATATAGATCCTTTATTTCTTCAGGACTCATACTTTTTAGTTTATCTTTAGAATAAAGACCGCTCTTTAAGAGAAACTTTATTCTTCTAAGATGCTCTAAAACTTCATTCATTTTTACCTCCTTTCTAATTTAGGATTAGCAATTCAGTTATCAACATTTTCAACAATCGTTGACTAACCTAACTGTAACCCCGAAAAAAAGACTTGATTCATATACATAATTCCTTATATTCTATATATGTATCAAGTCCGTACCATGCTATAGATTAACATAGTTATAACAAAATGTAAAAGTAAATTTGTGGTAATGCTGGCACATTACCGTGATAGTTATTAATTCCATACCTATTCTCATAGGTTAACTATCTTGTTCTGTTTCATATCTGAGCTCAGACCGCATATTTCAGCGTTAAGAAACTTTCCCGTGAACCACGGGGGTCAGCAGTTTAATGACTTGCTGAGGTCGTAAGGATATTTATGCATTTTCTCCCTGTTACCAGGGCGCTTTAATCCACTACATACATCCTCAGATATGTAGCTTAGATACTAATTTAATTTTTACTCTTAGTGTGTATCACTTACTAAGAAACCTTGCAATATTTAACTTCTCCAGCAAGGATGGAGGAACAGTTTAACGAGATGTTCAGCTCTTTTAGTACCCTTTTATAACCGCCCAGATACTCTAAGACGGACAAGGCAATCAGAAAATTCTGACTGCCCTGTTTTCGTTAATATTAAAAAAGAGATACAAGTTAATGTATCTCTTTAATGTATCTCTTTAAGGTTAAAATACGATTTCTGAATTTAATCCCTTCAGAAAATCGTTATTTTCTTCTTTGGAGGTTACGCCCTCTAAAGTGTTAAAAATATCTTCTGCGGATGCAGAGATGTTTTTAACACTGAGGATATCCGCGTCTGGTACGCGGTAACATGTTTCACCTAATGGTGAAAGTATTTCGTCAATTCGGTCTCCGAATTGATCTTTCGTAGTTCCCTCTGGGACTCGAAATATTAAAGACCCTTTCTTTGACAGAAATGGTCTGAAAGATAGTAGCATTGTTATTATTTCTTTCATAGTGTTCTCCTTATATTAATTATAATTAACCCTGCAAGCAGGGTGACCAGAAGGGGAAAAAGTTTCAACGAGTACTGGGGGGGTATCAACCTTAAGTTGACCCAGTGCCGTTGAATGTGTATCTCTCAATCAGATTCTACCGAAAATTTTTAGAATTTTTTTTAGAATTTTTTTTTGATAATTTTTTTTATATAATATTTTTTATATTATGGTGGTTAAAAAAGGTATTAAATGTATAATGTTACGATAAAACATAAGTCGGGAGTCCGTAAATATCCGATATATTTTTTAGAGGAAGATCCTGAAGTTGATTATGTTCATTGGTCTGAGGCAGATGAGGGTGATTTATGTATTAGTGATGATGGTATGATAAGTGAGGTGATCCGTAAGTCTTTATATTTGAAGGAGGATGGTCGTAGGAGTAATTATATTCGTACTCCTTTGGGTTATAAGTTTTGGTTTGTGGGTAAGTCAGTCCCTCAGTTCAATTGTCGTAAGCGAGAGAGTGCATATACTCATGATGGTGTAAGTGTTGCGGAGAGTGAGTCTCGAACGAGTTGGTATAGGAATTTAGTGATGTCTTATGCCCAGACGATGAATGAGCATGAGGCTATACGTTTAGTGTTTGGCGAGGATATAAGTAAGGTAAAGAAGACAAAGATGCGCAGGATAGTGCGTACAGAAAGGTTTAAAAGTATGTTAAGAGAAGAGTTGTCGAAGTTATTATCGGATTATGGTATAACGGAGGGTAGTATTATAGGTAGTTTGCAGGAGGCTATGGAGATGGCAAAGACTAAGAAGGATGTAAGTAATTTCATGCGAGGTATAGAGAATATGCAAGATATGTTGGGGATGCGAGACAAGCAGGTTATAAAGACTACAGCACAGGTAACAGCGATAGAGACGAAAGATTTATTGAAGGAGATAAATGGTGATGTTAAGGCAATTGAGGCTAAGGTGGAGTCTATAGAGGTTGATTAGTGGTACATTAGATTACGAAGAGAAGTATGAGCAGTTACAGGCATTGCGTAAACTGAAGAGTGACATGGGTTTATTTGGTAGAACCACTATGCCGACAGCTTTTAAGAAGGAGACACCTCCATTTCATTCATCTATTTACAGGCATTTGCAGGATGTTGGTAAGAAGCGTGTATTGATAGCAGCTCCTCGGGGTACTGCAAAGAGTACAGTAAGTACATTAGTGTACCCATTATGGCGATCTGCCTTTAAGACTGATGAGGATGAGATATTTATAGTGATAATATCGGAATCTCAGGCTCAATCTATCAACTTTTTGAGTCGTATTAAGTATCATTTGACGAATAGTACGAGATTTAAGATGTTATTTGGCGATATGGGACCAAATACGGCAAAGAGATGGACAACTACTGATGTTGTTCTTGCAAATGGTACTCGTATTGTTGCTGTAGGTACAGGACAAAGGGTTAGGGGATTTTTAGAGGGTGATACTCGCCCTACGGACATAATAGTGGATGATTTTGAGTCAGAATTGAATGCTTACACGAATGAAGCTCGTGCAAAGAACCGTAAATGGATGACAGAAGCCGTTATTCCTTCATTAGCAGACGATGGTAAGATAGTTATGATTGGTACTGTTATTTCAGAGGATTGTTTTTTATGTTGGGCAAAGGAATCACCAGCATGGAATGTATTATGGTATGCGATAGTGGATGATGATGGTGAGAGTATATGGAAGGAGCGTTTTCCTAAGTCGAGAATCCGAACAATAGAGGAGGAGTATAGGACTGTAGGTAATATTAATGGATTTTACCAAGAATACATGAATATAGCTCAATCTCCAGACTCTGCACCCTTTAAACCAGAGTATATCAAGTTGCATTCGTATGATTTTGAGAGGATAGACGGACAGCCTTGTTTGGTTAAAGAGACAGGTTCAGGTAAGGAGATAGTGCCTGTAGAGTTATATGCAGGTGTAGATCCAGCTTCTTCTTTGAGCGCTCGTGCAGATTACTTTGTAATGGTTACTGTTGCAATTGATTCTTCTAATAATAAGTATATATTGGATATAATTAGGGGTAGGTTTAATCCAGCAGAGCAGCCAGACATAATTATTAATTGTTATAAGAAATTTAAGCATAGGCGAGTAAAGATAGAGACTGTAGCTTATCAGGAGGCATTAAGAGCTTCAGTAAAGAAGATGATGCTTGATGAGAACATTTATATTCCAGGTTTAGAAAAGGGTTGTAAATCAAGGAATAGGAAGAGTGAGAGGCTATTATCGTTAGTTCCTGCATTAGCTAAGGGTGAATTTTACTTCAGGAGTCAGGATTTGGAGGCTCAGAAGGAATTTTTAAGTTACCCCAAGGGTAGGAATGATGATATAATGGATGCAATATGGTTTGCATTAGATAAGGCATATCCTTGTAGAATAAAGAGTGTTTCAGAAGTAAATAAGCCTAAAAAGATAAAACGAAAAATTATTGATTGGATGACACAGTAATTTATGTATAAGATATAATATATGGAATATCCAAAAAGTAATAAGGTAGTAGAAGAAACTCACACGCTTTTTCGTAAATATACGAAGGAGAGAGAGACTTGGGCGAAACATGCTCAAGAAGATCGTGAGTTTAGACTTGGGAAGCAATGGTCTTCTGAACAGAAAACAGTTTTAGAAGCTCGTGGGCAAGCACCTATTGTAGTAAATAGGATACATCCAGCTGTAGAGACAGCTAAAGCTATGCTTACTTCTTCGAGACCTTCTTTCAGGTGTAGTGCAAGAGAAGATAGTGATAATAAGATTTCTAATGTATTCAATACTATGCTGGAATATGTATATGATAACTCAGATGGTGCAGCAGTATTAAAGAATGTAGTTGATGATTATTATGTATCTGGTATGGGCTGTATGCTCGTATATCAAGATCCTAATGCTGATCGTGGTAAGGGTGAAGTGATGATAAAGGATATTGATCCTTTAGATGTTTATATTGATCCTAATTCAAGGGATAGATTTTGTGGTGATGCAGAATCTATTATTATATCGAGGTTATTTTCTAAATCTCAAGCAAATAAGATGTATCCGATGTATGAGGCTAAGATAAAGAACGCTTCTTCTGATACTGATTGGGGTCAAGAACTGCCAAATACGGACAGAGTTGATAATTTTGAGACTTCTTTTCCTGGTCAGCATGGTCAGGCTGAAGATACTTATTTAAGAGGTTATGAGCGATATAGTAAGATATCATTGACTAAATACATGGTATTTGAACGATTTAGTGGTAAAGAATTAGAATTAGACGAAGCTCGATACTCTATATATAAGAAAAAGGAAGTTTCGGTAGTAGATGGTCAAGTATTCCCAGTAAATAAGGATTTTCCTAAATCTATTACAACTAATGGAGAATTAATAAAATTAGGTACTATTAAGGTAGTTGAAGTACCAGAAGTAAAGATTAAGCAGTGTATTATTATGGGTGATAAGCTTTTATATGAGAGAATATTACCAACAGACAATTATCCTATAGTATTCTTCATGAATATGCATACGAGGACTCCATATCCTACTTCAGATGTAAGAATGGTGAAAAGTTTACAGGAATATATTAATAAGACAAGATCATTGATTATTGCACACATGACTACATCTACAAATACAAAGGTCTTAGTACCTACTGGTAGTGTAGATATGACTACTTTTGAAGAGAAGTGGGCGCAACCTGGTGTAGCAATAGAGGTAGATTTTGATATGGGTCAGCCTATTACTGTGGCTCCTACACCTATTCCGAATGAATTAATGGCAAATGAGATGAGTGCGAAGCAAGATATTGATCATCAGCTTGGTTTATACGAAATGATGCAAGGTAATGCGTCAGCAGCTCCTCAAACTTACAAGGCTACTATTGCTTTAGACGAGTTTGGACAGCGTAAAATGAAGTCTAAAATGGGTGATATTGAATTAGGACTTGCAAGAGCAGGTATAATAGCTATAAATTTCATGCAGCAATTGTACACTCAGGAGAAAGTTATGAGAGTTGTTCAGCCTAATAATAGCATTACAGAAATTGTTATTAACAAGAAATTGGTGGATGATAAGACTAAAGAGATAAAAATCTTTAATGATGTTACGATTGGAAAATATGATTTAATGGTAGTTGCAGGTTCTACACTTCCTTCTAATAGGTGGGCAGAGCTTGAATTATACATGGATGCGTATAAGAATGGAATTATAGATAGGAATGAAGTTCTTAAAAAGACTGAAGTATTCGATATGGAAGGAGTTCTTGAAAGAATTGATATGTTACAACAGCTACAAAGTCAAATGCAGCAAGCACAAGAACAGATAAAGAACATGAACGGAGATATTCAGACTAAGGATCGAGAGATTCAGCATTTAAGAAATAGAATTGAGACAGAAAAGTTTAAGTCGAAACTTGATGCTCAGACTCAAAAGAGTAAGGCAGCGAATGTTATTTTCGAGAAAAGACTCGATGATACACTTTCGACAGTTAAACAACAGCTTCGGACAGAGATGGCATTAGCCAATGCTGAAGCTAAATCAGGAGACACCCCTTCAAAAGGCTCTCCAAAGAAAAAAGGTAGTAAATAATGGAAAATTTAGAAGTAGGTTCAGTAGATACCCAAGCAATCAACCCTAATACGGAAGATCTTAGCTCTATGTTCGAACCAACTACGCAAACCGAGGAAGCATTTACTGAAGCACCAGCAGCTCCTGTAGAAGGACAACCTGCGAATGCAGAAGGGCAACCTCAACAAGTAACACCAGAACAACCTCAACAGCAACAGGCTGAACCCCAGAATAATGATCAAGTAAGATATGATTACTGGCAATCTCAAGCTGCAAAGGCTAATAATGAGTTGAATGGAGTTAAACAGTTTCTTCCAATGGTAGAACATTTGAAAAACAATCCTGATTTGTTGCAAGCCACCCAAAAAAGTATGCAGGGTGTACCAGAGCAACAAGAGCCGTTAGTTTTTCCAGATCCACCAGAGAGACCTGAACAACCAAGGATGTACAGTCGTGAAGAAGCTTATTCAGATCCGAAGAGTGAGTCTGCCGCTTATCTTGATGAAGTTGATAGATGGAATCAAGATATGATGCAGTATAATAACTTAAAGATTGAATTTCAACAAGCTAAGTATGATGAGCATATAAATTCTATTAATGCCAAGGAACAAGCTGAAGTGCAAAGACGACAAGCTATAGTGCAAGAAGCTAATCAAAAGAATGACATTAAGCAGTATGTAGGCGCAAATTATAACTTAGCAAACGAAGGTCAATCAGAAGGTTCTTCAGATCATTTCGTTCAATGGGCATCCAACCCAGAGAATTTGACTATACCAAACTTAGTAAAGCTGTATAAATTACAGT
>Ga0114933_10003001_pt1 | contig 16854 bp, 15 predicted proteins | sample 4SBtaG_FD_89691 | JGI IMG/M metagenome (GOLD analysis project Ga0114933, IMG submission 89691) | Deep subsurface microbial communities from Kolumbo volcano to uncover new lineages of life (NeLLi) - 4SBTROV12_W25 metaG | ecosystem: Environmental > Aquatic > Marine > Volcanic | place: Kolumbo... | reverse complement strand
TGGAGCGTGTTATTTACCCAGGATTAAGCAGTCATCCTGGACATGATATAGCAAAGTCACAAATGTCAGCATTTGGTGGCATTGTATCTATAGACATGAAAGGTGGTCTTGATAAAGTCCGTAGCATGTTGACCAAACTTGATTTATTTACATTAGCTGAGAGTTTGGGCGGCGTTACTAGTTTAATTGAGCATCCTGGAATAATGACGCATGCATCAATACCTGCAGAGCAAAGAGAGGCGCTAGGGATTAGTGATGGCTTGTTGCGGCTATCAATCGGAATTGAACATGTCGATGATCTTTTGTCAGACTTGCTACAGGCTATTGGTACTTAAATCCTGGACCACGTGGTAAGCACGAGGTGACAACAGTATTAATATGTTATATCAATATTGCATCAGATTTAATTTCTTTTTTAATTATTGCGGTATAGTTGATTAGCTAATTCATCAGCCTCTTCGGGGGATGATAATCTGGGTATTGAGCCATCGGCCCAACTTGCTTCTAATGTGTTTAATTCATTATAGCCACGTTCTTTTTTTTGCTGTCTTATTATAGGATATTGATAGAACGAAGAGCCATTTTCATAATGCTCATTAAGCTGTTCATGTGTTCGGTGTGAGTAATATTGCCATGATGTATCAGATATTGTTATATTAGTGTCATGATGGCGAGGGAACAGACATTCAGCGAATCCCCTAGGATTGTCGCATGAAGGATGAGGTTCTTGTCCGTAGCTCCAAGCATCAAGTACTATTGTGCCTTCTGTGGTGGTCATGCGGCATACAACGTGATCTAATTGTTTATTAGCATAGATGTCAGCCTCTTGGTTTTTCATACATAGAAATAAATGCACTAAGTTTGCAATCTCATCGCAGTTTCCGCTCATAGAGGTGATAGAATAAATACCCCGGATTAACGACATGCGGTTTTTAATTGCTAAATCTTGTTGATAGTTAAAAGCTTGAGAGCTTGTTTGTATTTTATTTTTATTGGCATGTTGTAGCAGACGTTGATACTGATTGCGGGAACAATTTATTAGTAACTCCCTTCTTTTGTATTCTAGATCAGTCAGGATTTGATGTGGAAGATTAGTTGAGTCTGGAACAAAATGTTTTATCTGTCTTGTTGTTTGTATGGCCACTATACATTGACAGACATAAGGATCTGATATGTCCATTATTAGTGCGTCATGTTTATGGGGTCCTCTGGTTGCGCCAGGATTGTGTTTTGTTACTTCTCTTGCTACAGATGTTGGCCTACTTGTGCTTGATAGAATTTGATCTTGGCTGATGTGACTGTTGTTAGTTCCTGGAACTAATAGTGAATCAGATTTAATAAATTCATATGGTGAGAAGCCATATCTATTTTGCATTCTATATGCGTTGTTAAAAATTTTTGGCTTGTTTAATGTTTTTGCCATTGCAGAAAACCATCTAATTATGCCCTTGTTGCCCTTATTGGCCTTATTATCGACCAGTGCTAGAAAATCTAAGAGAGTAAGGTCAATTGCTTCTTGTACTTTGTCGCTTAGTGAGTCAAGCAAGATGATCAAGAAGGCGTTGTTAATTTTGTTTTCTTCTTTTTTGAGAAGTGTTAGCGAGTTAAATAATGCCAACATAATAATAAATACGGTGGAAATGCGTAACCCATCTTTTGCTTCTTTAGAACAAAATTCATTAGCGAGTAGAGTACAATAAATTTCTCGGGTTGGGTGGTGATTTATTATTATGAATAACAGCGTTGGATCTGTGCGAAAGATTAGTAACAGTAAGCTTTTTTGTGGCCATAATGATTTTCTCTCAATAACACTATCGAGTTGCTGATTTATTTGGTCATTTGCGGGATTTTTTCTTTTGACTTGTTGCATGGCCCGTATGGTTTCTTGTTCCGCGGCTTCTGTAGTGTGCCCCATTTTTTTAGCTCATGTTGTGTGGTTGGGTTATAGTTAGGTTGTAAATTCTACCGGGTAAGTATTTATCATAAATGCTGATAATTTTCCATATTAAGGTAATGGCTTCGCTACACCGTTAGTCCTGAGGAGGCTTTTGCCGTCTCGAAGGGTATAACCATAATTTTTTGTCCTGAATGGGCAAGGTATGCCAATCTCTTGGGTCAAGCCTAAAATTTACCAGTGGCTGACTTTGTATGCTTACATGTAAAATTCCCTTCGAGAAGCTAGCGGCCGCTATTAATAAGCGGGCACGCTTAGTTGAAGACCTAGGCGACCAGTTGGCCTTAGCGTAGCTGAGCAGAACATAACCATTAAATTTAATATATTTTACATTCGGTTATGGTCATTGGCCCGATGCTAGTATAGAATCGTTCACTAATATTTTTATGTGTAGTTTTTTTATATTACGGTGAGGATTATTATGGCAAATCATGGCAAGTATTTATTTACTTCTGAGTCGGTAAGTGAGGGGCATCCAGATAAAATAGCAGATCAAATATCTGATGCTATTTTAGATGCATTGTTAACAAAAGATCCACACTGTCGGGTTGCATGTGAAACTCTAGTTAAAAATGGCATGGTTATTATTGCTGGAGAAATATCGACAAATTCTTGGGTAGATATGGAGCATATTGCACGAGAAACTATTAGAAATATTGGTTATGACAATGCAGACCTTGGTTTTCATGCAGATACCTGCGCTGTTATCAATGCTGTAGGTAAGCAGTCAGCAGACATTGCGGTTGGTGTTGATGCTGCAGCAGAAAAAAAACTTGGTGCTGGCGATCAAGGCTTAATGTTTGGTTATGCTTCTAACGAAACAGACGTATTAATGCCAGCTCCCATTACTTATGCGCACCGCTTAGTTGCCAAACAGGCAGAAGTTAGAAAGAATAAAACGCTACCATGGCTAAGGCCAGATGCTAAAAGCCAGCTTACATTTAACTATGATGGTGGCGTGCCTGTAGGTATTGATTGCGTTGTGTTATCAACTCAGCATGATCCTGATGTCTCGTTATCAGATCTACAAGAAGCGGTGATGGAGTGTATTATTAAGCCAGCTTTGCCAGAGAAATGGTTGCACAATAAAACTCGCTATTTAATTAATCCAACTGGTCGTTTTGTAGTCGGAGGGCCTGTGGGTGACTGTGGTCTAACTGGGCGTAAAATTATTGTTGATACCTATGGTGGTATGGCTAGGCATGGCGGTGGTTGTTTTTCAGGTAAAGACCCATCTAAAGTTGATAGATCTGCCGCATATGCAGCGCGATATGTAGCTAAAAATATAGTTGCAGCTGGCCTTGCGGATAGATGTGAACTGCAGTTAGCATATGCAATTGGCGTCGCAGATCCTGTGTCTATAAGTGTTGATACTTTTGGTACAGGTAAAATTTCCGATCAAAAAATAGAACAATTAATTCCAGGCCACTTCGATTTAAGTGTTGCTGGCATTATATCTATGCTAGATTTACTGCGGCCGATATATCAGCAAACAGCATCATATGGTCACTTTGGCCGTACTGAAAAAGAGTTAATGTGGGAAAATACAAATATTTCTGAGGAAATAAAAAAAAATTTAACAACTAGCCAATGTTCTAACACGATTTAATTAAGGGTATAAATAATGGAAACAGCAGAGATACAAACAATGACAGATTATCAAATAGCAGACTTATCATTAGCTAAGTTTGGACGTCAAGAAATCAATATTGCAGAAACAGAGATGCCAGGCTTAATGGCATTGCGTGATGAATATGCGTCACAAAAGCCACTATTAGGTGCTCGCATCGTCGGGTGTTTGCATATGACAATTCAAACAGCAGTTTTAATGGAAACATTAGTAGCGCTTGGCGCTGAAATCAGATGGTCTTCTTGTAATATATACTCAACACAAGACCATGCAGCGGCAGCTATGGCAGAAGCAGGTATTCCTATCTTTGCGTGGAAGGGTGAAACAGAAGAAGAATACATCCAGTGTATTGAAAAAACTTTACATGGCCCAGATAACTGGACTCCAAACTTATTATTAGACGATGGTGGTGACTTAACGGCACTTGTCCACGATAAATATCCAGAACTACTAGATGATATCCTTGGGGTTTCAGAAGAAACAACAACTGGCGTGCATAGCTTATATAAAATGGCAAAAAATGGATCATTAAAAATGCCTGCCATTAATGTCAACGACTCTGTTACTAAGTCTAAGTTTGATAATTTATATGGCTGTAGAGAATCTTTAGTTGATGCTTTAAAGCGTGCAACTGACGTTATGATTGCGGGTAAAATTGCAGTTGTTTGTGGTTATGGTGATGTTGGTAAAGGTTGTGCTCAGTCATTGCGTGGACTAGGTGCCACAGTTATGGTCACTGAGGTTGATCCAATCTGTGCATTACAGGCAGCAATGGAGGGGTATCGTGTAGTTACTATGGCTGATATTGCAAGCCAGGGCGATATTTTTGTTACAACAACAGGGTGTCGCGATATTATTATGCATGATCATATGGCAGCGATGAAAAACCAGGCTATAGTTTGTAATATAGGTCACTTCGATCTAGAGATAGATGTAGCTTCGCTTGCATCTTACACCTGGGAGAACATTAAGCCTCAAGTTGATCATGTGGTATTCCCAGATGGCAAAAGAATTATACTATTAGCTCGTGGTCGTTTAGTTAATTTAGGCTGTGCGACTGGTCATCCAAGTTTTGTTATGTCAAATTCATTCACTAATCAAACATTGGCACAAATAGAGTTATGGCAAAACCATAGTAATTATAATAACCATGTGTATGTCTTACCTAAGCATTTAGATGAAAAAGTAGCAAGATTACACTTGGCTAGAGTTGGTGCAAACCTGACAGAGCTAACTAATACTCAGGCAGATTATTTAGGTGTGCCGCAGCAAGGTCCATTTAAACCAGATTACTATCGGTACTAAACTATGGTGATATTTAAAAAAAATATATTATTAACCAGTATCGTTAGTATATGTTTTTTGTTATTAGCCGGGTGTCAGGAACAATATCGTGGTGAAGCAGAGTTTGTGCCACCACTTTCACTCTCTGGTAAGGCTTGCGTAAATACATGCGAAGACCAATTGCAGTACTGTCAAACCAGAACATCTGATGCCTCAGATGGCTGTATGTCTGCCGCAAATGACAGAGCTACGGCTAAACTGCAAGAATATGTTGAGCAGTATGGTAATAATATAGCTAACCCAAAAACAGCAGCAGATTTCTATGATGACAGTGATTGCCAGCAGGATGGTCCTTGTCGGTCGGTATATAATCAATGTTTTGTGCATTGTGGTGGTGTGGTGCAGCAGAAGCAGGTTTGCACTAAAAACTGTAAAGCTACAAACAGTAAATAATTAAATCTTTGGAATAAAATCATGACTAGCTTATATCCGGAAATTGAGCCTATTAGCACTCATACTTATGCAGCATCTAGTTTGCATACAGTTCACTATGAAAAGTGTGGTAACCCTAACGGCAAGCCAGTGTTATTTGTACATGGTGGCCCTGGTGGTGGTGTTGATCCATTTTATCGTAGGTTATTTAACCCAGATAAATATTATATGATTTTGGTTGATCAGCGTGGTTCTGGTAAGAGCACGCCGCATGCAGAGATTAAAGAAAATACCACATCAGATTTGATTAATGATTTTGAGGCTATTCGTCTTGAGTGTGGCATCGATAAGTGGATGGTCTTTGGTGGTTCATGGGGTAGTACATTAAGCCTAGCTTATGCACAAGAACACCCTTCTCGTGTTACAGAGCTGGTATTGCGTGGTATTTTTTTAGCAACCAAAGATGAGAATGAATGGCTATTTGGTGGTAAGGGTGCTAATTTTATTTTCCCAGACTATTGGGAAGAGTTTATTAGTATTATTCCAGAAGATGAGCGTGCTAACTTATTAGAGGCTTATTATCGCCGCTTAATGGGAGACTGTAAGAAAACAATGTTGGAAGCCGCTCATGCTTGGAGTAAGTGGGAGTTTTGTGTTTCTACATTACTACCAGATGTTGGTGCTACAAAAGATTTCTTACAGAGTGATACCGTTGTGTCATTAGCAAGATTAGAGTGCCACTATATGCATAACCAATGTTTTTTAGATAATAATCAGCTGCTTGATAATCTGTCTAAGATTAGTCATATTCCAGGTTATATTGTTCATGGTCGTTATGATGTAGTTTGTGCACCACATGAAGCGTGGCGGCTACATAAGAGATGGCCGGGTAGCGAGCTTGTTTTTGTTGATGCTGCGGGTCACTCTCTAAAAGAGCGTGCTTTAGCGGAGCAATTAGTTTGTATTACTGATCGTTTGGCATAGTTATTTCTCATTGTCATTGCAAGTAGTATGACAGTGGTATCGATTGCCGCAGATAAGTCGTGGCGCGTAGTTAATAATAGGTGTAAGTGCCAGATTATTTAACACCAAGTGCTGGTCGATGAAAACTAATTGCCTCAAGCAAATGAGTGCGTTGGATATTTTCTAGTTGTGCTAGGTCTGCAATTGTTCGTGCAATTTTTAAAATACGATAGAAAGCACGTGCAGATAAACATAGCTGTGTCATTATTTTTTCTAAAAATAATTTATCATCTTCAGATATCTTGCATACAGAATATAGTGTTTTGTTTTCCAAGTTGGAGTTAGAACTATTTTGTCTGCGGTACTGATATTGATGAGCTATATTAATGCGCTTACAGATATCAGCAGAACTTTCAGCTTTACTTGTAGCCTCTCGAATTAATAAGCTAGTAGTTACTCTTGGAACCTCTAGATGTAAGTCAAATCTATCAAGTAGTGGACCTGATATTTTATTCTGATATTTTTTAACATATTCGATAGAACAGCTACAGTCTTGGTCGGGATCGCTATAGTAGCCACAAGGGCATGGATTCATTGCTGCAATCAATTGAAAGTTTGCAGGGAAACATACGCTGCGGGTTGCTCTTGCTATAGATATAGCCTTAGACTCTAGTGGTTCTCGTAATGCCTCTAACACTGCGCGCGAAAACTCTGGCAACTCATCTAAAAATAATACGCCATGATGAGCTAGTGATATTTCACCTGGTCGCGGTGGGTTTCCTCCACCAACTAAAGCTACACTAGAAGCACTATGATGTGGGTGTCTGAATGGTCGTTGCTGCCAATTAGATGAGGTAAAGCCTTGATGACTAACTGAGTAAACTGCAGCTGTTTGCTCAGCTTGCTGTGGGTTCATGCTTGGCATTAGTCCTGGTAGTCTGCTCGCTAACATGGTTTTTCCAGAACCAGGTGGACCAACCATTAAAACACTATGGCCACCTGCTGCAGCAATTTCTAATGCACGCTTTGCTTGTTGTTGGTCGCGGACATCTTGCATGTCAGGGTATTGTGGCTTAATTGGTTTTGTAGCATAACTAGATGCACTATTATTCCATGGTAGTGATCCCTTTAGATGATTAGATAGAGTTAATAGGTCGCAGGCGGGCAGTACTTTTAATTGATTAACTAATGATGCTTCATTAAAATTAGCTTCGGCAACAATAAAGCTTTTACCTTCTTTAGCGATAGCAAGAGCCATTGGCAGCACCCCAGCAATAGGTCTGATTTGACCGTTTAGTGCTAGCTCGCCTGCAGCCTCATGCGCCTGCATGCAGTCTGGCGGCAGTTGCTGGGATGCAATTAATATACCAAGAGCGATTGGCAAATCAAAGCTGCCTCCATCTTTGGGGAGATCAGCTGGGGCAAGATTAATGACAATGCGCTTAGCAGGAAAGTCAAAGCCACTATTAATAATGGCGCTGCGTACTCTGTCTTTGCTTTCTTTGACCGCCTTAGCTGGTAGCCCAACTAAAGAAAATCCAGGCAGACCTCTAGATAGGTGTACTTCAATACAAACAGAATACGCACCAATGCCAGTTACAGAGCGTGAATTAATAGTTGAAAATGACATGGTTTGTTATCTATTCGGTTTGTAGGTTGCCTTTTATTTTTTGTTGGATTCCATGTCGTTAATATGTTTTTCAATTTTTTCAAGTTTTTCTCTTGTTTTGCGAAGCACAGCTGCTTGGGTATCAAACTCTTCACGTGTAACTAGTTCCATTTTAGAAAATGCTGATTGTAAGGCTGTATGCAGATGACTTTGAAAGTTATCTGGCATAGACTTCACCCCTTCTGGCAGATCATCAATAATTTTTTGCACAAACTCATTTATTTTTTTTGGATTAATCATATTCTCCCCTTTTTTTATAGTTGTTAATATTTATAGATAGACTAACCTAATTGTTTTTATAAATATATGCGGTATTTATACGTTAGTATTTTTTTGTTAGTATGTGCTGCGCTTGCATATCGTATAGCATATTTAGGACATTGATATGATACATGAAAATATTTTAACAACTATTGGCAAGACACCAATTGTTAAATTAAACAACATTGGTAAAGAGCTACCATGCTCACTGTATGTTAAGTGTGAGTTTATGAATCCTGGGGGTTCGGTTAAAGACCGTATCGGCTATAAAATGGTAGCGCAGGCAGAAGCGCAAGGAAAAATAAAGCCAGGAGATACTCTAATTGAGCCTACATCAGGTAATACCGGTATTGGCCTTGCTTTGGCTGGAGCGGTGAAAGGGTATAATATTATTATCACCATGCCAGAAAAAATGAGCATGGAAAAACAGGTTATTCTAGAGGCGCTTGGCGCAACCATATACCGAACACCAACAGAAGCGGCGTATGATAGCCCGGAAAGTCATATTTCATTAGCTAATAGGTTACAGCAAGAATTGCCAAATGCTCATATCTTAGATCAGTATAGTAATGAACATAATCCAGGTGCTCATTATCATACGACAGCAGAAGAAATCATAGACCATATGGGGGATAGATTAACTATGCTGGTTGCTGGAGTTGGTACTGGCGGTACTATTACAGGTATTGCTGCACGCATGAACAAAACTCATCCACATGTAAAAATAGTTGGGGTTGACCCTGAGGGTTCAATACTAGGAGGAGGTAGTGAGGTTTCATCTTATTTGGTTGAGGGGATTGGTTATGATTTTTTCCCTGAGGTATTAGAGAATAATTTAATCGATAGTTATATTAAAACAAATGATAAAGACTCTTTTTTAATGGCTAGACGATTAATACGCGAAGAAGGACTATTGGTTGGTGGCTCCAGCGGTGCTGCTGTATGTGGAGCATTGCAGGCGGCTAAAGACCTCACCGCCGACGAGCATGTTTTGATAATCCTGGCAGACTCAGTAAGAAACTATATGGGCACCTTTGTTCATGATAGTTGGCTGCAAGATCATGGCTTTATTGGCAGTTAGTTGTCACTACCTAGCCTACAGAACTACGAGTTAAGTTTGCAAAGCTGGCAATTAACCATTTTGCACCATGGTTATCAAAAGCAACTTGTATTCTGGTGCTATCGCCAGAGCCTTCATAGTTTAGTATAGTTCCTGCGCCAAATTTTTGATGCGTGACTCTATCTCCTAAGTTTAATCCTGGGACACCAGCTTCTTGATTTGTATATCTATTTTTGGCTCTATGTACTAGTGGCGCTGCTGATCTTCTGTATGCATTTGGTCTTGCAACTTTTGCTTTTGCTCTAACATTGGTAATAAGAGCTGATGGGATTTCTTCGATAAACCTAGATGGGTTGTTGAATTGTTCGCTACCATACATGCGCCTTGATTCGGCATGACTGAGGAAGAGTCGTTTCATTGCGCGGGTCATGCCAACATAGCATAGCCTGCGTTCCTCTTCTAAGCCATCTGGTTGGTCGGTAGACATTTTGTGTGGGAACAGCCCCTCTTCTAGTCCAACGATAAAAACCACAGGGAACTCTAAACCTTTAGCAGCATGGAGTGTCATTAGGCTAACGCAATCGCTATGCTCTGATGATTGTTGTTCTCCAGTTTCAAGTGCAACATGAGAAAGGAAGTCGCTAAGCGGGGTATTAATATCATCACTATCACTATCACTTAAGTTAAATTGATCAACAGCAGTTAAAAGTTCTTCTAGGTTTTCTACTCTAGATAGTCCTTTTTCAGAACGATCTTTTTTATAGTGATCAAGCAACAGACTGTGCTTTAAGACAAACTCAGTTTGGTCTGCAAGAGTTGCGCTTTGAGTATGACAAGCTAAGTGATTAATTAATTGCATAAACTGTTGTAATGAGTTCTGTGCTCTAGCACTTAATAGCGACTGCTGAATTAGGATGTTTGCCGTTTCCCATAATGATAGATCTTGCTCTTTACTTAGGTGTCTTATTTTCATAACAGTTGTGTTGCCAATGCCGCGAGTTGGCGTGTTAACTATTCTTTCAAAAGCAGCGTCATCATTACGATTAGCTATAAGTCGTAAGTATGCTAATGCATCTTTGATTTCTTGACGATCGAAGAACTTTTGCCCTCCATAAATTCTATATGGAATTCTGGATTCTAATAAGCGCTCCTCAATAACTCGTGACTGTGCGTTAGATCGATATAAAACTGCCATTTCCTGATATTGAAAAGCATTACTTAACATCTCTTTGATGCAGGAAACGATATAGTATGCTTCATCTTGTTCGCTAAAGGCTGAATACAATGATATAGGATCACCAGAGCCATCTTGTGTCCACAGTTCTTTGCCTAGCCTGCCAGTATTTTGTGAGATAACAGCGTTTGCAGCAGTTAATATTGTTTGAGTGGACCTGTAGTTTTGCTCTAGCCTGATTGTTTCACAGCCACTAAAGTCACGAGTAAACCTCTGCATATTTTCAATTTTAGCGCCACGCCAACTATATATTGATTGATCATCATCGCCAACTGCCATCATAATACTGTTAGCGCCACACAGAGCCTGTAGCCATAAGTATTGAATGGTGTTGGTGTCTTGAAACTCATCGACTAAAACATGAGAGAAGCGCTGTTGGTAGTGAGCTCTGATATCTTCATTTTGTTGTAATAATTCAAGTGATCTCAACAGCAGTTCGGAGAAGTCAACTAAGCCACTACGCATGCAAATAGCTTCATACGATATATAAATTTGACGCATAATATCATTGTAGTGATCGGCTCCAGATAAGTGTTGCCCTCTTCTGCCTTCTTCTTTGCAGTGATTGATAAACAATTGAACCTGTTTTGGTGGCCATTTATTATCATCGATACCCGTATCTCGCATTAATCTTTTTATTAGGCGTAATTGGTCATCGCTATCTATTATTTGGAATGTTTCAGGTAGTTTGGCGGCCTCATGGTGAGCACGTAATAACCTATGAGCTAGGCCATGGAAGGTTCCAACCCACATACCATGAATAGGCATGCCTCGTAGTTTTTCGATGCGAAGCTTCATTTCTTGCGCGGCTTTATTGGTGAAGGTGACTGATAATATTCCATAAGGAGAAATATTGTGCTCTGCCATAAGCCATGCAATTCTATGTACGAGCACGCGCGTTTTACCAGAGCCAGCTCCAGCTAACACTAGTCGGTGAGCATTAGGTGCTGCAACAGCTTGTTGTTGTGCATCATTTAAAGATTGTAATATTGGGTGATTTTTTTTATCTAGATCTAACATGTCGGCGAGTGTAACAGAAGATATTAATTATGTTTAGGTTTCTAAGTGCTTTCATTATATTTTATTTACAGGCTCTTGGCATTGGTAGTTCTTCATGTTTTGGTTCGGCTACGTGAGGCATGTTTTGTGTAGGCTTGTCTTCCGGCGATGTTTTTTGATCTGTATATTTATGATCCGCTAGGGATGGTTTACTACCAGGTTTGTTACAAAAAATAGTATTAGAGGTGGATTTATCTTCATCTAAATCAGCTAAATCAGTTATGCGCTCTTCTGATCGTGTTTTTCTAAGAGCACGGGCATCATCATGTGTGGTTTTAGTGTCTATGCTTAGGTCGTACGGGTTTGGGCACATGCTTTGTCTCCTGTGGTGATGCCTGGTTATAAAAATAGCAGTCACTATTATGGTTGACAGAGAATCTCATTATCGACATTATGAGGCAAGTTTTTTATTAGAGAATTTAAATGTCACAACAACGTCTTCGCTGTTTAACGGGCGACACCCCTACTGGAAAGTTGCACCTTGGTCATCTAACTGGATCGCTAGAGAATCGCATTGCAATGCAGCAAACCCATGAATGTTTTATTGTTATTGCAAATACACATGCATTTAGTACTAATGTTGCTAATCCTGGTGGTATTTATCAGAGTGTATTGGATATATCTTTAGATTATTTAGCCTCGGGTATTGATTATGACTTAAGCTGTATTTTTGTTGAAACTGACATACCGGCTATTTTTGAGTTAACTTCGCTGTTTAGTATGTTGATTCCCTACCCTAGATTAATGCGTAACCCAACTATTAAAGATGAGATTAGAGATAAGCAGCTTGGCGATAAGTATAGTATGGGCTTATTGTTTTATCCTATTATGCAGGTTGCTGATATTTTAGCATTCCAGGCTGATGTAGTGCCTGTTGGGGTTGATCAAATTCCTCACTTAGAGTTAACACGAGAGGTGGCTAGGAAGTTCAATCAACTGTATTGCTCCGTTAGTTCTCATGCTAGCGATAATCAGCACCTTGAATTGGGCGGAGTGTTTCCTATACCAGAGGCAAAGGTTGGTCGAGTGGATAGGTTAGTTGGTCTGGGAGGCCCTGGTGAAAATGGTCAGCTGCTTAAAATGAGTAAGTCATTAAAAAACTCAATTTTACTAAGTGATGATGCTGATACGGTTAAGAAAAAGATAATGAGCATGTATACAGACCCGGCAAGGCTCAAAGCATCTGATCCTGGCACAATAGAAAATAACCCCCTGTGGATTTTTCATGATACTTTTAATCAAGATACCGCGTGGGTTAATGATGCAAAAGAGCGTTACATGAATGGCACAATTGGTGATGTTGAGTGTAAGCGCAAATTAATTGATGTCATTGTTGATTTACTGGCCCCCATGCAGCAGCGTCGTAAAGTCTATAGCGATGACCCCGCCGGTGTCATAAAAATATTACAAAGTGGAGCTGAGCGTGCAAATGAAATTGCCGAAAAAACCTTAAGGTTAGTTAAAGAGTCAATAAAGCAAATATACTAATTCTACCACTCACGGTGAGCGGTATGACTACACTGTCATCTGTGGCTTGACCGCAGGATCAACATTAATAAGGCTGCCATGGATGCCGCTATCAAGTAGCGGTATGACGGTGTGTGTATTAGTACTACTCATCACAGACGACAGCTATGTTGTCTCCTCAGGGCGAACGGTGTGTACCAAGGCGAGCAGTGCTGCTAGGCACCGTAGCTTAAAAAACAACCAGCAAATATAAGTAGCCAAGCCCAGCGGTTAGATAAAAATAATTTAAAATATTGATCTGGATCTTCCTTTTTTAGCTCCCATCGTTGCCAGATAAAATGCAAGCAACAACAACCAACGGCGATAAAATACCAATTATGTTGTTTTGCTCCTATCCCTAAAATTAAAAGCAGGGCGATTATTATGCAATACAGCCAGGTTATAACTGTTGTTGTATGCTCGCCAAATAAGATAGAGGATGACTTTAATCCCAAAGCTTGATCATCATTTTGGTCTACCATGCTGTATATAGTGTCATATGCTACGGTCCATACAACTGCAATTGTATATAACAGCCATGCGGTCCACGGGATTTCTTGTAAGACCGCGGCAAAAGCCATGATTATCCCCCAATTAAAGGCAAGCCCTAGCACTAATTGCGGACATGGCAGCCATCGTTTAGTAAATGGGTATATAGCTGCCAGGAGTAGTGCAACCCATGATAGCTTAAAGCACAAGCTATTTAGTGTAGTTAGAAGTAACAGTGCTGCAGTAAGTAAAGCAAATAATAATAGTAAAGACTCAAGTAATGATACTTGGCCGGTTGCCAGCGGCCGATTTTGGGTGCGCATAACGTGTGGATCAAACTTGCGATCAGCAATATCATTCATTATGCAGCCAGCTGAGCGCATGATAAATACTCCAGCAATAAAAACCAGCAATATTGACGCTTTTGGGGTTCCGTGTGAGGCGATCCATAGCGCAGTACATACCGGCCATAATAGCAAGAGACTACCAATTGGTTTATCCCATCTGATTAATTGTTTTAAGTGTGGCAACTGCCTTTGCCAATAGCCTGATATGTTCATGTAAGGTATTCCATATTATTACAACGTTGGTGCGCCTGACAGGAGTCGAACCTGTGACCTTCGGCTTCGGAGGCCGACGCTCTATCCAGCTGAGCTACAGGCGCTTGTGGCCAGGTAGTATACTTAATTTAAGCAGATGATCTAGTGCGTAGGGTCTATATAATCAACATAAAGGTTAAATTAAAGTTATTGCAGGTAGGCCATTGTGTTATGAATATAAAATATTGACTCAGTACTAGTCTATGCTAGTGTTCTTTTTTTTAATTATGTTGAGGAATGAGTAATGGCAGATGGCTTCGGTGGGATTGATCCAGACATGTGGTTCGTAATTGGTTTTAGTGGTGGTGGGTCGGTACTTTTGACAGGACTTATCTGTATGGTTTGGCGTGGATGGTGTGAGGCAAGAGGTGCTGTAGAGATACAGAATGGTGTACGAGCAGATAGCGAAGAAGTTGACGAAGAGGCGGGTGAATCCGCAACTTGGTCCACTTGCGGTGGGGGTGAGAGCAATGAGGGCTCTGAAGGCGGTTCAGGTGTTGATAACCCTATGCAAGAATCAGTTGGCGATCCAAGATTTTTTACTGGCGATACTGGGAAAGGACTAGACATTATAGCAGCAGAAGGCCAACGTTTCTATTGTGGAGGTCCTGCGCCTTCAAAACATACTCCAAATGCAGACTAAAAATTTTTGAGGCTGCCAAGCTATCGAGTCGATCACTTAATAGCTTGATGGCTCGGTATTATACTCACAGGAGCGATATTTAACTTACGCAATATGCTTTCTACTATGTATGTTTTGAGATATCATGGCTACCAACAAGAAGGGCGGTTACCATGACAGATGATGAAAGCACACACTTTGGCTATCAAAGTATTCCTGCAAGCGAAAAAGCTAGTCGTGTCGGCGGCGTCTTTACTTCAGTTGCTGATAATTATGACATTATGAACGATGTTATGTCCTTTGGTATTCATCGAATATGGAAGCGCATCACGCTTATGCATGGTGGTTTTACTAAAGGTCAGCGAGTATTAGATTTAGCTGGTGGCACCGGGGACATTGCGGAGAAAATTTCTCCATTAGTAGGAGATACTGGTCATGTTGTGTTAGCTGATATTAATCAGGCTATGTTAACTGTTGCAGTTGACCGCTTGGTTGATAGTGGCGTTATTAACAATGTTAGTATAGTGCAGGCTGATGCAGAGGAGTTGCCATTCCCTAATAATTGCTTTGATCGCATTGTCATTGGATTTGGCTTGCGTAATGTAACAAATAAGCAGCGCGCCTTGGAATCAATGTATAGTAAATTGGCGCCAGGTGGAAAGTTGCTAATTTTAGAGTTCTCTAAGCCTGTAGTTCCTGGGTTAAATAAAATATATGACTTCTACTCTTTTAAGTGTTTACCAAAAATGGGAGAACTAATTGCTGACGATGCGGCTAGTTATCAATATTTAGCTGAATCTATCCGTAAGCATCCAGATCAAGAAACATTAAAACAAATGATGACTACAGCCGGCTTTGATCTGTGTACATATCATAATTTAACCGGTGGCATAGTGGCATTGCATGTTGGAACTAAATATTAAGTAGACTAATTTAAATAGGGCGGGCAATGAAAAAACTATTACTTAGTGGGTTAGAAGCTGCTCTTAACTATGGTATAAACTTAGATCCTATTGCAAAAGAAAAAACAGTGTTGCTGCATAATAAAGTAATTAAAATTGAGCTAACAGATATTGAATTAGTTTTTTTTATAACGATCAAGCCAGATAATATTGCTGTAGATAGTATGGTCGATGATCCTGTCAGCACAATTATTAGTGGCGATATACCAAGCTTCATTAAAATCGGAATCAAGCAAGGTTCGCGTTCTTCTATCTTAAGTAGCGATATGACAATTAGTGGCGATCTGGCCGTAGCTGAGCAACTTAGTTCTTTATTGAAAAGTCTTAATATCGACTGGGAGTATCATCTAGCTAAATATACTGGTGATACAGTTGCTTCTAAGACATGTCATCATATTAATAAATTCAAACAAACAACATCTCGCACTTGGCGTAGCTTGTCTGGCAATATAAAAGAATACCTATTACATGAGGTGGGCGCTGCTCTATCTGCAGATGAAGTTTTGCAGCACTATCGTGACATAATAAAATTACGTGAAGATGTTGAGCGGTTAGAGGCTCGAATACTTTGCCTACAGCAATCAAACAAATAATATTAGAAGGAAAACATGATTACTCCCAGTCAAATTATACGTGGAATGCGGATAATAACTACGCTATTAGCATATACTCTTACTTATTCATTGCTTGGCGCTAAGTCAAAAAAATTACGATTTTTCAGTACGCTTAACCCATTTAAATGGTTCGTTAGGGTAAAAAGCAGAGGCGAGTCTTTGCGTCTTGCGTTAGAGAAGCTGGGACCTATTTTTGTTAAGTTTGGTCAAATGCTTTCTGTGCGTAATGATTTTTTTCCAGACGATATTATAGCTGAGCTTGAGAGGCTGCAAGATAGAGTTGCTCCATTTGATGATAAGAAAGTCAAGCAAGCATTATATATCGCATATGGTGATAATATAAAAAAACATTTTACTGAGTTTAGTTTTAATCCATTAGCCTCAGCGTCTGTTGCTCAGGTGCATGAGGCTATATTACATGATGGTAGCTGTGTGGTTGTTAAAATTATACGACCAGGCATAGCTAAAATAATAAAGAAAGATCTTGCATTAATGAGATTTGTAGCAAGGTTTATA
>Ga0114933_10002998_pt1 | contig 16869 bp, 17 predicted proteins | sample 4SBtaG_FD_89691 | JGI IMG/M metagenome (GOLD analysis project Ga0114933, IMG submission 89691) | Deep subsurface microbial communities from Kolumbo volcano to uncover new lineages of life (NeLLi) - 4SBTROV12_W25 metaG | ecosystem: Environmental > Aquatic > Marine > Volcanic | place: Kolumbo... | reverse complement strand
GCTGGCCGGATCGCTCATCCAGGCCCCGGTGCTGTGCTGCAGCTTCGGGCGCGCATGCTCCGGGTAGTACACCCCGTCGAAGATGCGCTCGGTCTCGTTGCGCTCCGACGCCAGGGCGCACATCGGCCCCTCGTAGTCGCTACCGAAGGCGTGGAAGAAGGGGCCGTCCTTGGCGTAGGGGCGGTGCAGGTCGTAGCCGTGCACCATCAGAAAGAAGGGCTGTCCCGACTCGACCTCGCTCAGCCAGTCGAGGGCCTGGGGGACCGACTGGCGAAAGGAGCCGAAGTCCTCGACCTCGACGAAGTGATCGAAGCCCTGGTCGAAGCCGAAGGTCGCCCGAACGTGGCCCCCCGCGAGTACACCGGCGGTCTGGTAGCCCACGGCCCGGAGCGCCTCGGGCAGCGTGGTCATCGCCTCGGGGACGAGGAAGGTCGTGTAGTCGGGGGCCGCGATCTCGGGGACCCAGCGCGAGGTCAGCATCACGCCGTGGGAGAGCGCGGACTCGTTGCTCGAGGAGAAGCTGCGGGTGAACACCAGCCCCTCTGCCGCGTGACGGGCGAGGTTCGGCGTGGTGTCCCGCTCGCCACCCAGCGAGGTGCGGTCCCACCTCAGGCCGTCGATGCTGATCAGGACGAGGTTCGGGGGGCCGGGCTCTCCCGCGCAGCCGAGCGCGACGACGAAGCCGATCACGGCGTCAGCAGCGGCGGCGGCTCGCGGCCCTGCTCGCGAAACGCGGTCGCGAGCTCGGCGCGGTAGGCCTCGATCTCCTCGGATCCGCCTGCGCAGTGCGGGCTGTCTCGCAGCGTCGCGAGGCGCGCCTCGGCCTCGGAGGTCAAGCGGCCCCCGTGGAGCTCGATGCTCGCCGTGCGCAGCTGGGTGAGCAGGTGGTCGCACTCTTGCCCGGGGGGCGTGTGCCGGCTGGCGTGAAGCCCCGCATCCGAGGACGCGGCGGCGACCGCCGGCGCCGGATCGAACCAGGTCGGCACCATCCGCGCGGCCGCTGCGAGCACGTAGGCCAGCACAGCCGCGTTGAGGATGAGCAGCACGACAGCGAGCGGGCGAAGCAGCCTGTCCACGGACCCTCATCCCGGGAGCGGACTACGATAGCATCCATGCTGAGCGCGCTCCTGACCGCATGCGGCCAAGCCCCCGAGGGCCCGCCGAACGTGCTGGTCGTCAGCATCGACACCCTCCGCGCCGATCGGGTCGGGCGACGCGACGCCGAGGGTCGCAGCCTCACACCGAACCTGGATGCGCTGGCCGCCCGATCCCGGGTCTACACCTCGGCGTGGTCGCAGGCGAACGAGACCCTGTACAGCCACGCGGCGCTGTTCACCGGGCTGTACCCCAGCGAGATCGGCGAGCTCGACTACGCGACCTACGGCTTCCGCACCGATCAGGACACCCTCGCCGCCGCCTTCTCCCGGGCCGGCTACAGCACCGAGGCCGTGGTCGCCGGAGGCCACCTCTCTCCGGCCTTCGGGCTGAACGTGGGCTTCGGTCGCTACGCCTCCGGCAACGACTTCGGGAGCTTCCAGCAGACCGTTCCGCTCGCCACCGAGCGCATCGACGTGCTCGAGGAGGACGGGCGACCCTGGCTGCTGTTCGTCCACGGCTACGACGTACACGCGCCCTATCTGAAGTGGGGGCCGCTCTTCCGCTCGGACAGCGCCGGCTACAGCGGCGAGCTGCTCGAGCGCTCGCTCATCCCCTGGACCTGCGAGCAGATCCTCGACGGCACCCTGCACCCCGAGTTCGATCCCCAGAACATCTCCGTCGGCGGCCGCACGGTCCTGGACCCGGAGATGTTCGACGCCCTCGAGCAGTGGGCCGAGGCCCACCCCCACGACGCGATCGCGCTGGACGAGGAGGACGTGGCCTTCGTTCACGCGCTCTACGACGGCTCGGTCCGCTACGCCGATCACCAGGTCGGTGTGCTCCTCGCGGAGCTCGAGGACCGCGGGCTGTCCGACAACACGGTCGTCGTGGTGCTCTCCGACCACGGCGAGGACCTCTTGGACCACGGCCACGTGAACCACCGCAGCTCGCTGCACGACGTGAACGTGCACGTCGCCCTGATGCTGAGCGGTCCGGGAGTCGAGCCCGCGACGATCGACGCCCCGGTCGGCTTGATCGACGTGCTGCCGACGCTCTCGGAGCTCACTGGCGTCCGGACCCCCCAGGGCCGCGGCACCTCGCTGCTCGAGCCCTCCGCCGACCGCGTCGTGTACAGCGAGGCCGTGCGCGGCGACCGCAGCGTGCGCTCGGCCGAGGGACGCCTCAGCCTGCCCGCGGGCATCGACGAGCTCGCCGACGAGGCCCCCGAAGGCGCCTTCGTCACCGGCCCCCACGGCGAGCCGCGGCCCTGGAGTGACCCGCTCGCCGAGCGCCTGTTCGAGGCCCTCCCGTGAGGGCGACGCTCTTGGCCATCGCCGTGCTCGCGACCGGGCTGGCGGTGATGCTCCTCGCCGCCGGGCCCGGGCCTCGCCACCCCTTGCAGGCTCAGCGCACGCTCGCCCACTTCGATCGGGACGGCTCGGGCGCGCTCGAGGCCTGGGAGCTGGACGGCACGGATCCGCCGGGCTTCAGCTGGCGCATGCACGACCTGAACCATGACCAGCGCTTGGACCTGCGAGAGGTGGAGATCCTGGTCGAGGAGCTCGACCCGCTGTGGGTCATCCGGATCCCGACTCCCTGAGCAACACACCGGTCGCGCAGCCGATCGCTCCGGCGGCGGCCAGGTAGGCCTCGACGTGGACCTCGTGGGTCTTCACGCCCTTGGCCTCGAGCCGATCCCGCAGGCGGGGCGCGCCCGTAGGCATGAGCACCTCGCGCGGAGCGACGGCGACCAGGTTGTTGCCACGGGCGAGGCACACTTCGGGGTCGTCTTCGTCAAGCTCCAGGCACTCCACGCCGACCAGCGCCTCCCGCAGGCTCTCGGAGCAGCGCGCGGGCCGCAGCAGGACGAGGTCTTCGTCCACCGGCGTGCAGACGCCGAGCAGGTGCTGAGCCCCGACCGCCGGCATCTCGACGCGGAGGACCTCGACGCCCTGCTCGAGAAGAACGGCCTCGACCTGCGAGGCGCCCGAGGCGTTCGTGCGGAGGCCCTCGCCGATCAGCGCCCGGCCACCGAGCCAGAGGGCATCGGCGCCCTCGAAGGTCCCTTCCCCCCGCACCATCGCGAGCACCGGGGTGAAGTGTCGAGCCAAGGCCGCGGCGGCCCACTTCTCCTCGCCCGCACGGACCGGCGACGCCATGCGCCCGAGGACGGCGCCCTCGGCGGTCATGAAGAAGAGGTCCGCGGCGAAGAGCAGGTTCGGCGGGGCGTGCTCTCCGACGAGGTCGTGGACCTCGACACCGAGCTGTTCGTAGGCGGCCTTCAGGCGGGCGTGGGCGGCGCTCACCGCGTCGAAGTCCGGGACCCGCTCCATGTGCCAGGCCTCGGCGTCCTCGACGCTGCGCAGGCTCTCCGGTGGCAGCGTCAGCATCACCCGCTTCAGCGGCGCCACGGAGGATCGGGCGCCGCACTTCGGCCAGGTGGATCCCAGGTCCTCGGCGTGAGAGCCCGCGCGCGCCTCGAAGCCGGGGCCACCGTAGGTCGCCTTCATCAGAGCCCCCACTTCATGCGAGCGACGCGGGCCCGACGACGCCAGCGGAGCCAGTGGATGCGGTCGGAGCGGAGCGATCGCAGCTCGCTCTCCACCCGCATGGCGAGATCCCGCGCGCGGGCCTCGAAGAAGTCGCGCTCGGTCGGGGTCGGTCCGGGGGCCTCGGGCACGTAGCCCAGCTCCTCCATCACCTCGCCCGCCACGGCCTCGACCTGGCCGAGCTCGCGGGCGCTCAGTCCCTCGCGCCACTTGCCGGAGTTGTTCTTGAGCACGGGCTTGTTGTTGTTCTCCCAGGACTGGGACAGCCCGGCGGTCGTGCGCGCCCGGTTGCGCTCGTGGAAGCGAAGCATGCCGTCGTGCATGCGGAGGCCGACGTGGTCGCACAAGCGGGCCACCATCAGGCCCGGCGAGGCCAACAGATCCTCGTAGTGCAGACGCAGGACTCGACCGGGGCCGAGGCGCGAGGCCGTGTCGATGGCGACGCGCTGCTGCCGGGCCCAGAGCTCAGCGGTCAACAGCGGGTCGAAGGGGTTGAAGACCGAGCGCTTCGAGCTGACCGCCACGTCCCGCACATCGCGCACCAACCAGATGAAGCGAGCGTCCGGTCGGCGGTCGAGCACCGCGTCCACGTGCTCGACGACGAAGGTGCTCTTGCAGCCCCAGTGGGCCACGCCCTCACGCTCGGCGGCCAGGTCGTACAGCGCCAGGAAGACCCCCACCACCGTCGGGTCTTCGGCGCTCCGTTGTCTCAGCTCATCGGCCGAGGGCATCCACTCCCAGGGGTGAATGTGACCGCGAACCATCGACAGCGTGGCCGCGACGATGGCGTCGTGGTCGGTCTCCTTCAGGTCCGCGAGGTACCGCAGCAGGTGCGGCGGGTGCGGCACGACCACGTCCGGGTGGGCGTCGAAGATCACGCGCAGCAGGTTCGAGCCGCTCCGCTCCGTCCCGATGATGAAGAAGGCCACTTGCAGTTCTAACCCTGCAGGCTAGCCGGCTGCGGAGAAGAGGTAGACGAGCTCGTCGGGGCTGAGATCGAGGCCGGCCCGGAAGACCTGGATGAGCAGCGCGCGCACGTGAAAGGTCACCGCGATGCCCAGCGCAGCCCCGATCCAGTGCTTGCCTCGGAGCCAACCTGGGAAGAAGCGCGGCAGCCACATCGCCGTCACCACGAGCACCGTCTGAGCCGCGTCGTAGAGCACGAGGGCGCCGATGATCTCGAGCTCGACCCCGGCCGCCGAGGTCCACGACAGGTGGCTGTGGCAGAGGAAGAGGAAGTGGCCCGCGAAGACGCAGGCGACCGCGATCGCGGTGTTGCGGAAGCGGGCATCCGGCGCGGCCCGGTGGAGCCGCAGCAGCACCGGGTAGTAGAAGAGGCTGAGCAGCAGGTCGCGGAAGTGGATGTTCCAGCGGCGCCAGATCTCGGCGTAGCTGCGCGCCATCAGCGGGTTCTGGTAGTTGTCGCGCAGCCGGATGCCGAAGAAGCGCGCGACGCCGATGGCGGCCTGCTCCTCGCCGAAGCGGCGCAGGTACAGGCGCAGGTAGTAGAGATCGATGGCCGCGACGAGGTGGGTGAGCGGCCGCTCCCCGACCTGGGTGACGAAGCCCGAGCCCAGGATCAGCTGGGGCAGCGCGGCGGTGAGCACCCCACGGGCGACCAGGTGGAGCGCGGCCTTGCCAAGGCGCGGGGCGCCCTCGGACCAACGGGGAACGGGCTCCCATCCGCGCTGCATCTCCGAGAACGAGAACACCGGGCTGCGGCCGGCCACGAAGGGCAGGCCCACCAGGTAGATCAAGGTGTCGCAGAGGCCGGGCGCCTGGACCCGCCCGATGCGCAGCTCATACGTCAGGTAGACCACCCGCCGGGTGTAGGGGACGAGCAGCACCAGGCCGAGGAGCTCGCGGGCGTCGAGCTGCGCGCCGACCTCCAAGAAGGCGTGCGCCGGACCGAAGGGCACCAGGATGGCGGCCACCACGGCCGTCGGCCAGAAGCCTCGCTGGGCCGCCAGGTGGACGACGAGGGCAAAGGACCCGAAGAAGAGCGCCAGCTGCGGGGTGACCAGCAGGCCGAGCAGCGCAAGGGACGCGAGGACCAGAAAGGGCTTGCGCCAGCGGAGACCAAGCCGCGGAAAGAGCAGGATGGCGACGACCCAGACCGCCGCGACGGCGCTCAGCTGGGGGACGTCCAGGCGCAGGCCGAACACCCACGAATCCTACGTCGTAGACTCCCGCGCATGTCGACGTCCGGCCAATCGCTCCCCGTGGTGATGGCGGTGCTCGCGGTGTGTGGCGCCGCCTGGCTGGGGTGGAGCCGTCACCTGCCACCGACGCTGGCGCCGGTGGACTTCGAAGTCCCCGAGCGGCCCGTCCTCCCGGCGCCACCTGTCACCGAGGCTCCCAAGCCCGCCTCCAAGAAGGGCGAGGGCTCCGCCCGAGACGAGGTCCGGCGAGCGATCATGCAGCTCGACCGGAACCAGGACGGCAAGGTCGCCATCGGCGAGTACAGCCCGGATGGCCGCTGGGCGACGCGGTTCCTCGAGCGGGACAAGGACGGCGACGGCTTCCTGACCAACGAGGAGCTCAAGCAGGGCGCCGAGGCCAAGGACGCCAAAGAGGGCAAGGCGGGCAAGGGCGGCAAGGAGGGCAAAGCGAGCAAGAACCCCCTGGCCCGCTGGAAGGACTTCCCCATCGCCGCGGCGGACGCCAACGCCGACGGCTCCCTCGACGAGAGCGAGTTCCCCGGCCCGCCGGAGATCTTCCTCGTCCTGGATCGGGACGGCAACAAGGCCGTCAGCACGGACGAGATCGAGCGGCTCTCCTCCCAGTAGAGGCCGCGACCTATGGATGGCCCTCGGGCAGGGCGTGGGCCTCGTCGAAGGGGGCGATGGGGATGTCCTCGAGCTCGCGAGTCTCGGCCACCGCCGCGACCAGGTTCGAGTGGAGCTTCTGGAACTTCTCACGCTGCTGCGTGTGCTCCGAGAGCGTCCCCCACATCGCCAGAGCGTCCTCGTAGCGCTCCTCCTCGAAGGCCTTCTTCGCGTCGGACAGCGTGATCTTGTCCTCGAGGGGGAGCTTGTTGTTGTAGAGGTAGTCGTCGAAGCGGGGCTTGCGGTCGTACTCGGGGATGCCGGCCTCGATCTCGGCCAGGACCCGTGCGAGCTCCGCCTCGATGCGCTCGGGATCCTCCGTCAGCTCGATGGTCGTGGACCAGGTGTGCAGGTCGACGACCGGGGCCTCGATGCGCTCCATGAAGCCGGCGGCGGCGGCGAAGTCCAGGAACTGCTGATTGAACTTGCGGAAGCGCAGGCGGCAGCTGACCGTGAGCGGCCCCTCGACGTCCGCGGGCAGGGTCACTGTGAAGGGGCGCTCGTCGTACTCCTTCGGCTTGATGACCTGCATCCGGTCCTCGGCGAAGAGCCAGCTGCGGTGCTTGTCGAGCTCCATCATGTTCCCCTCCTTGTCGAAGGGACGGACCTCGTAGACGTAGGTGGCCTCGTGGTCGAGGTAGCCCCGCTCGTCCAGGAGCCCGTACTCGTAGACGGGCTCGCCCCGGCCGTCGGTGACGATGACCTCGGTCCAGGCCTCGAGCAGGTCGGACTCGGGGCCGGTGGGGAAGAGGTGGCCGGCGCCCTCGTTGATGACCCGCACCACGAAGGAGAACTCCTCGCCGGGCTCGGCGACCGCGGGCACCACAAGGCTGAGCTCCTGGTTGTCGTCCCGCATGAACTCGAGCGTGAGCCGGTACTGCTCGTCCAGTCCGTAGATGGTCGGCGTCACCAGGTTCGCGGCCAGGGAGCGGTGGTCCGCCACGACCCCGTCGGTATAGGCGCTGACGTCGTCGTCGACCTCGACATCGCGGAAGTGGCAGTCCTGGCAGGTGGCGTACTCGGAGTGGTCGGGGTCGCCGTAGACCGACTCCTTCCAGTAGCTGTACTGGAGCCGCTTGTGGCAGCCGATGCAGTACTCCGAGGTGGCGTACATCGGCTTCATGAACATGTTCTTGTGGTGCTCGGGCTTCGCGTTGATCAGCGTCTTGTTCAGCCACTGGCCCGCGTCGCTGTCGGAGTAGGCGAAGAGGTAGCGGTTGGGCGCCGCCGAGACCCGGTAGTCGCCGCCGCCGCCCTCGTTCTTCTCGCCGGTGGCCTCGATCCGGTGGCAGAAGATGCAGCTGCTGCCTTCCCGCTCCTCGAATGAAGGCAGACCCTGGCCCACGCCGATCTCGCCGGCGAAGAGCGCGACCGGGGTGTGGCAGCCGGCGCAGAAGCGGAAGCTCTCCTCGCCGGCGTGGATCTCGCGTTCGTCCTCGACCTGGAGCTTGCGGCGCTCCATCAGGAACTCGCCCTTGCGGGCCTCCTCCATGAAGAGGTTCTGGACCGCCGCGAAGACCGGGGTCGGGGTCAGGTAGTGGACCGAGTCCTTCCACTGGCGGAGCGTCGCTTCGTGGCAGCCGCTCTGACCGCAGCTGTCCGAGTTCAGCCAGGGCTCCGGATTGTAGAAGCCGTCGTGCTCGGTCGTCGCGCGAGAGGGGAAGAAGGCGTCGCCGTCCGCCGCGTACTCGTAGTCGGGGACCTCGATGTCACGGGCCGGCTCGGCGTAGAACCAGGCCCCGGCCCCGCTCGCGATGATCAGCAGGATGGCCAGCGTGCCGACCCGGAAGCTGAACTCGCGGGTGACCTGCCAGAAGAAGCGCAGCGCCCGCTCGGTGCTGGGCAGGTGGAACTTGAACGCCTTCAGCACCCACAGCACGTAGGAGCCGAGGGCGACGGCCCCCAGGACGCTGACCAGGGCGTGGCTGAGCCACATCCAGTACTGGCCGGTGACCCCGTACAAGGTCAGGAACACCCCCGACCCGAAGGCGAAGGCGAGCGCGACGACCGCGAACCAGCCCAGGGCCGTGAAGCGCCGCTTGCCCATGATGCTGGCGTAGCGCCAGTGGCGCTTGGCGAGCATCACGCAGGGGATGAAGAAGGGGAAGCCGCCCAGGATGTGGACGAGCAGCAGGCTCATGTCGAAGTGGTCGAGGTCCTCGACGAAGAAGAGCCATGCGCCGGTAAAGGCGAGCACGGCCGTGAGCGCGAGCCCCATCCAGAAGAAGCTCGCCTCGAAGCCGCGGCTGCTCGACACCCGGCCGAGCTCTCTCAGGAGCCTCTTGTCACCCATCGCCGAGCAATCTTAGCGGCACTCAGGGTGCTCCGACGTGCGCTCGAACCTGCAGCACGTGGTCGTGGCGCTGCCAGGCGTCCGAGAGCTCGAGCCACCGCCAGGCGATGCCGACGCTCAGGATCGCGTTCAGGGCCAGGAGAGCCGCCAGTCGGGTCATCAGAAGATCTCGATCGGGTTCTGGCGAATGCCCAGGTAGTCCTGGGGATTCTGGCCGTGCTCCATCATCCAGCCCTTCAGCTTCTGCTCCATCTCGTAGGTGCGTCGCGGCTCGCTGGAGCTCACGTCCTTGAACTCCCCACCGTCCACAGAGAGGTCGTACAGCGCCCGACCGCCATCTCGTAGATCGAGGATCAGCTTGTGGTCGCCCTGGCGTAGCGCGCGGTGGTGCACGAAGAGCCGGTAGTCCGTCTCGCTGAAGGCCTCGAGCGCCAGGGGCTCGCCCCGCAGGAGCGGAACCAGGCTGACGCCATTGACCCCCTCGGGACCCTGGAGCCCGAGCAGATCGAAGATCGTCGGGAAGAGGTCCACGGTCCGGACGACGTCGGGGATGCGCTGCTGGCGCGCATAGCCAGGGATGCGCATGGCCATGACCACGTGCAGCTGCTCCTGGTAGAGCGTGTGGCCGTGGTCGAGGGCGCCGTGCTCCATGAACTCGTCGCCGTGGTCGCTGACGATGACCACGATGGTGTCGTCGAGCAGGCCCATCGTCCGGATCTGGGAGAGGAAGTTGCCCAGCCGCTCGTCGGCGGCCCGCACCTTCTGGTCGTAGAGCTCGGCGAGGAACTCGGCGTCCTCGGCCCCGATGTGCTCGGTGATGTCGGAGGCGTTGCCCCCGTCGCTGATGGCGGCCAGCCCCTGCTCGCGCAGGCGGGCGTTCTCCTCGATGCTGCCGTCGAGGTCGCCCTCGTAGTCGATGCTCTCGATCGCGGCCGGAGGCAGCGGGTACTGGCCGTGCACGTCGTAGCCGTGGACGACGAGGAAGAAGCGCTCCTCGCGGTTCTCCCTCAGCCACTCGATGGCCTGGGGCGCGGAGTAGTCCATGCCCGCGAAGGGGCGATCGTCGATGTAGACCGAGAAGTCGCGGTCGAAGCCGTAGCGTCCGCCCATGCCCGCGCCACCAGTGAAGCCGGCGGCGGTCATGCCGTCGCGGACGAGCAGCGAGGGATAGGTCTCGATGCCCGCCGAGAGCGCGGACTCGGCCATCTGGTCGGCGCCCAGGAGCCGCAGCTTGTTGGTCACGCCGTGCACGCTCGGCCAGCGTCCGGTCCACATCGACATGTGGCTCGGCAAGGTCCAGGGAGCGGCGCTCACGGCGCTCTCGAAGACGATGGCCTCTTCCGCGAAGGCGTCGAGGTTGGGCGTCAGGCCCGCGTCGTTGCCGGACAGGCCGGTGCGGTCGTAGCGCAGCGCGTCCATCGAGATGAGGATGATGTTCATCTCCGCGGCGTCCTTGGACAGGTCGTACTTCGCGCCCTCCATCGTGCCGTCGGCGACGATGGGATCCAGAGCCGCCCCGAGGTCCTCGGCCGGAGGGTCCTGAGGTCGCAGCAGCAGGAAGGCCAGGACCGCGATGTTGGCGACCACGAATAGCGCCAGGCCGGCGCGAAGGTGCTTGTTCACTCGGTGCTCCAGATCAGCGATGACCCTGAATCCACCACGACGATCTCGGCCTCGACGCCCTCCCAGGCCTCGCGCCGCAGCTGGCTTCGGACGGCGTCCCGGGAGCGCTTCCAGGTCGGCAGCAGCGACTCGTAGCGATCGACGTCGCCGGAGACCTCGGCGGCCCGAGAGGCGGCGTGGGCGTGGGCGTCCTGAACGCGCCTCTGCTCCTCGCCTCGGACGCGGGGCAAGAGATCGCTGGCATAGCCCTCGGCGGCCAGCCCCAGCGTGTCCCGATCGCCGCGAGCGCTGGACACGTCGTTGAAGGCGTCGACCACCGCGGGGGGCGGGGACAGCTCAGCGAGCTCGACGGCGTCGATGCGGAGGCCGTGGGGCTCGACGAGGGCCTGGGCCTCCTCCTTGACCGTGCGCTGCAGGGTGGCGCGGCCGGTGGTGAGCAGGCTGTCGACGTCCACCGTGCGAACGACCCGCGTCGCGGCGCTCAAGACCGCCGCGAGCACGACGCCCTCGGGGTCCTCGACGCTGAGCAGGTAGCCCTCCGGATCGGTCACCGAGTACTGGGCGACCAGCTGGAGATCGACCAGGTTGGTGTCGCCGGTCAGCATGCGCACCGGCTCGCTCTGGACGCGGCGGACCTCGCCCACGGCGACGATCTCGGCGCGCTCGAAGGGCCAGCCGGCGCGGACCTGGACGCCGGGGCCGACGACGCGCTCCACGGCGCCGAAGCGGAAGACCACGCCCGCGTGACCGGGGTCGACGACGAAGAGTCCGCTGGCCACCCACAGGGCGGCGAGCAGGCCGACGACCAGGACAGTCCACCTCAAGGGGAAAACCCCGTCTGGTTTTCCCCTGCGCCTGCGGCGCACCCCTTTCCGGCGATCCAGCGGCTCAGGGGGCCTCCACGAGCGGCTCGATGAGGGCGCCCTGTTCGACCACGAGCACGCTGTCGGCGTCGAGCAGGGCCTGGCTGGCCTCGAGCTGGCGGACCAGCCGGAAGAGCTTGGGATCCTGGCGGTAGGAGGCCGCGTACTTCTCGGCGGCGGCCTGCTCTGCGGTCGCTCGAATGCCGGCGGCCTCGGTGTCCGCGCGGGCGAGGATCTCCGCGGCGGTGCGGTCGGCCTCGGCCCGGATGGCGGCGGCCTTCTCCTCGCCCTCGGAGCGGTAGGCGTTGGCGATGCGACGGCGCTCGGCCCGCATCCGGTCGTAGATCGACTGCTCGTTCTGGACGGGCAGCCCGACGTGGCGAAGGCGCACGTCCACGATCTCGACGCCGAGGCGCTCGTTGGCGACCTCGGCGGTGCCGGTGGCGACCTCGACCGGGAGGGTGGGCTCGCTGCCGCCGACCTGCATCAGGTCATGAAACTCGCGCTGGCCGAAGCTCGCCGCGATGCGGCTGACGACCAGGTCCGAGAGCTGGGTCTCGGCGGCCTCGGCGCTGCCGACCGTCTCCAGGAAGCGCTCGGCGTCGGCCACGCGCCACAGGACGAAGGCCTCGACGACCAGGTTCTTCTTGTCCTTCGTGAGGACCTCGGCGGGCTCGACATCGAGCAGGCGGGCGCGGCGGTCGTAGCGGGTGATCTGGTGGATGGGCCAGGGGGCGCGGAAGTTCAGGCCGGGCTCGGTGACGTTGTCGACGGGCTTTCCGAACATCGTGACCACCGCGACCTCGCGGGCGTCGACCGTGTAGGGCGTCGTCAGCATCACCGCGGCCAGGAGCGCGGCGGCGCCTCCGAGCAGGAGCTTCTGGTTCATGGGGTCTCCAGGGCGGGCGACGTGCGCACGTCGCCGATCCACAAGCGTTGATCCGGGGGCACGACGAGCAGGCGGAGGGGGGCGAGGGTGGCCTCGGCGTGCTCGATGGCGAGGCGCTCCCGGGTCACCGACGCCGAGGCACGTCCGCCCTCGCTCCAGGCCTCGAAGAGCAGGCGGTCGGCCTCGGCCCGGGCGGCGATCTCGGAGGCGGCGATGTCGGCCGAGGCCAGCGACTCGACCGCTCGACCTCCGGCCTCGGGCAGGACCCGGGCCGCGTAGGCGTGGGCCTCGTTGATGGTGGTCAGGCGCTCCTCGTCGGCGGAGATGACGTCGAGGAAGGCGGCCTGAACGGGCGGCGGCACGCGGACCACCTGCAGCTGCACGGCGTCGATGCGCACCCCCAGATCGCCAGCGATCTCCTGAGTCAACGCGGCGGCGCGGACCTCGACCTCTTCGCGCCCCTCGGCAAGGACCCGATCCGCGGCGCTGCCGGCGAGGACCTCGACCAGGGCGCTGCGGCCGAGCTCGGCCACGACCTGGTCCGGATCGGCCTGGCCATAGGCCCACTGCAGGGGATCTTCGACGCGATAGGCGAGGGTCGCGGACAGGGTGACCATGCCCTGGTCCCCGCAGAGCAGCGTGGTGCCGGCCTCGACGATCTCGACCTCGCGGGCCTGGGCGACGTGGACCTCGACGACCCGATCGATGGGCGGAGGGGCGCGCAGGAGGAAGCCGGGCTGGGCGAGCTCGGACTGGGGCGCGCCGAAGCGCTCGACGATGCCGACGTAGCCCGCCGGGATGGCGTGCACGCCGCCGAGGAGCCACAGCACGATGACCGCTCCAGCGAGCACGGGCGCCTTCGACCAGCGGCTGTGGTCGCCCAGCGGCACCGGGACCGGGCGGGTGTGCAGCGTGCCGCGCAGGCCGCCGGAGACGACCTCGAGCGCCGCGAGTCCGAGGGCGGCCCGGGCCACCCACGAGGCCCAGATGGCGCCGTCGTGTTGGAGCATCGCGAAGGCCTCGGCGGCGACCGCTGCGAGCAGCGCCAGCTGGCCGAGGGGGTCCCGGTCCCTCCCCTGCTCCGGCTCGTTCTGGGCAGCGACCCGGTCGACGCCCAGGAGCGCGAGCGCACCCACCAGGACGAAGACCGAGCCCTCGGCGGTCGCATCGCGTGTCAGGACGACGACGCCGGCGACGCCGGTCAGGGCGACCGCTCCCCAGCGGGTCCAGACCGCGCTGCGGGCGCCCAGGAAGACGGCGACGACCGCCGGTGCGGAGCGCCCGAGGCGGACGAAGGCCCAGAAGGCGAGGATGGCGGCGCCACCCCCGAGCAAGGTGGCGATGCCCGCCGCATTCAGCGCCAGCAGGGCCAGCCCCAGGCGCACCATGCGCGGGGTGCGGGCGCCGTGAGGGAGAGCCCGCGGGTCCTCGAAGTCCCGTCCGCCCTGGCGCAGCGCGTACAGCACACCGACCACGGCGAGGGCGCCGCCGAGCCAGCCCGCGGGCGCGAGGTCCTCGCCGTAGACGACGACGCCGAGGAGCGTGGCGAAGACCACCTCGGAGAGCGACAGCACGCTGGCCAGGCCGGCGCCGACCTTGCGCATGCCCAGGTTCAGGAGCACGAAGGGCAGGTTCGTGCAGACCAGCGCCAGGCCGAAGATCCAGGCCAGCGCGGTCCAGCTGGCCGACATCGTGTCGACGGCCACCGCCAGGCCGGTGAGCAGCACCGCGGCGACGAGCCAGGCGTAGAAGAGCGTGGCGACGATGGGCGTGCCCATCTGGCGGCTCTGGCGGGTCGCGACGAGCACCGCCGCGTAGCCCAGGGCGCTCACGAAGGCGAGCCCGTCCCCCAGCAGGAACTGGGGGTTCGCGAAGTGGGCGACCTGGACGAGCGAGACCCCGCTCAGGAGCGCCACACCCCCCACGGCGATGGCAGCGCCCGCGAGCACCGCCGCTCCGGGCCGCTCCCGGAAGGCCCACCAGGCCAGCGGGAAGACCACCATCGGCGCCAGGTTGTGCAGGAAGATCGTGTTGGCGACGGTCGTGTAGACGTAGCCGGCGACGAAGGTGGCCGAGGCCACCGCGAGCGCGACGCCCATGATCGCGGAGATGCGCAGCGTCGGGGCGTCGACGCGGAAGCTGCGAGGGCCGTCCTTGACGACCATCCACAGGCCGAAGGCGACGGTGACGAAGATGCCCCGCCAGGCCGCCACGGTGAAGACGCTGGCGTCGGCCTCGCGCGTGAAGAGCGCCATGAGCGAAAAGGCCGCCATGGCCCCGACGACCAGGAGGATGCTGCGGGTCGGCGCGGTCACGGCGGACCCACCACGGTGCGCGCATCACGGCCCGGGATCTCGGAGGAGTCGGGCATCGGGAGCAGCCAGAGACCGACCAGCACGAGCACGTTCAGGACGAGCATCACGAGCGCAGCCCGGGTCAAGCGGTCCACTCAGTAGACCTGGGGCAGCCGGTTGGGCTGGGGGACGAGCGGGCTCTGGCGCCGCAGCAGGGCGTCCAGCTCGAAGGCCTCGAGCTGCCCGGAGTCGTCGAGGTCCACGAGCTCGAAGGGCACCATGCCGTCGGACACGCGCTCGTAGTCGGCTCGGTCGACGCCGTCGCGGTCCGCGTCGAGCACACTCGCCAGATCCGCAGCGGCCAGCGGCGCCTCGATCGCGGGGGAACGGGCGAAGAGGACAGCGGCCAGCACGAACAAGCCGAGCGCGGTCACCGCGAGGAGCAGGTCGATCATGGCGGGGCCAACGATATACCAGGGGCATGAGCGGCCTGACCTGGGAGCGCGCGCGCCTCGGCGCCATCGGCCTTGTCGTGGGCATGGGGCTCCTCGTGGTAGGGCTGCTCGTCGCACCCGCACCCGAGGCGGTGACGCACCTCGAGCGTCCCCCTCCCCCGGCCTCCGAGCCGGCCGAGGGCCCCGACTGGGTGGCCTTGGACCAAGAGCGTGGAATGCGCGCCCTGGACGCCATCCTCGAGGACCGGATGCGCGCCGAGGCCGAGGCCCGCGGCGTCGAGCCGGTCCTCCCCTCTCGGGAGGGTCTCTCCGACGAGGCGCTCCTGGTGGCCTGGGGCGACGCCTTCCGCGCGATCGGCGTCGAGCTGGGCGAGCTGTCTACCAGTAGCCCCGCGCCCTGAGGGCCTCGAGCAGGGCAGGGTCGCGGACGTCGCGGCCGGGCTCACCCCGGCTCAGCCCTTCGCGCCACGTCAGCATCGCGGCTCGGAGGGCCTCGCCGACCTCGGGCTGCTCGCTCAGCACGTCGCGGACCTCGTCCGGATCGGTGCGCAGGTCGTAGAGCTCGAACCAGGGAGCTTGGAGCGGGGCGACGGCGAGGGCCATCTCCAGGAGCTCGAAAGCCGGAGGCACGCCCTTGAAGACGAGGCGGTGGGATGCGCTGCGGACGCTGATCTCGTCCATCACCGACTCCTGGAAGACGTAGGTGGGAGCAGGCTGATCGGACAGCAGGTCCCTCCCCCTCGTGCCGGCCGGCAGCGGTGCATCCGCGCGGGCGAGCAGGGTCGGAACGACATCGATCGCCGCAGCCAGGCCCTCGTCCACGCCGGGCTCGACGCCCTCGCCCCAGAGCACGAGCGGGACGCGGGTCGTCGTGTCCCTGAGCAACGCGCGGTGGTTGAAGAGTCCGTGAACGTGCAGGTCCTCGCCGTGGTCCGCGGTCACCAGCACGAGCGTGTCGTCGAGATCCGCCGTCTCCAGGAAGCGCCCCAGCTGCAGGTCGGCCGCCAGCACGGCGGCGTCGTACTGGCCGCGGATCGCCTCGACATCGGCCCGAGAGACCTCGACGCCCTGGTGCTCCTCGGCCCAGCCGGCGATGCGCAGGTAGCCCTCGGGATCCACGATCGGGTCGCCCGTGGTGTGGGTGATGCGCTCGACCGGAAAGTCCGGGTACAGCGCTCCTTCGTAGACCCGGTCGGTCCCGCGCAGGCCATGGAGCGCCTCGAGCTCGGGGCCTTCGCCGAAGGTGCGCGCGAAGACCCCCGCCTTCTGGTACGGCCGGTGCACGTCGTAGCCATGCAGAACCACGAACCAGGGCTCCGGCGCGGTCTCGATCCAGGCCGCGGCCTGTGGGGCGGTGTGGAAGAGGGCGCCGAAGTCCCGATCGTCCTCGTAGACCGAGAAGCCCTGGTCGAAGCCATAGGCGGCCTTCACGTGCCCCCCGGCGACGAAGGCCCCGGTGGCGTAGCCGTACAGGCCGAGGACCTCGCCGATCAGGACGGCGTCCTCGGGCAAGGAGTACGAAGCATAGGTCGGCGCGGAGAGCTCGCTGGGGTAGCGCCCGGTGAACATCGCCGCGTGGCTGAACAGGGACTCGTTCGACTGGGAGAAGGCCGCCGGGAAGCGCCGGCCCTCGCGCGCCAGCCGGTTCAAGGTCGGCGTGTTCGCATGCTCCCCGCCCTCGAGCGCCGTCCGGAACGCGGCCACGCCATCCAGGGACACGAGCAGCAGGTTCGGCGGGCCCTCGCGGGGCGCCGTGGTGACACAGGCCATCAGGAGCAGCACGCCGACAACGATAGGCTCTCGGCCGATGGACGCGCTGCACACCCGCCTGGCCGAGCTTCGTCGGGCCCGGGGACCGCGCCCGGACCCCCGAGAACACCTCCGCGACCTGGTGCTGATCCTCAGCTCTTCGCGGGGCGGCAGCTCCGTCTTCAGCGAGGCGCTGAGGGAGATCCCCGGCACGCTGCACCTGCGCGC
>Ga0114933_10002996_pt1 | contig 16885 bp, 9 predicted proteins | sample 4SBtaG_FD_89691 | JGI IMG/M metagenome (GOLD analysis project Ga0114933, IMG submission 89691) | Deep subsurface microbial communities from Kolumbo volcano to uncover new lineages of life (NeLLi) - 4SBTROV12_W25 metaG | ecosystem: Environmental > Aquatic > Marine > Volcanic | place: Kolumbo... | reverse complement strand
GGCGTTCGAGGCACACTGGGGCGTCGAGCTCGGCGGTTCGAGCGCCTTCGTGCAGGGCACACCGAGCCCCTCGGGGGCTGACTACACCCTCGTCGGTCCAGATGAGGTCTTCGACGGACCGACCTTCGGCTTCCCCGAAGGCACCGACTATCGGCGCAATGGCAACAGTCCGGCGCGACGCCTTCGCTCCTGGGCCACGCGCTCGCTCTCGCTCGCTACTCCCGGCTCGGGGCGCCTTTCGGGCCCGCACATTCGACTCTCCGAGCTCGCCATTGTCGACGGCGACACCGCGTTTGGCTTCGTCGAGGTCTACACCGGCGGCTTCGTGGACGGCTGCGGAGGGGAAGAGCCGCCTGTCGAGGATCCGCCTGTCGAGGATCCGCCTGTCGAGGAGCCGCCCGCGCCTTGCGCGTCGGACGCGGACTGTGTCGACCACCCCGACGGGCCGGCCTGTCATCCCTTCGGTCACTTCTGTGGCGTGGACATCTCCGACTGGGGGATCGTGCAGAGCCACGTGGGACGCTCACGGTACTTCGCGACCCCGACGATCATCCGGGCCCGCACCAGCGTCGTGCTGACGCCGGCCGGCACGCAGGCGGACTTCGAGGCCCACTGGGGTCAGACGCTCCCTGCGAGCGCCACCTACGTGACCACCGGCGGTTGGTTTCCCGCCATCGATGGTGACGAGACCTACGTTCTGCAGGCGCCTGGGTTTGCGGTCGTCGATGGACCCACGCCGCCGCTGACCGCGGGTGACGTGGTGTCACGCACCGAGACGGGGTGGGCGCCGAGCGCTCCGAGTCCCGGCACCTCGAGCTGCGCGCCGGGCGTCTGGATCACGGAGATCGCCGACGTGCCGGGCACCGGCCACGACGACTTCGAGTTTGTCGAACTCTGCATCGGGCCGCCCGTGCGCTGACCCACGGCCCCGCGAACTTGGCGAGCTGAGCCCGCGGTGGCACCGTGACTTCGGATCCTCACTCCGAGGATCCGAAGGAGCCGGATGTCAGGGCGCGCCCTCATCGTGCACGCGACGAACCTTCTCGTGCGGGCATTCGAGTCGACCGCGGCGGACCGCGTGTCCGAATCGGGGGCGCCGACCAACGCGCTCTTTTCGTCGGTTCGAGCGGTTCGTCGCGCGGTCGCGTTCAAGGAGCCGACGGTGGCCGTCGCGGTCACGGACAGCACGGCCGACCCGGCTCACTGGCCAAAGGCGCTGAAGCAACAGCGTGAGCGCCTCGGGGGGCTGCTCGAAGCACATGGCATTCCGGTGGTGTCGGCCCCCGAACCCGCGTCCCTGGTCGCGACCTATGTGCAATCAGCGCTCTCCCTCGGTCACGACGTCGTGGTCGTCGGTAGGGACAAGCGCCTCGCGCAGCTCGTGCACGACCGTGTGTGGTGGTATGACCCGTACAAGGATGTGCGCTACACGCCGGCGCTCGTGCGCAAGCGTTTCGAGGTCGGACCGGACGCCGTGGCGGGCTGGCTCGCGCTCGTCGGAGACGACGACGCGCTGCCCGGAATCAAGGGCATCGGCAAAAAGGGCGCGCGGGGCTTGGTCGAAGCCTTCGGCTCGGTCTCGGCCGCGATCGAGGCCGCCGACGCGGTAGAGGGCAGGAGCGGAAAGGCGCTGAGGGCCTCGCTCTCGGAGGCTCGTCGAGCGGTCGAACGCGCAACGCTCGATCGCGCTCGGCCGCTGCCCGTGCCCCTCGAGCGACTGCGCTACTCGGCCCCCGAGCCTGCCGTGCTCGAGCGCCTCTACGGCCAGCTCGGGTTCGTGGAGCTACTGAGCGCTTCGGCCGGTGGAGGCGGCCTCGAGGTCTCGGTCTGCTCCACCCCAGCCGAACTCACGGCTGCTTTGGGGCGCTTCGATGAGCGACCCATCGCGCTGCACGCGGTGACCTCGGACCCGTCCCCTGCGCGCGGGAGCATGGTGGGGCTGGCGCTCGCGCAGGCGGGTGGTCCCGCCTTCTATGCGCCGTGGCCCCACATGCAGGAAGCATTGCGAGCTCTTCTCGAAGACCCCGCCCGCGCCAAGATCGGCCACGACATCAAGGCGGCCCGTCTGGCGTTGGCTCGCTGCGGCGTGACGCTCAGCGGGATCATCGGCGACTCGGCGTGCGCTTCTCATCTTCACGAGCCGAGCAACTACGCGCCGCACGACCTCACCATCGTCACCAAGCACGTGCTACGCCGCGCGCTGCCAGAAGCGGAGGCCGTACGCGGCACGGGACGCTCGCGGAAGGACTGGGACGTGCTGCCGGTGTCGAAGGTCGCCGACTTCGCTGGCTGCGTGGCGGAGGCGTCGGCATCGGTCTGGCAAGCGCTCTCAGCGACGACGGACGCGACCCAGCTGGCGGAGTACCTCGCCCTGGGGGAGACGCTGGTCGGCATGGAGAGGCGCGGCATCGCGTGCGACGCGGAGGACCTCGCGACGGCTGGAGCCGACTTCACCCGCATCGGGGCCGAGCTCGAGGCGGAGGTGCACACGCTCGCGGGAAGATCGTTCAACCTCGGCTCCACCAAGCAGCTCGGCACGGTGCTCTTTGCGGAACTCGAGTTGCCGGTCGTCAAGCGCACCAAGACCGGCTGGAGCACGGCCACCCACGCGCTCGAGCGCATCGAACACGCTCACCCGATCGTGCCGCTGGTCATTCGCTGGCGTCGGCTCCGCCGCTTGCGGGACACCTGGGTCACCGCGCTCAGCGCGGCGATCGACACCGATGGCCGCGTGCGCTCGACCTTCCACCCCGCGCGCTCGTTCTCGGGTCGGTTGGTGAACTCTCACCCCGATCTCGGTCGCGTGCCGGGCCGCACGCAGGAGATGCAGCGGATCCGCCACGCATTCCGAGCTCCGAGGGGCAAGACTCTTCTCTCCGTCGACTACAACCAGCTCGGTCTCTATGTGCTCGCGCACCTCAGTCAGGACCCCGCGCTGGTCGAACCGCTCATGGCCGGCGCGGACATGCATACCCTCACGGCGGCGGCGGTGTTGGAGCGAACGGCCGAGTCGATCGACGTGGCGAGTCGACAGATCGGCAAGCTCGTGAACTTCGCGACCTTCGCGGGGCAGGGCGCGAGCGCTCTGGCGATGCAGCTCGGTCAGACGGCGGCCGAGGCGAAGGTCCTGATCGCCCGCTTCGACGAGCGCTACGCCGTCACGCGCGCGTTCCAGGAGGAGCAGCTGCGCTTGGCTCAGGAGCGTGGTTTTGTGCAGACGATCGCCGGTCGGCGATGGCCGATCGCCGACCTCCGCTCACGCGACATGATGGGGCGCTCGTATGCAGAACGGCTGGCGCGGCGCGCCACGCACGAGGGCTCCGTGGCGGATGTGTCGCGGCGTGGGCTGCTGCACGCGGACCAGGCGCTGCGAGCCCGCGGGCTCGGCGCCTTTCCGCTCCTGCAGGTGCACGACGAGGTGCTCTTCGAGGTGCCCGACGCCGAACTCCACGACGCGGCCCGGGTGATCGTCGACGCCATGCGGAACGCCTACGCGCTCACGGTGCCGCTGCGACTGGGGTGCAAAGCTGGGCCGAGCTGGGCCGAACTCGAGCGTCTCGAACTCGCCGAAGATTCTGTCGTTCAAGAGCGTTGACGTCGCGCCACGAGCATCGTTCCCAGCAGTCCGAGGAGGAGCGCCGAGGCGCCGAGTGGTTGGATCCGTCCGGCCGCGTCGCAGGCGCACCCCCCGCCCGCGTCGTCGGGGGAAGTCGACGCGTCCCGGAGCGCCCCGGCGTCCGCGTCCGCGCCCCCGTCGGCCGATGGGACGGTGCCGTCGCAGGTGACGTAGTCGCTCGCCGGCCGCCCCGGAACGGGCAGCTCGAGGTACGACGAGGTGTCGCCGTCGTGGCGCAGCGAAACTTGTGCAACGATGGGCATGTGGGGCTCGCCATAGCTGGTGCCGTCGTTCGGGTTGGGACGAAAGCGGGGCGCGTTGGCGGAGCTCACGGTTACGCGCAGACGGTGTCCCTCGGCGAGGATGATCGAGGTGCTCCAGAGATCCACGTCGACCGCGCCGATCTCGCCGACGGGCAGCAGTGAGAGCGTCTCTGGGCCGTCGCGTAGGGCGATGCGCGCGGCTCCGTCGAGCACGAGCATGGACCGTCCGTCCGGGTAGACGTCCATCATCCGAACCATCAAGTCCGAGTCCGGCGCATCGAGGCTGACGAAGAGATGGGCCCGTACGCGGCCGGTGATCTCGAGCGGAGCGTCCAGGGCCGGCGTCTCGAAGACGAGCCGGTCGTCCCGGAGCTCCACCATCGCCTGGTCCATGGGGCCGGCCGGAAGGAGCAGGTTCCCGCCGCCCACGGTCGGGCTCGGGTCGGCGGGGTCGTAGCGGTATTGGCTGGTCTCCGGTCCCGTCGGACAGCGCTCGGCCAGCTCCCCGTCTGCGTGCATGTACCAGCGGGTAGGCGCAGCCGGGATGGGCCAGTCGTCGGCCGACCGCCACTCGTTGCCCGGCGCGCCGGGGTCGTTCGCGTCGCCCATCACGTAGTACTGCACGGCCGGCATCGCTGCGATGGCGTCCGGGTTGGGCGCGATCTCGAGGTAGTGCGCCATCCAGGTCGTCCAGAGGTCTCCGGGCGAGGGTGGGGCGGCCGCGTTGGCGGGATAGGTGAGTTCCCCCTGAGGTCCGCCTCTCCCGACGCGGCCGTGGGTCCAGGGGCCCATGACGAGTTTCTGCCGTCCGGTCGCCCCCGGCCCGCCGCGGTGCTGGTAGCCGACAAACGCGTCTATCGTGCCCTGCGAGAAAATGTCGTACCAGCCGCCGATGTGGAGGGCGGGCACGTCGACCTGTGCGAATCGGTCCTCCGTCTGTACAGGCTCCCAGAACGCGTCGCGCAGCGGGTGGGCGCGCACCTCTTCGAGGAAAAAGGAGCTGTCCTGGCCCTCCAGCCAGCCTTCGGCAAGGGCCTGTCGAAACACGCCCCCTGGAAAGAAGATGTGGTCGTAGTGGGAGGGCGTCGCGACGCTCACGTTCATCGCCCGGAGCCCGCTCGGAGTCCGGGTCGCCTGGGCGTACTGCACGATGCCGAGCGCGCTTCCGCCGTCGGTCACGACGACCCCGTTGGACCAGTCCTGAGCGACGATCCACGCAAGTGTCTCCTGCCCGTCACGGAGCGAACCCTCGACCTCGCAGCGGAAGATGCAATCGATCCCGGTCGAGGCGAATCGCCCGCGTGTGTCTTGGGTCACGACCACCACCGGGGCTCGATCTGCGATCTGACGGGCGTTGGTCGCCAGCGCGTTCTTGTCGTACGGCGTCCGGTAGAGCACGACGGGAAACGGCCCCGGCGCCGAGGGCACGAAGATGTCCGTCGCGAGCGTCACCCCGTCGCTCATCGGAACGTCGACCTGAAGATCCTGCGCGCTGGCCGAAGCGGCGAAGGCGCAGAAGAAGAGTGCGACGAAGACTCGGGGGGTGGCTCGGCCCATGGGCGCAACGATAGCAGCACGCCCGTCCGCGGTAGCGCGGCTGCGAGGCCAGGCGACGGGCACCGCCGGACCAGCGCACCCCTCTGCCGAGAGACCGCGTATGCTCTGGGCGTGTCGTTTCGAGATGTCTTCGTCCGCACCGCATGTTGGTCGGGCGTCGTGATCGCCGCCCTCGGCGCGGGGTGCGACCCAGAGCTGGGCAGCTGTGATCCGGACCGAGCGCGGGACGTGGTCTACGAGGGCAGCGGGCTGCCCGCCTACGAGGGGCAGGCGCTCCTGGTGCAGTCGTGCGGAAGCGGCAGCTTCTGTCACAGCGCGGACATCGCGGAGCGCGATCGGTTCGGGGCACCCGCGGGCCTCGCCTTCGATGTTCAGCTCGTCGCGGCCGACGGAGTCGTCGAGGAGGCGAGCATCGTGCGCCAGCGTCGAGCGCGCTTCCGCGTCGTCCAGGAGGCTCGCTCGATCCTCGGCACGGTGGACGGCGCCACCATGCCGCCGCCCGCGTCCGCTGGTTCGGAGGTGAGCGAGGTCCTCGAGGGGGCGCCGGTGTTCACGCGGGCAGAGGGCGGGCAGGCGCTCCCCGCGATCGACTCGGCCGAGGGCCGGGAGCTGCTGCGCAATTGGCTCGCCTGTGGGGCTCCGTTGGTCGAGCGTGGCGCGTCTCGCGACGACGGCGCAGACGCGGTCGTCGAAGAGCCGCTCTTCATCCCGCCGATCGAGCCGAACTGGCCCAGCATCTTCGAGAACCTCGTCGGCAGCGCGCGGTGCGCGAGCCCCCGTTGCCACGGCGGCGAGCCGCGGGCGGGGTTCCGCGCGTTGAATTCGTCCGAGACCTACGCCGCCCTCGTCGGCCAGCCCGCAGGCGGCGACGAGTGCGGCACCGAGCACACCTTGATCGTGCCCGGTGACGCGGCTTCGAGCCTCTTCCTGAGCAAGCTCGGGGGCAGCCCGGCGTGCGGTGGCGCCATGCCGCTCAATCAGATCCCGGTCCGCCAATCTTCGTTGGACGCCATCGCGGCGTGGATCGACTGTGGAGCGCCCGAGGGCGCAGAGGGGTGCGCGGCTCCTTGAGGCAGCGCTGAAGGGCGCCCCGCCCGCCTCGGGTGAGATCGGCGGATCGCCTCAGGGGGAGAAGGCAAACGCGTACGAGGCGCCGTCCTCTCGGGCGCCCTCATCCCTGCCCGCCAGGCTCGACCACTGCGCGCCCACGCCCATATACACGCGGCCCCCGGTGAAACGGAGGTCCAGGTTGCTGCCGAGGTTGCCCTGGCCGATCGACTCGCCCACCAGCTGAAGGCGAGCACGGTTCGCCAAGCCGCCCGCGCCGACCTCCAAGACGAGCGCTCCGCCCGTGTTGACCAGGCCGGACGAGGCTCCGAAGGGCCCGCCGATCGCGACAAACGCCAGGCCACCACCGCGCACCGCCGAGATCGCGCTGCCGAACCGTTCCCCCGCGGTCTGTCCGTCTGCGACCACGCGGGCCCCCGCTGCGCTGATGAGGGGGATGCTCGTGCCCACCCCTCGAACCACGCGGGCGCCGTCCACGAGAACCGCACGCCCGACCTCGCCTCGACCGTCCCGGTACCTGGGCGCACCGACCATCAGGTCCGGTGTCGGGTCTCCGAAGAGGTTTACGCCGCCGCCCAGGCTGAAGCCGGCCTGGGCGTCGCTGTCGCTCCCGAGGAGGATGGTCTGTGTCAGCTCTGTTTGTGTACCGCAACGCATGGCGACCGAGTCGTCGAAGCCGAAGAAGACGTGCACCGCGCCAGCGTTCCTGACCGCGCCCGGATCCGCTTCGGGCGCGCCCGCGGCGAAGTCCTCGCAGCCGTCCGCGTCGAGGTCACCGAGCGCCACGAGCGACTCGCCGAGTCGGGCGCCGGTGTCCACACCGTCCACACGCACGTCCGGATCGCAGAGCGCGAGGATGCGCCCGTCCATCGCAGGCGCGCGGCCCAGGATGACCGCTACGCCGCCGACGTTGCTCACCCCGCCGATGTCCCATTCGCGCCCGCCGACGACGATGTCGTCGATCATGTCGCCGTTCACATCCACGCCACCGAGCACGTCCTCGATCCGCTGGTTGGCGAACGGGCCGTAGTAGAGCAGCATCGGCTCGGCCTCGACCGTGCCGTCGCGCTGTCCCCGAAAGACATAGAGCACGCCCGGGTTGTCCCGCCGGCTGCACGTGCCGCTGGAGGCGAAGGTCTCGGGCGCCAAGGTCTCCGGGAGGTCTTCCCCTCGGGAGAGCACGGCCAGGTCGCCGATTCCGTCTCCATCGAAGTCGCCCGCCGAGGCGACCCGCCAGCCGAACTCATCACCATCGGAGAGCCCGGTGAAGCCGCCCAACGCTTGGCTCGGCGTGGCCGCGGTTCCGTCCGCTGTGCCGGCGTAGATGCGCACCGTGCCCACGTTTCGACCGACGCCCACGACGTCGAGCCTCGGGGCGCTCGCCGCCAGCTCAGGGAAGCCGTCGCCGTTCAGGTCGCCGAGCCAAACGGTGGAGAGCCCGGCCAGCTGGCCCGAGGCGTGCCTCGGTAAGGTCAGCTCGGTGGCGGGGCCGCTCGAGGGCTGCAGGAAGAGCGCGCCGAGGTCATCGTTCACCCCCTCGACGAGGTCGTGGTAGGGCGCGAAGGCGAGAATCTCGGAGGCGCCGTCGCCGTCGAGGTCTCCGATGCCGCCGAGCCCGAGCCCGAAGCGTATCGCGGTCCTCGGGCCCTCGAACGCGGCGTCTGCGACGGCCGCTAGATCGCCGCCGCCGTGGTAGACGCGGATCATGCCGGGGCGATCGATCTCGCCGTCCGTGACCTCGGCTCGGCTGTCTCCACTGAGCAAGTCGAGGTGCCCATCGCCGTCGACATCGAAGAGCGCCGCGGCGTTGCCGACCCGGTCGGAGGCCTGCCCTTCGAAGCTCCAATCGGCCCCCACACCGACGTCCGTAATCGCCTCGGCTGGCTCGGGGAAGTCGCCGCCGTAGTGTACGTAGATGGCGCCAGTGTCCGTGCCCGCGGCGCCATCATGGAGGTAGCGCGTGGCTACCAGGTCGGCGCGCTCGTCGCCGTTCAGGTCACCCATCAGCAGGTCTTGGCCGAAGAAGCCGTTGTCGTCGGTCGTATCGGAGCGAGCCCAGATGAGCCGCGGGAACTCCTCCGGGCCGCCGCGGTTGTCCTCGGTCTCCGGACGGCCCCGGAAGAGGAAGACCGCGCCGGTGTCCCGCACGTCTTCTCGTGCCTGGACGGCGTAGGCGGCCAGGTCGCAGATGCCGTCGCCGTCGTAGTCGCCCGCGGCGATGCCCTCTCCGAGCCGCATGCCCTCGATCGCTCCGAGCGGGTCTTCCGAGCCCTCGACGAGTCCGGTGCCGAAGACCTGCACGTCAGGGACCGAGACGAAGCCGCGCTCGTAGGCCAGGAACACTTGAACCACGCCCTGGTCGCGCTCGCCGTCCCGGTCCTGTCCGAACGGGGCCGAGACCGCCAGGTCCTGGCGCCCATCACCGTTGAAGTCACAGACCGCGATCGAGTCGCCAAAGAGGTCAAACGAGTTGACGCCGAAGAACGTGCGCACGGGCTCTCTCGTGAACGGGATCCCGTCGGTGTCGACGCCACCTTCGAGCCCGCCGTAGACGTAGACCGCGCCGATGTCGACGCGGATCGGGTCGGCCCGCCGCGCGCCGACGAGCAGGTCCAGGCGCCCGTCGCCGTCGAGGTCGGCGATCTGCACGTCCATGCCGAACTCCTCGCTCCGCGAGTGGCCGCTGAGCACCCGCCGGGGCTCGGTCTCCAGGACGCCGCCCTCGTTCATGTAGATCAGCACCATGCCCGACTCGAACCAGTCGCCCGTCGCCTGCTCCATGCCTACGATCGCGTCGAGGTCGCCGTCGCCATCGACGTCGGCGCTTCGTACCAGGTGCGTCTCCGCGCGGTCGGGGCTGACCTGGCGGCTCGCGCCGTGGGCCTCCACGGCCGTGAGCGTCGCCATCGCGGTCCGGCCGGTGAACCGGTCGGTGAAGGTGACCGAGCCGGTGCCCGTGCGGTCAGCGCTGACCGAGGTCCCATCGACGAGCGTGAAGCCGGTCGCGAGGCTCGCTTCGTAGTCACCGCTGCCCCCGGTGACCGGGAGCTCGACGGCGCTCCCGACGGGAATCACCCAGTGACTCGGCGACAAGGCCAGCGCCGCGTCGGCCACGACCTCGACCACCGCTTCCGCGCTGCTGCCGAGCCCCGTGTCCGTCGCCCGCACGATGTCGCGACCCACGGACGGACCCGCGGTGTATCGGCCTGTCGCGTCGATCGAGCCGCCCGACGGGGCATCGGATACCTCAAAAGTCGTTGCGCCGGTTCCGCCTCCGACCCGAAACGTCACCGTCTGCCCTGGCTCGAGCGCGATTCGTGAGGGCTCCAAACTCGGCGCCTCCACCACCGTGATGACCGCTGACGCCTCTCCGCGGCAGGCGTGGTCTTCGAGCACCACGACGTCTTCGGTCAGCGCGCCGTCCGGATCGGGGCGACCGGCTACGTACACCCCCGCGTTCGGATCGATCTCCGCGCCGGAAGCGTTGCTGATCAAGCTCCAGCGGTGGTCGCCCGTTCCGCCCGTCCCGTCCAACACGAAGAGCTGCCCCGCGCCTACCGAGACGCTCGTGGGTGTGATGGCGAGTGGCTCTCCGATCGAGACGCACTGCGGTCTCACGCCGTCGGTTTCCATCGGCTGCGGCGGGCTCGTAAACGCGCCACGGCAAGCGACGAGCAGGCAGGAGATGGCGCAGGTGCAGAGGAAACGAGCCATGCGCACTGAGCGTACACCCTCCACAGGCGCCCGATCCTCCCGTATAGTAACGCCCTCAACCTGGGAGTCGCGTGAGGAGAGCCTGCCTGCTCGTTTCCTGCGCGGGCCTCGTGGCGTGCTCCACGGGGTCCGACGGCAGCGTGCAGCCTGCGCAGGCGGAGGTGCTGCCACGCGGCAGCACGATCCTCGTGACGCTGCCGGGCGGCGGCATCGTCGTGGAGGAAGAAGGGCGCCTGCTCGCGTTTGACCCACGGGACACCGAGAGGGAGCCGAGTGTGGTCGGCCCTGCGACCGAAGTCGGCGAGGTGCACGCGGCCGTCCCGTTCGACGGTGCGACCCTCATCCTCGCCGAAGGCGGCACGTTCATCCTCCGAGATGGCTCCTGGGTTGCCTCGCCCTTGGCGGGCTCCCTCGATGGGCCCATCCTCGACGCCGAGCTGCTCCCGACGCCGACCGGTCGAGGCGCCGGCGACCTCTGGATCGCGACCGCCAGCTCGCTCTACCGGGTCCGCGACGGTGTGGCGGAGCGTCTCGCGATCGAGGAAGACCTGAGCGCGGCGGAACTCGCCATCGCGCAGCGACCCGAGGGCCCGGCGCTCTGGGTGCGGCTCTCGGATCGGGTGCTGGAGATCTGGCGCGACCGGACGGGTGTCATGCGAACGGCGGCCCTGGTGCTCGAGACCACGCCGACGGCGATCGGCGGTGACGCCGCCTCCGTCGGCTGGCTGGAGATCGACGGTCGTCTCCACTCGATCGGCGCGGACCGCCGCCTGGTCGATCGCGGCGTGACGGTGGCGCGCCTGTTGACCTCCTCGCTCTCGCGGGAGAGCTGGGTGATCGACGCCGACGGCGCCGTCTGGCTCCACGCGGACGGCCGGTTACTGCGGGCGGCCGATCTCATGCTCGATCCCTCGGGCGTCATGGCCGTCGCGGCCGACGGGTCCCTCTACGTCAGCGGCGCGACGATCGTACGGTACGCGCCGCGGCACTTCGCGCGCGTGCTCGGGGCCGCCGACGGCTCGCTGCTCGTGACGCCTCAGACGTTCATCATCGAGTCCGAAGGGACTCCGGTGCTGGAGGCTACGATCGATGGAAGCGCCGTGGAGGTCAGCGCCGAGACCGGCGTGCTCGAGCTCGATCCGGTCGCGCTCGGCGAGGGATCGCACGAGCTCGTGGTGCGCTTCACCTATGACGACGGCACCCTGCCGGTCATCGACCGGCGCACCTTCGAGGTCATCACCGACGCCACCTGGACCGAGGACATCGCGCCCCTTCAGGAAGCGAGCTGTGCGTCTTGCCATGGCCCCGAGGGGGCCGCGGTCACGCGACTGGGCACACGCGCCGAGTGGCAAACGCAGATCGAGTTCATTGTCAGGAACGTCGAGCAGGGGCGTATGCCGCTGGGGCGGGCTCCGTTGTCCGCCCGAGACGTGGCCTTGATCCAAGCCTGGGAAATCGGGGGATTTGCCGAATGAATGGGAGGTCCTCATGAGGCGCGCGCTCGTCCCGTCGATCGTCTTTGGTGTCGTGTTCGCTTCAGGCGTCGCCACCATGACGATGTTCACCCCGTCCGAGGCCGAGTGCTCGGTGCCGGAGCTCTGCCGACAAGAGCAGACCCGCCTCGATCCGCACGGCTACCTGCGCGCCTTGAGTTTGGATATCCGGGGCACGGTCGCGAGCCCGGAGGAGCACGCGGCGGTGGAGGCCGCTGGTGAGGTCTCAGAGGAGACCATCGACGCCTGGCTGGACTCGCCCGAGTTCGCTCAGCGGGTGGTGCGCCGTCACCGTGCGTTGCTCTGGAGCAACATCGAGAACGTCACCCGGCTCTACCACTTCAGGCGGTCGATGTCGCAGTCGGACGGCCTCTGGCACCAGACCAACCGGTCGACCGAGAACGTCTATCGCGGTGGCACCGCGGCGGTCGACTGCCGCGATGAGCCGATGGTGACGCTGCCCGACGGCTCGATCGAGGTCGACGCCGACGGGCGCGAGGGATACGTGATGGTCGAGCCGTTTTGGGCGCCCGGCACCTCGATCAAGGTCTGCGGCTTCGACGCCCAGACCGAACCCGTCTCGCCCTCGGGTCGTGACTGCGCCTCGCGCGAGGCGATTGGCGACGCGGGCTGTGGCTGCGGACCGAACCTGCGCTGGTGCCACACGTCGGCGGTGCGGAGCGCGGTGCTGCGGGCCTTCTCGGACGAGCTCGAGCAGCGCATCGTCGCGCACATGCAGGCCGACGAGCCCTACCACGAGCTGCTCACTTCTCGCCGCGGCTTCGTGAACGGGCCGCTCACGTACTTCTGGCGCTACCACCGAAACTCCTCGAACAACGTCAACCTCACGCCAGGAGCGATGGAGGTGGACACGCTGCCCGAAGCCTCGATCGACCGAGCCGGCGGCGTCGCCTTCGACGACTCGGAGTGGACGCCCACGACGTTGCCGGAGGAGCACGCAGGCTTGCTCACTCACCCCTCGTACCTGCTCCGCTTTCAGACGAACCGGGCTCGCGCCAACCGCTTCTTCGACGCCTTCCTCTGTGAACCGTTTCAGCCTCCGGAAGGGGGCATTCCACTCGACGATCCGGTGGCGGCGGCGCAGCCCGATGTGCAGCAACGGCCCGGCTGCAACTACTGCCACGCCATCCTCGAGCCCGCCGCGGCGCACTGGGGACGGTGGACTCAGCAGGGAGGCGGCTTCCTCACGCCGGAGGTCTTCCCCGAGTTTCAGCAGGAGTGTTACGACTGCGGTGTCGGCGTCGAGCCGTGCAGCGACGTGTGCCGCAACAACTACGTGATCCGGGCGCTCTCGCCCGAGGAAGAGGGCAACCTCGGCCGGCTGCGGGCATTTGCGTTCCTCCGGGACGAGCACCGGCCTTACGTCGAGGAAGGGCCGTCGGGCCTGGTGCGGGATGGGCTCTCGGACGGCCGTTTCACGTCCTGCTCGGTGCGGCGCACGGCACAGTGGATGCTCGGACGCGAGCTCAGCGACGAAGAGGAGGCATGGTCGCGAGAGCTCACCGAAGCCTTCCTCGCGAGCAGCTTCCGTTACCGAGACCTGGTGAGAGCCATCGTCACCAGCGACACCTACCGGAGGGCGTTGTGATGAAGACGACCCTGAACTGGATCCTCCTGCTCAGCCTGGCCTCCGCTGGCTGCGAGAGCGGGTCCGTGCCGGTCGGGCATGAGGACCACGGCTTCGAGGACGGCGTCGGTGTGGACCTCGGCACCGACCCCTGGCGCGAGCGTCGGCGGATGGACGTCGACCAGCTCGACCAGTCGATCCGAGCGGTGACCGGAGGCATCGGTTGGGAGCGATGGAGCACGGCGGACGGCGTGCCCTACGTGCGCGAGCGCTACTTCGACACGTTCAGCGACACGCTCGGCGTGCCCGACTACGTGAACAGCGCGAGCGAGGACCTCACCGTCTCGCTCCTCTTCGAGAAGTTCCTCGATGACGCGGCGCGCGACGTCTGCCGGCGCCTCGCCGATCGAGAAGCCGGCGACGGGGCGGACTATGACGGAGTGGCGCAAGGCATCTTCGCCCCCGTGGACATCACCGGCGTCGACCCTACACCCGCTCAGATCGCAGACGCGCTCGCGAGCCTCTTGCTCCGCTTCCACGGGCGGCTGCTCGCCCCCGACGACCTGCAGCTCGGACCCTGGCAAGACCTCTACGGTCGACTGGAGACCGCTGTCATGGCGGCCGAGACCCCCGAGCCCCGCCGCGTCTGGGAAGGCGTCTGCATCGCGCTCATCACCCATCCGGACTTCTTCACCTACTGAGGGCGCCATGAATCAAGACAACAAGTTGATCGGGCGGCGAAGTCTCCTCAAGGGCGTGTTGATGGCGGGCGGCTTCGCCGGCCTCGGCGCCGGGGGGCTGAGCGCCATCTCGCGGCTCGCCGCAGGCCAAGAGGGCACACCGCCCGAGGACCGCTTCTACGTCTTTGCCTACTTCTCCGGGGGCTGGGACACCTTGCTCGGCATCGATCCGCGAGACCCGATGATCTTCAACGGCGAGAACGTCGGGGTGACGCGCATTCTCCCGGGCTACGAGCTGCAGTCCGCCGTTCAGTACCAGGCCGCGCCCGACTTCGCGCCCGGCACGGAGATCCTGCTCGGTCCGGCCGCTCGTCCGCTCGACGCGGTCGCCGATCGCCTCACGCTCGTCCGCGGCATGAGCATGGACACGCTCACCCACGAGGTCGGCCGCCGTCGCTTCATCACCGGCAAGCCGCCTTCCGGGCTCAACGCGCGCGGCTCCTCCGGCAGCGCGTGGCTGGCCTCACGCTTTGGGGGCGGCCGCCTGATCCCGAACCTCTCCGTCGGCGTGGAGGCCTTCAATCCGGAGCTGCCGCCCGAGGTCTCGGCCATCCGCGTCGGCAACTCCAGCGACCTGGTCGCGATGCTGGCGCGCCGGGGACCGACGATCGATGATCCGGTGGAGCAGGCCATCAGCGACCTGCATGCAGACGAGGCGACGTGCGCCCGCTCGCTCAGCTCGCCCATCCTGCGAGAGTCCGAGTCCGCCCGGCAGCGCATGCGAGCGGTGCTCGAAGCGGACGTTCAGTCGCTCTTCGACTTCACGAGCGACGAACCCGAGATCGCGGCGCTCCGGGACCGCTACGGATTCACGTCGCGGGAGCTCTCCAGCCCCGGGGGACAAGCCGCGATCGCATACCAGGCGCTCACCAACGACGTCTCCCGCGTGGTCACGTTTCGAGCCGCGAACGGCCTCGACACGCACTTCGACGATTGGCAGGACGACCAAGCTCCGGGCCAGCTCGGAGGTTTTCAGGCGATCGCGAACCTCGCCGCGCACTTGCGCGAGACCCCCTACGGAACGGGCGGAGAGTCGATGCTCGACCGCACCTACATCGTGGCGTTCAGCGAGTTCATGCGCACCCCGCTGCTCAACGCCCGGGGTGGCCGCGACCACTGGCTGGGCAACAGCTGCGCGATCATCGGCGGCAAGGAGCGGGCCGGTGGGCGCGTGATCGGCGCTTCCAGTGATGTCGGCATGGCGCCTCAGCTGGTCGACCTCGCCTCGGGATCCGTCACCGAAGCGCGCGAAGAGGGGGAGATCATTTACCCCGAGCACATCCTTCGCACGCTCCTGGTGGACGCGGGGCTCGAAGAGGACCGAGCGGACCTCCGGGTCGCGCCCATCCCCGGCATGCTCAGCACCTGAGAGGCGGAGATGCAGCGCGCGCTCCTCATGACCGGGCTCGCGTTGGCGGCGGCGTCTGCGATGCCCGCCCAGGCGTCCGCACAGGCCACCCGCGTGACGCTCGCCCCGCTCGAAGGAAGGGGCTCGGGCCCCGCGCGTCGCGCTTTGGGTCGGGCGCTAGAGCGTCGCGGATACACGGTCACGATGGCCGACTCGGACCCGGGTGACGATGTGGCCGCGAGCGCCGCCCTCGTTGCCGCCGCTGGCACACAGGCCCTGGTGGGCGGCACCGCGACGGGGCGCCGGCAGCGTTGGCGTTTTCACCTGTGGATCCGCGACCACCTCGGCGGCGCGCAGGGCGAAGTCTCGTTGCGGGTGGCCAACCCGGCTGGTATTCGCCGGCTGAGCGCCCGGCTCGACGACGCCCTCCAGGGGGTGCCGACGTCGGCCTCACCCGACGCCGAGACGCCGGATGAGCCCGCCGCTCCCGAGCCGGCCGTAGACGACGGCGGCGCCGACCCCCCGGGCCGCGTTCCTGAGATCGTGCCCGCCGTCGTCGAGCCGCGCTCAGAAGATCCCCCTCAAACGACAGAGGCGGCGCTCCTCCGGGCGAGCGTGCTCATCGGAGCCGGCGTGCGCACGCGCCGCGTGGAACTCCTCAGCCCCGACGGCGTCGACGCCGGCTACCTCGTGGAGCCCTACTTCGAGGTCACGGCTCAGGCCGAGCTCCACCTGATGGAGGTCGTGTTCGCGCGCGTGCGCTTCGGCTCATCCGCCGGCCTCGTCTCCGATCGAGAAGACCCCGCGCTCCAGCCCGTCGACAGCCTCTTCACGTGGCTGCGAGGGGACCTCGGAGCGGCCTACTGGGTCGACGACGTGGTGGCGCTCGGGGCTGCGTTCGGGGTGGGCTGGGACCGCTACGAGCTGACCTTCAACGAGCTGGTTCCGACCATCGAGTACGTACACGTCCGGCCTGCGGTGATGACCGGGGTCAGGCTCGTCGGACGCTATCTCGTGGTCGATGCCGAGGCGGGCGTCCGGGTCCCCTTTGGGGTCGGTGACCTCGAAGCGCTGCACGGTGTGCGGCACTCGGTGATCGGGGCGGATGGGCTCATCCGGCTGCGCGGCGGTTCGGACCTTGGCTTCAGCTGGGCCGCGGAGCTCGGCGCCAGGCGGTACTGGCTCACGTTCGAACGGCCCGACGGAGAGGTCACCGGCACCGACGGCGGCTGGCACGCGACCGGCTATGTCGGCTGGGAATTCTGAGGCTTCTGCCCGAGTCCCATGCTCTTCATCACCTTGAAGAGCTCCTTGAAGCGCCGACCCGAGACCCCGGTCGCCGCCTCTTTGCGAGCCGCTCGAACCGCCTGGCCGAGGCGCTGTCGATCGATGCCGGGGTGCTCTTCGTAGAGTCGGCTGAGCGCCTCGGCGTTGCCCTTGATCAGATCACGACGCAGTCGCTCGAGGCGGTGCGCCGGGGCGCGGCCGAGCACCGTGG
>Ga0114933_10002994_pt1 | contig 16903 bp, 16 predicted proteins | sample 4SBtaG_FD_89691 | JGI IMG/M metagenome (GOLD analysis project Ga0114933, IMG submission 89691) | Deep subsurface microbial communities from Kolumbo volcano to uncover new lineages of life (NeLLi) - 4SBTROV12_W25 metaG | ecosystem: Environmental > Aquatic > Marine > Volcanic | place: Kolumbo... | reverse complement strand
GTGCGACCCCCAGGGCGACACAAACGGCGGGTCACCCGATGACGCCAACGAGGGTGCGGCCGACGCTCGAGCGGCCGACGCACAGAGCGCGACTGATGTGATCGGCAAGTCATATAACAAGGGGTCACACATCTTCACGATGACCGTGGCGGGCGACGGTGAAGCTGTATCGGCGGCAGCGACCACGACCTCGTACAGCGTCGGCTTTCGGGCGAATTATGAGCCGGACACGTATGCGATGGACTTCGTGGCCAGCATCCGCTGGGACCGTGGCGGGCCTGTTCAGATGAAGACGAGCAACGGCGACTGGCAACCTTTCGATTCAACGATCGACGTCGTGTGGCTCGATTCACACACGTTGCAGGTAACGGTGAGTGACATGCCCTTCGAGGTCGATGTCGAACGAATGTGGATGAACATCCAGGTCGTCATCGAGGATGATGACGGGCGGATCTACGCAGACTTCTCCGACGAGTCGTTCTTGGACCCGGCCTGACCGGCCCCAAAACTGAAAGTCACGCTGGGGTCAGACCCCAGCGTGACTTGGAAGCGCGCCCGGAGAGATTCGAACTCCCGGCCTTCTGATCCGTAGTCAGATGCTCTATCCAGCTGAGCTACGGGCGCCCTAACATCCTGCAGGCGAGCTGCAGATTGACATCCTGCAGGCGAGCTGCAGATTGACATCCTGCAGGCGAGCTGCAGTGGTTTGGAGTGTACGCCCGCTGGCTGCTGGCGCCACCAAATTTGGTTCGCGGAGACGGTGGGATTTGAACCCACGAACGCCTTACGACGTTACTTCCTTAGCAGGGAAGCGCCTTCAACCGTGCTCGGCCACGTCTCCGTGTACCCGAAGGTACGGCCGCGAAGGTTAGCGCTTCGCGTTGACGGTGCGGCAGGCTGTTCAAATGACCGAAGCAAACCGCAAAATCGTGAACGTCCTCGAACCCGCCGACGAGTACCCCCACGAACCCGATGCGGCATCGAACTACAACGAATCGATGTACCTCAATGGATTCGACTTGGCGCAAGGACTCGGCGCGTGGTTCCGGCTCGGTAACCGGGTCAACGAGGGTTACGCCGAGATGACCGTGTGTTTGTATCTGCCCGACGGGCGAGTGGGTTTCATGTACGGCCGCCCCAAGATCGACACAAACATGGAAATGCGGGCCGGCGGACTTCACATCGACGTTGTGAAACCGTTCGAACATCTGACCATCAACTACGAAGGATCGGTCGTACTGCTTGACGAACCGGCCCAAATGGCCAACCCTCGAGAAGCGTTTCGCGACAACCCGCACGTGAAGTGCCGGGTCCGCCTCGACGTGCTCGGTGTGTCGCCCATGTACGGCGGCAAACCGACCTATGACGACGGCGCCGAAATCAACAACGACGCCCTTACGTCGTTCGCCAAAGCCCACTACGAACAACACACCCGAGTGACCGGCTCGATCGAGTTGCACACCGATACGGGCGAAGTTTGGGAGATGAACGGGCTCGGGCTTCGCGACAAGTCTTGGGGGCCACGTTTTTGGCAGGCGATCTCGTGGTACCGGTGGCTGCCGATGATCTTCGACGAAGAGTTTGCGTTGATGTTGTCGATCATCGGCCGCCCGGACGGTGGCGATCCTCGCCGCAGTGGGATGGTCCTGGAAGGCAACGATTATCACTTGATTACCGATTGCCGGGTCGAGTCCGAATTTGACGAACTTCACCATCAAACGTCGATGCGGTGCTGGGCCAGGTCCGAGACCGGGCAGGAGTACAACATCACCGGCCGTGTCAACTCGTTGATCCCGCTGCGAAACCGTCGAACCGACGCCGACGGCAACCAGCTGTTCACCAGGATCACCGAGGCCATGACCACTTTCGAGTGCCCGCACAATGGGGTGGTCAAGACCGGTATGGGGATGACCGAATACCTCGATCAGGTTGTCGACGGGCGGCCCATCGGCCCCGACTACTAGGTAACTGTGGCGGTCAGGTCGCCGCTACCAGGTCGAGCGCTCTTCCCAAAGTGGCGAGGCGCTCGTCAAGATTGGCTCCCGCGGGGTAGAGACGTATGGTCGTGACGCCGCTATCGGCCCAAACCTGCAGCCGGTCGCGCACCATTTCTTCGGTCCCGATCAAAGTGGTCGCGAGCACCATCTCGTCGGGGATCACCGCCGCGGCACCGTGACGGTCGCCCTCGAGCCATAGACGTTGGGCCTCCTCGGCAACGTCGGCGAAACCTTGCCGGGCGTAGGCGGAGTTGTAAAAGTTGGTATCGGCGGACCCCATGCCTCCGAGGCTGAAAGCCAGGCCGGCGCGGCGCTGATCGATCATTTCGCCCAGTTCCTGCTCGTCGCGAGCGAAGGCAACTTCGGCGCCTTGGCAAATATCGATGTCGCTTAACGTTCGGCCCGTCTTTCGAGCGCCGACCCGCAGGTGCGAGAAGTAGGCGTCGTCGGCGCCTTCTGGGACAAACGATGTGCCGATCCAGCCGTCGCATCGTTCGCCGGTAAGTTCAAGCATCTTGGGCGACAGAGCCGCCAGGTAGATCGGGATCGGCGTTTCGGTTTGGATACCCAGCCGCAATGCCTTGCCCTGACCGCGGGGGCGAGGCAGCCGAATTGTTTGACCGTCGTAGGCGATTCGTTCGCCACTGAACGCTTGCTCAATAACGTCGATCGTCTCGCGCATTCGGGTTAGTGGCCGAGAGAACTCGACGCCGTGGAGCCCTTCGATTACTTGAGGACCGGATGCCCCGAGACCGAGGACGAAACGGTCACTGGACATGTGGGCGAGGGTCATTGCGGTTTGGGCGATCAACACCGGCGATCGGGTTCCGACTTGGAAGATCGCCGCGCCGATGGCCATCCGGTTGGTTACTGCCGCCAGGTAACCGAGCGGCGTGGCGGCTTCGGCCCCCCACGCTTCGGCGACCCAAACCATGTCGACACCGAGCCGTTCGGATTCCGTGACAAAGTCGACCAACTCGTTCCAGGGCCCGGCTTCGGCAGTGAGTTGGATGGAGGTCTTCACCCGAACGCGACGTCGTCGAGGAACCAGTCGACAAATCGGTGGGCCCGTTCGATCGCGGCGGACTCGTGGCGTGCCGCTTCGGCCAACATGGCGCGGCGATCAATTCCGTTGCGTTGTAGATATTCGGGTTCGCTGCCGTTCAGGAATCCGGTGATGTGGTTGACATCGACCTCTGGATGGAACTGAGTTCCGACGGATGTGCCCATCCGGAACAGTTGGGTAGCTCGGTCGTTTTGGGCGAGTACTTGGGCTTGGGGCGGAGCGGTGAAGCAGTCGTGGTGCCATTCGAACCACGGCCCGGGCCCGGCGGGATTGGTTGCGCCGGTAGGCGCGTCGATGCGGAACCATCCGATTTCGTCGATAGCGGCGTGTTGGGCTGATCCTCCCAGCGAGTCGGCTAGGAGTTGGCCGCCGAAGCAGATACCAAGGATCGGGCGATCGGCGGCGGTGGCGGCTCGAAGCATGTCTGCTTCGTCGTAGACCCACGTGTCGATCTGATCTTTGTTGGCGACCGAGCGAACCGAACCCATTGGAACAATGACGTCGTAGTCGCGCCAATCGGGGAACACTGCTGCTTGGTTGGGTTCGTTGTAGTCGGCGGTCACGAGATGGGTGTCGACGATCATGCCCCGTTGGGTCATGCGAACGGCAATCTGTCCGGGCTGGCCGTCAGGTTCGTGAGCGATGGCCAGCACCCGCTTGCCTGTGAGGTTCATCGGCCGCTCTCGGCTAGTGCCTTGATGCCGGTGATGGTGGCGTTCATGTTGCCGCGCCATTCGTCGAGACGACCAGCGACAATGTCGGCTTCCTTGTCTGGTCGAGCATCTATGACTCTTGACAGACCTGATCGGCCGGGTCCGAGTACCGCTCCTAACGCGAGGCGGGTACGTGAACCCTCGGGAGTGAGAGTGAACCGCCAACTGGCGGGGCCGCCGTCATCTCCCAGAACTTGCCACCCGAACTGGTGCTCGACCTCGAACCAGTCGATGCGGCACTCGACCTGCCACTCGCCTGCCAACGGGTGTTTGTTGTGGCCTTGAAACATTGCTCCGGCCGACGGGCCGTCGAAGGGGTCGAGCCAATGGGCGTGCTGGAATTCGGTCGAGAACTTGGCAGGAAGGTTGATGTCGGTAACGAGGTCCCACAGCACTGCTGGCGGCGCATCTACAAGCGTCGAAACTTCGATCCCTGGCTGGTCTGAATACAGAATCATGATGGGTTCTATCGGTTCTGGTCGACGGGACCGAACGTACGGGCGACGCTGGCCCATCCCTTGTGCATCCAGGCCCCGGCCTGGCGGCCCGACCCTTCGAGCGTGCAAACGAACTCCGGTTCGAGATGTTCGTGGTCGGTGAGTTGGTGGAGATTCATCTGCTGATCCTCGCGCGCCTGTAGACGAGCCGCATCGGCGACACGAAAGCTCGCCGCGGTTATGAAAGCATGACCGATCATGCGGGTGATCGAGGCGACCAAACTCCAAAAGAAGTACGCATCGTTGCGCGGTCCAGGCGTGACCGCGGTTGATGATCTCGACTTGGTGGTTGATGGGCCGGGGGTGCATGGGTTTCTGGGTCCGAACGGATCGGGAAAGACCACCACGATCCGGTGTCTGCTCGGTCTGGTCCGACCATCGTCGGGAACGGTCAAGGTTCTGGGGTCCGACGTTGGACAGCTTCACACCGTGGTTGATCGGGTCGGGGCGCTGGTCGAAACGCCAAAGTTCTTTCCCACTTTCAGCGGCCGCAAGAACCTGATGATGCTCGGTCAACTCTCGGGAATCTCAAGCAGTCGCGTCGATGAGGTGCTCGAAACGGTGGGTTTGGAGAACCGCGGGCGCGACACGTTCAAGTCGTATTCGCTGGGCATGAAGCAGCGGTTGGCGGTGGGGGCCACGCTGCTCAAAGACCCCGATCTGGTCATCTTGGACGAACCCGCTAACGGCCTCGACCCTGCTGGCATTGTCGACATGCGCCGGCTGATCCGCCGTTTGGCTGATGAAGGCAAAACGGTTTTTGTGTCGAGCCACCAGTTGGCCGAGGTGCAGCTCACCTGTGATGTGCTCACCATCATCAGCCGCGGCCACGTGATCCAGACTGGTTCGGTCGCCGACGTGTTGGCCAGTGTCACCGACCAGAGGGTGCGGGTGGTGATCGACGATGCCGACGGCGCTCAAGGCGTGCTGGCGGCCGCGGGCTTCGTAGCGTCGGTGACCGGCCCTGCTTCTCTCGACGTGGTTATCGCCGCCAGCGAAGCAGCAAGCGTTACTCAAGTGCTCGCGCAGACCGGCCGCTATTTGCGGGCGTTGGAACCGATGCAAGGGACGCTCGAACAGGCGTTTCTCGAGCTCACCGAGGGCGACGAAGGGGCCGGATCATGAGGCTGTTTCGCACCGAGTTGACCCGGTTCTGGAGTCGGCGCTTCATGTGGGCGGTGACCGGTCTGGTGTTTACGATCAGCACGGTGGCGGGGGTAGTTGTTTTTGCCAAGCATTCGGCGACGGTGCCCGACAACGACGCCTACGCAATCGAGCAGGCTCGGCGCCAAACCGACGAATGTGTCCGGCATTTCACTGAATCCCTGCCCGATTCGGAACGCGAGATGATCGCCTCCGATTTTGGGTTCGACGCTTCATCGATGACCGAGAACGAATGGGAAGAATTCCTTCGTTCCGAGATGTGCTTCCAGGATCCGGCTTGGTACCGGCCCGATGATCCTCGTTTCTTTGCGACCACGTTGTTGGTTGACACCTACCAGGCCTACGAGATCGACGACTGGAGCGCCGATCGACGTGACTACAGCACCGCCAACACTTTCCGAAGTGGCGTTCAGACGTATCGTCAGGCTGAGGACGGGCTGGTTGGTGTGGTGCCCGTAGTCGCCACGTTCTACCTGGTGATTGCCGTGTTGATAGGGGCGTCGTTTGTTGGCGCCGAGTACAAGTCGGGCACGCTCGAAAACCTGTTGCTGTGGGAGCCAAGACGGGTACGGGTCCTCTGGACCAAGTTCGCGGCGGGTTTTGTTTCGTCGGCTGTCTTGACGGCCACTTTGCTCACTTGGCTTACTGCGTTGCTGTATTTCGTGGCGACCCAGCGCGGGTCCACGGGCGCCGTTGATGGTCGGTTCTGGATCGATGTCGGGTCAACAATCGCACGAGGCGCGGTCATTGGGGGTTTGTTTTTTGTGGCCGCCATGTCTGTGTCGGTCGTTGCCCGCAACACCACCGCAGCAGTTGGTGTGATTCTTGGCTGGTTCGCGGTCTCCAACATTGTGATCGAGTTGACCGCTCGATGGTTGAGGCCGTGGGAGTTGTTCAACAACTCGACCGCGTTCATCCGCGAAGCCGACGCGGTCCGGTACACGAAGATTCAGGGCTACTGGAGCACGATCTATTCGCACGGTTATCTACGGGCGGGCATGGTGACCGCGGTGTGGGTGGCGGTGATGGCCACGGTTGCCACAGCGGTGTTTGTCCGACGCGATATAGATTAACGAGCGGCGACTATGGCGGGAGATTTGGTGTGAACACCCCTTCAGGAGACCAAAACGAAATTACCAGTGCGGAGCTGAGTCTCATCAGCCTTGGCGTGGTGATCTTGACCGCGGTCGCGGTATGGCCTTTTGTCGGTTCGGGTGTGGCGCTGGCCTTTCTTGGGCTGAGCGCCGTCGTCATCGCAATAATGGTTTTGCTGCGTGGGGCTTGACCCGACCTATTGGGTCAGTACCGGTAACACGCCTGGCAACAGCGCAACCCCGGGTTTGTTCCCGGTCGCGAACACCACCGATTCTTGGCCTGCGGTGACATATCCCGACAGCGACAGGTTCATGTAGGCCGGTGGGGTGCCGGCGTTCAGTGGTCGCAGATCGATCGCGGTGGTCGAACCGCCGACAAGGTTGCCGGTGAAGTAGACGGTGCCGTCGGGGTAAGTGAGCGTGACCCGGAACTCGTCAAACAGCGACAGGTTGGTGTCGGGGGTCAACACGAGCGTTGTCCATATTCGTGTTGTTCCATCGGCACACGTACAGGGTGCGATTGTGGTGTTGACCCCACCTCCCGCCGAGCATGGGTATTGACCATCATCGATCGAGAACGAGTACAAGAATCCGGTGTGACCAAGCGCGTAAATGCAGCTGCCGCCGTCGGAGACGTAGGCGTACTCTTCGGTCTTGAGCGAACTCCAGTTGGAGGCCGCTATCGCGCATTGGGAGTTGGTGGTCCAGTCCCAGCATTCGGCTTTGCTGGATTTACGAAACGGAAAGAACGTTCGCGTGTGGCCTTGGGCGGTAACACCGTGGGCCGGTTGTTCACCGGTGTCTTTGGTGAACGTCCAAGGCATCAGAGCGCCGCGGGAGTTGCCGGACTGGTCCCAGCACTCGTGACCGGTAGCCGGTTTACCGCCGCCTTTTCCGGCAAACGCGCAGACACCGTTGACGTTGCCGCCGGTGTCGAATGTGAGGAACATGTAGGGGCGTTGGCCCGTGGTGTGCACCGCGCCGAAGCCACTGCACGCGGCGTTGGTGTTTGTGTCCCAGCAGTGCACCGAACTAGTGCCGTCGGCGGGGTCGAGATCGAGGTAGATCCTGCCGCTGGGTGCGAGTTCCATGTCGAACTGCATTCCGTCGGTGTTGATTCCACCGGCGATTCCTCCACCCCCCGACGGCGTTGCGTCGTGGACTCCCGATAACGCCGTGTTCTTGGGGTAGCCCGAGCACGCACCAGCGCTGGCAGTGTCGTAGCAATACATCCGGTTGTCGTCGCCGTACATGAACAGCCGAGATCCCACTACTTCGGGTCCGTCGATGCGGGATTTGCCGTCGCGGTCGCTGTTGGCGCTGTAGGACGCGAGTGGGAACGGGTTGGAGAACCCGGTGCACGTCGAGTGAAAGTTGCCGTCCCAACAACCCAGCCCGACCGAACCGCTGGTCTGCACAATGAAGTACACCTTGGTGTTGATGGCGGCCAGCTTCGGGGTGTAGTTGGTGACCATGCCCGAGTAGGCCTCGTGAGGGTAGTAGTTGACGTTGCCGCCAACGTCGCACAGGCTCTCGGTCACCATGTCGGTGCACACGAGGGTGGGGCCGCTGATGTGGTGAAAGATGTTGAAGATCTTGGTGCCAGCCACGGTTGGTTCGTAGCCATCGCCGCCGGTACCGGCGTTTACCAAGGTGGTAATGCCGGGCGGGATCAGCACTGACGGCGCGCACACCGCGCCGCAGCTATTCAGGGCGGCGCTGGCGGTGCGCGATGCGTCGACCTGATCGACGACGAGCCCCGCAAAAATCGTGGTGAGGTCGGTTTCGGTGATTTCGACCTGCGCTTCATCTCCGCCGAACGCGTTCACCGAAAAAGTCACGCCGACGGAGACGTCGGGATCGGCGGGGTCGAAACCGTTTTGGGTGGCGATTTCGCGGGCCACCGAGGTGCCGGCAAGTTCGGCGGCCGACCGGCTGCCGGTGGTTGCTTCAACCCGCGTCAGTTCGCTGACGGCGGCGAGAGCGCCCAGGTCGGCGGCCCGCTGTTCGCGAGAACCGGTGTTGTACCAAAGACCCAGGTCGAGCGCGAAGGCCGCCATGATCATCAGAACGGTTAGTACGAGGGTGGCCTGGATGAGGATGTACCCGCGTTCGTTCATGGCAGATCTCCGAGGGTGGGAAGTCGGTAGGACACCGAATGGTCGCTGAGTTGAATACCTCCGCCTGGAACAATGCCGGTGAGCCAGCGATGGTCGATGCTCACCGCGACTCCGACCCGATCGGTGGGCGCGAAGACCGTGTCTCGGGTAGTCGGGCACAAGAATCGGTCGGGTTCGCCGGCGCAGGCCGGGTCAACGAAGTCTGCGGCAGTGGCGGTAGCTACGTAGCTGCCGTGAAAGATCGTGCACTGACCTTGGATACCGGTTGATCCAAATGACAGGGCGGCCGCCGCGGCCTCGCAAGCCTTGGGAGGACCACCAGAGTCGGTGCTCGCTACGCGGTAGATCATCAGCCAGTCGAGGTCGTCGAGCGAATCGGTTGTGGCTCGGACTCGTTCGATGGTTTTGAAGTCGATCAGTCGAGTGGTGTCGCCCCGGGTTTCTTCGAGCGTTGCGGCCCGCACAGTGGATGCCGCGTTGGTTGATGATCGCCAGGCCAACCCGAACTCGGCGATCCCCATCATCAACATGATGAGCAAGGGAAGAATCAACGCGGTCTCGACGATGACCGCACCGCGCTCGTGAACTTCGATTCGACTCATCAGATACCTGCGGAGTATTCGATCGAGAGGATTGTCTTGCTGGTAATCGTCGAGCCGCGGTAGATGCCGGTGAGCGACGGGTATTCGTAGCGGATCCACACTCCGAGCAACTCGTTGCCCTGCCGATCCGCGGGACACCAACGGCAGGTGAGCGAAGCGGCCGACTTGTCGAAATCGGCTGGCCGATAGACGGTGCAGTTGTCGATCGATGACCCGCTGTGGGTACCGGTGAGGCAACTTGGTGGTGGGTTGGTGTCCGCCGACGTTGCTTTGAAGATCACTACCCGTTCGACGTTGGCCCGTCCGTCGATGAGGCGGATCTCGATCTCGTCAAGAATTGCGACGTCAGCGCCCACGTCGCTGCCCGCGATGGTGCCGACCCGAGCGCTGTACGAAACGGCCTGTTCGACCGACAAGTTGGCCTTCATTAGCCAGCCGGCCTCGAAGATGCCCAGCAGGACAGCGATGACAAGTGGGGTGATCAAAGCTGCTTCGACCACCGCGGTGCCGCGCTCGCGGGATGGTTTGGTCGTTTTGGTAGCGACGTGCACGTGGTGCCTTAAGGCTAGATGACCTGGGTCGTTTGGCCCATAGAGTCCTTCGTCTTGTTGAATGGCGTTCATTAGCGAAAATTGCGGCCCCGAATTAGCTTGTCGATGTTGACGTTGATGTTGGCGTCTGGTCGGAGGTTGAGATCGTGGGCGTAGCGGTGCCTTTCCCATCTACCCAGCCGGTTGGTTACGACTGGATGGGTGACGAGCCACGGTTTGACCCGCAGCGTCATCTGCAACTCGAGGCGCCGAGCGAGATCGTGACATTGGCCGATCTCGGCTATTCCGCGGCCGAAATCGCCACCAAGGCCACGCCGGTTGCGGCATCGTCGCCGTTTCGGATTTTGAGCGACGAAGGAGCCGCGGTGATGCTCGACGTTGGCCGTCGGCTTCGTCAGCATGTGAAACCGGCGGGGGAACGCATCGAGCAAATGGTACGAGGGGGCTGCTATCGCTCGCAGTGGCTACGCGACTTGTGCATCAGCCAAGAGGTCAGCGACCACCTCGAATCGATTTACGGAATCGAGATCGCCCCTCATCCAATGCCGTTGCACCTCGGGCATCTCAACTATGAGCCGACGCGAATCGAGACCGCCATCGACAAATGGCATCACGACACCCTTCCTCTCGATTTTGTGATGATGGTGACTGATCCGGGCAAAGTGTCAGGTGGACGGTTCGAGTATTTCTTGGGTACGAAACAACAAGCAGCCGAGTTGGCCAGCGAGGGCAAGACTCCTCCGCCCGAACAAACAGTGGCGCCCGAATTTGTGGGGCCCGGCTACGGCATTGCGCTACACGGCGACATGGTCGTGCACCGCGCCGGGCCGTTGCACGACCTTGGCGAACGCATCTCGATGGTCAACGGTTACGTCGCGCTCGATACCTCGCGTGACGAGCAGAGCCGTTCGGCTGACCTCATCGTGGTCGACGATAAGGAAGTGTTGTGGACCGAGTGGGCCAAGATGGCTGCTTGGCGTTCTCATGGTCGTCTCGGTGCGTTGATCGAGCAACTCGAGTTCACCAGTGACCGCGACGCAGTGATCGCCGAACTCGAGTCGGCGATCGGCGATGCGACCCGCGCCATCGACGAGATGCGTCACGGTTCTGACGTCATTGCCCACTACGGCGGCTAGCCAATGGATTTGGCTGATCCGCGCAACTGTTACCCGGCGGTGCTGATTAGCGAGGCTGAGCGTCGGGCCGATTGCGAACTCGACCCCAACGGGTCGTACCTAGAAGGCCTCACCCTCGTGTGTAACGGTTTGCGAGGCGACCGTGTGACGAGCGATGGGCGCAAGATGTTGGCCACCGATGCCATCAAGTACTTGGTCAACCGGGCCAAGATTGACGACTATCACCAACGCCATCTCGACCTTGCCACCTCTGTGATCGAGCAGCCGATTGTGATACTCGGGCTCCCGCGCACCGGCACAACGGTGCTTTCGTATTTGTTCGATCAGGATCCGCAGTGGCGCAGTTTGCTCAACTGGGAAGCAGTGCAGTCGGTGCCGCCGCCGACCACGGCAACGTTGCGAACCGATCGCCGGTGTCTCGAGTTGCTCGAGTTCCAGGAAACGGTGTTCCCGCTTATCGATCCGCCACCACCTCATTGGGAGTGGGCCAATGGTCCAACCGAATGCACATTTTTGTTGGCGCAGGACTTCAAAGCGGCGATGTGGGAAACCCGTATACCCAATGAGGCTTACCGCGAGTTCATCGCCAATTGCGACATGAGTTCGGCTTACCGCCACCACCGCCGCGCCCTGCAGGTTTTGCAGCACCATGCCCCCGGGAGGTGGGTGCTCAAGATGCCGGCCCACGCGTTCTTTGTTGACGCGTTGCTGGCCGAATACCCCGATGTGCGCGTCATTTGGGCTCATCGTGATCCTTACAAAGCCACTGCCTCGTTCATGGACCTCGTGGGGTTTGCTCACGGCCTGAGTCTCGGCTCACCCGATATCGAGTGGATTCGAAACACTTATCCGGATCGGTTGCTGGCCCACATCGAAAGGGCCCGTCCCGCTTTGGCCAACCGTGATGTGCACCACGTGCACTTTCTGGACTTCATCAACGATCCGATCGGTTCAATGGAAGGCATCTACGAGTGGATCGGCGCGACCCTCGACGATGATGTTCGCACGTCGATGACGAACTGGCTCGCAGAAGATCCGATCCGCCGGCCCCGGTCTCGTCCGTATGGTCTGGCGGAATGGGGGTTGTCGCGGGAAGAACTCGAGCCTCGGTTCGGCGACTATGTTCGTGATTTCGGAGTTGGCGAGGAGCCGTAGGCGCTCAGGTTGGGAAGGCGAGCATGACCGCAGATGACGACGCTCGTAATCGTCTAAGGGTCGAGGTGGTGCTGTCGGATCCACGACTCACCGAGGCCATCGTGGGTGGAGGAGGGTTTGGAGGGGTGCACTCGCCCGCGGTGGCGCAGAACATGTTCGATCCCCGCCACCAACAAGCGATTCGTTCGGCCCGCAAACTAACGACAGTGGTCGAGACCGGCCCGAGGTCTTGGCTGGTGCGGCTTCCGATGGTCAACGCGGCGGTGTTCGAAACCGACGATGGGTTGGTGGTTGTCGATACCGGCATGGCACCGGGTGGTCCGGCGATTCTCGATGCGGTCCGTTCGGTGAGCACTGCGCCGATTCACACCATCATTTACACCCACGCCCATGTTGATCACTGCATGGGCACTTGGGCTCTACTCGAGGATCGCCCCGAGATCGTTGCCCACGTCGACGCGGCAGCGCGGTTCGAGCGCTACGTGAAGCTGAGGGGTTCGGTGTCGCGGTACATGTCGCAACCTCTCGATTCGTTTCCGTCGGGTGGCGGTGACTGGATCGCTCCCACCCGCACGTTTAGCGACTCGTTGTCGTTGGAGATCGGCGGCGAGCAGTTCGACCTGGTCCACCGACGCGGCGAGACCGATGATCAACTTTATGTCTCGGTTCCCGGTCGCCGAATCGTGGCCAGCGCCGACTACTACCAAGGGTTCTTGCCCAACGCTGGTAACGGCAAGCGGGTGCAGCGTTACGTCGAAGAGTGGGCGTTGGCGTTGCGCGAGATGGTGGCCCTTCATCCAACGACGCTCATGCCGGGGCACGGCGAACCCATTGTCGACGATCAACTAGCCATCGCCGAAGTGTTGTCGGTCCATGCGGCGGCGCTCGAGCACATTGTTGATCACACGCTGGCGGGCCTCAACGATCGGCTTCGTCAAGACGTGATCGCCGACTCGGTTGAGTTGCCGGCGGAGTTGGTCAGTGATCCAACTCTCAACGAGCAGTACGTTTCGGCGGCCGACATTTCGCGCATGGTGATGAAGCAGTACTGCGGATGGTGGGACGACATAGCGTCGCATTGGTCGCCGGCGCGGTTTGATCAACAAAGCGCGATGGTTTGTGAACTCGCCGGGGGTGTCGAAGCACTGGTTCAGAGGGCACGGGCTATGGCTGCCAGCGATCCAGTGATGGCGTGTCACCTGATCGATTGGGCGTGGTACGGCGACGTTGGCAACGCGGCCACCGCCGACGCCGTTCTCGAGATTTACATCAACCGCGTGGCGACCTCGGGCAGCAATACTCAGGAGGCGCTGATGTATCTCGATCACATGACCGATGTGCGCCTGGCTGTCGAAAATGGGCGTACCGAGACTGGGCAGTCGATCTAGAGTCGTCCGATGACTGATAGCCAACAGCCCGCATCTGCTCGTACGACACTGAAGCGGGGCAAGGATCGGGCTGTTTATGCCCGCTCGGAGATCCGCGAGGTTCTCGAAGCGGGTTTGATCGCTCACGTTGGTGTGGTTACCGAGCAGGGCCCCATCGTGTTGCCCATGGTGTACGGACTTCGCGATGACGAGATTTTGATTCACGGCGGTGTTGCCAATGCGATGCTGCGGGGTGGCCGGTCGGCTGATGTTTGCATCACTGTGACGATTGTTGACGGTTTGGTGGTGGCCCGTACTCCGCTTCACAACTCGATGAACTATCGCTCGGTGGTGATTCGGGGCGAGGCCACCCTTGTCGATGGTGACGACAAGTTCGCCGCGCTCAAAATCATCAACGACCACATCGCCCCGATGTGGGACACCGCCCGCCCGCCGAGTGACGCCGAGTTCAGGCAGACCATGGTTCTCAGCGTTGAGCTCACCGAAGCTTCGGCCAAGATTCGTGGCGGCGATCCAATCGACGACGAATCCGATATCGATGGTCCGTACTGGGCCGGAGTGCTTCCCCTCAACACCAGTTGGGGCGACCCAATTGCGTCGGCCGATCTGCGAGGGGACCCAGCCATCCCGGATGGGGTGATTCAACGGGCCGGCACAAACGCTCACCCCAACGGCTAGCGGTCAACTGCTGGTCGGTGATTCGGCGAGAAGATCTTCGACGATCAGGCGGCCGCGCTCAGGAACCGGGTCGTCTGGGAACACCGTTCGGACGACGGCGAACACATCTTCAGGGGTCCGAAGGCCGAGATGATCAGTCAGCAGAATAATGTCGGCTAGGTCGGTTTGGCGCGCCGAGCGGACTTTCATTGCTAACAAACGGTCGGCGCTCGCGGCGATAACTCGTAGCGAGGGATTGTCAAATACAACGATCCCTCGACGGTCTTGTGAGGTCGGTAGGTACGCACTTGCTTGCTCGTTGAGCCAACTGCCGGGCAGTCCAAGCTGGCGACCTACAACGCGGACGGCTTCGGTAAGTGGCCCGTGTCCTTCGAGGATCAGCCCATCAATGTCGCGGGTCACGCGGTCGCCGTCGTAGGCCAGAGCGATTGCTGCGCCACCAACGATGTATACGCGTGCGGTGACATTCTGGCCTCGGAGATGATCAGCGGTTGCGTCAAGCGCGGCGCGCAACTCGTCGGCGTTCATTACACAACCACCAACTCGCGTGCGCATAGCAATACGCCGTGGGCCTCGAACGCCGCGGGGGAGTGCACGAGAGCCTCTATACGAAGCGAGGGCAGCGGCGTGCCCGGGAACCAGGTTCCGGCCAGATACCGTGACTCGGCGAAAACCCAATCGGGCGTTCGGAGTCGATCGTGCCAGCAGTGATGTTCGACCCAGGCTGCGAGGAACGCATCCCAGCGAGGCTCGATCGATGCTGGTTCTTCGGCGACCAAATCAAGTCGATCTTCGACCGGGGTGTCGTGCCACCACATCGCGAAGTCGTGCAGCACGATCCGAAGGCGCCAGCCGTCCTCGGCGCGTGCTAGCCAGGGCACATAGCTGGCCAGCGACTTTGCCGGACCATCAGACATGTCAAGGAGTCTATGGCAGGGATTCCATCTGACGAACCCGGTCCGGGGTTGACGGCGACGCCGAACCGGGAGATCGCGTGACGGCTACAGTCGCGATATGGGCGCTGGGTGGGCTTGGGTTGGTTTGACACTCGCCGTCGTTGTCGCGGGTTGCTCCGACGGTGCCGACCCTGCGTCGACCGTTGCTTCGCCCTCGAGCACGACAGCCGCTCCCGAATCAACCGTTCCCGACACAACCGGGCCCGAATCAACCGTTCCAGACACAACTGGGCCAGCCGAGCCGGTGGATCTGCCTGCCGAGGTGCCGATCCGCTACCGGGTCGACACCGACAAGGTTGCGGCCGATAGTGCCGACCCGTTCCTGAACGTGCGTTGGGCACCGGGTGCGTCGGAAGAACTCCTGGCCAAACTGCCGCCCAACTACCGCGGTCTGCGATGGCTTGGAGAAGACACACAAACCGCTGATGGTGGGCTTTGGTATCTCGTCGAGTTGCTTGATCCGGTGGCGATTCGCTCCCTTGATCCCATAGAAGGACCGAACCCGGCCGGTTGGGTAAACGCCGATTTCATACTGCCTCTCGCCAACGGCATAAGGGTCGGTACTGATGATGTCGATGCGTGCGCTGGGGGTGGACTCGGGGTCGTAGAACCGTCCGCGGGCGACCGGCCGGCCGGGCATATCTATGCGCTCGAGAGCGAGCTGTTGGCCCCGCGTTGTTTGCGCACCGTCATCAGCTTTGGCACCGGCGATGCTCCGGTTGGCTGGAGCCATGTAAGCGCAGACTTGGCAATTGCTGACTCGCTGCCCCTGGCGACGATGGTCCAGAGTGGTGTCAATGGGATGCGGATTTGGTTTGACTCGATTGAGTCGGTGTGGCCGGGCGCAACCGACACCTCAGACGGTGTATACATCGTCAGAGATCACGGCCAGCTACAACTCGTTTCGCCGGTACCCGTCGAAAACGTCAGGCTTACGGCCCGGCCCGACGAGGGCACCATCGTCATCGACATGGCCCTCACGTCGGATTTCGAGCCGCCCTCAACCGACGTCGGGATCGTGGTGTTGGATGGGCCCACGGTGTCGCGTGGGTGGGTAGAGATCTCCGGGATTGCCCGGCCGTTTGAAGCCAACTTGGGTCTTCATATTGAGAACGCCGATGGGGCTCCTGTCGAAGCGATCTACTCCGGCAGTCTCAACTTCGGCACGATTCGCGCCACCGATTACGCGGTTCAAACCGAGGACTGGCTTTCGGCGTGGGCCGGTTTCGCGGTGCGGGCCGAGGGCCTGACTCCTGGCGACTACACCTTCGTGCTCGATGCCGACGGCGGCGGCGAAGTCGACCGGTCGTTGCGAGTCCCGTTCACGTTCCCGCCACCTGAAGACGGCTCTGAATATGAGCCACCGGGCTTGCTCACCGCTGCCGAACACCAGCTAGTGCAAGACGTAGTTGCTTATGCCCGAGGTTGGATGCCTCTCGCGTCGATGCCGTTCGCGGCCGATGTCGGTATTGGTGTGAATTCCGAACTGGTCCGAACCGTTCCGCGGTCTGATCTTGGCACTCGCTCCGTTTGGGAGGTGCTGTTCCCCGCCTTTGATACCCCCGCCAGCGGAGTGGACATCCTGGCCGACATCGGATTCGCGACGATTACCAAAGGCACCATCGACCATTGCGCTTCGCCGTCTTTCGACCCGCCGTCGGGATTCGAGGACTACCAGCAACTCAACGTTCAACCAATCGGGATCGATAGTTGTCTGCGCTGGTTCGGAATAAAGATATTCGTCGATGATGCCGGGTTGGTGGGCGCCGTCACGTTCGAGGGCTGG
>Ga0114933_10002990_pt1 | contig 16908 bp, 14 predicted proteins | sample 4SBtaG_FD_89691 | JGI IMG/M metagenome (GOLD analysis project Ga0114933, IMG submission 89691) | Deep subsurface microbial communities from Kolumbo volcano to uncover new lineages of life (NeLLi) - 4SBTROV12_W25 metaG | ecosystem: Environmental > Aquatic > Marine > Volcanic | place: Kolumbo... | reverse complement strand
CGGATCTCCCGCCCTGGTGATCGCCGCCTCCGCGTGTCGGGTGTGCTCGGCGGCCAGCGCAAAGCGTCCCCGCGCCCCAGCGATCCGGGCGCGCTCGATCCAGCCCTCGGCCGCCCCGCGGTCGTCGGCCGCGGCGTCGGCGGCCAGCAGCCCCGCCACGGCCGCGGCTTCCGCTTCGTCGGAGCGCGCGAGCGCTCGCAGCGTCCGGGCTTGGAGGAGCTTCGCGTCCGAGATGAGCGGCCGGTACTCCGTCTCTGCGGCCGACAACACCACCTCGTCCGCCACGCTCAGCGCTTCGGCGAGGTCTCCACTGGCCAGTGTGACGCGACCGGTCTGGATGCGCAGCAGCACGCGCTCGACGGTCGCCGCCATCTCGGGTGACGGGGGCGCGACCTGAGCAACGACTTCACACCGCAGCGGGTCGGGCAGCGTCTCGATGGTGTCGATCGCGAGCCCCGCGGGGTTCGGGTCGTGCAGCTCCGCGAGCACGATGGCCAGCGCGCCGCGCTGACGGTCGAGACAGAGCATCCGGCGGTCCATCTGCTCGGAGGACTGCTCACGTCTGACGTGCGTCGCCTCGCAGGCGCTCACGCGGCCTTCGGTCCATCGCCGGGCCCAAGCGCTGATCGCCCGGACCGAGGAGCCCTCGAGCCCGGTGCGCGCCCCTTCGTTCCAGACGGTGTCGAGGGCCGACGCGCTGGACGCGCAGGGGGGCTCTTCGCCGGGCATCACGGCAAGGCCGACGGCGGCCGCCGCCACGACGGCTGCGACCACGAGGCCAGCGGCCCACCCCGGGAACGCCTTCGGAGGCGTGGCCTCGAGCGCGGTGAGCAGCGACGGCATGTCGGCGAAACGCTGAGCGCGATCGGAGGAGAGCCCACGCCGGAGGGCGGCGGCAATGGTGCGCGGCGCTTCGATCGCGCCCGGGCCGGCTTCGATGGAAGCCCGGAGCTCCTTGATCGTCGCGCCCGCGAACGGGCGCTGCCCGTCGAGCGCTTCGCAGAGCGCGACGCAGAAGGCGAACTGGTCGGCACGGGCGTCGGCGACCTCCCCGGCGAACTGCTCTGGGGCCATGTACGCGGGCGTGCCGAGCAGGGCTCCGGTCCGCGTGATGGACGCCTCGAGCAGGGCGCCTTCAGAGACCTCGCCGCCCGCGTCCCCGTCGCCCGTGGCCAGACCAAAATCACCGACCTTGGGTTCACCGGCGCGATCGACGAGCACGTTCTCCGGCTTGAAGTCGCGGTGGATGAGGCCGGCGGCGTGAGCGGCGGCGAGCCCCTCTCCGGCGCGCCTAAAGACGCGCAAGATCTCCTGAGTCGAACGGGGCGCTGCGAGCCATTCCCGGAGGCTCCCTCCCTCGAGCAGCTCCATCGCGACGTAGACGTCATTGCCGCGCGCGCCGACGTCGAAGACCGTCACGACGTGGGGGTGCGAGAGACGGGCCATCGCTTGGGCCTCGCGCACCAACCGAGCCCGGGCTCTGGCGTCGCTCCGGTCGCCGTGCAGGAGCTTGAGGGCGACCTTGCGATCGAGCTCCGGGTCAAAGGCCGAATAGACCGCGCCCATCGCGCCGACACCGATCCGCTCGAGCACGAGGAAGCGCCCGATCGCGTCGCCGCGCGCGAGCTCGCCCGTGGGCGCCTTGCGGCGAGGCCCCGAGCCGAGCGTGGCTACCAGCTCCCGGCAGAGCGCACACCCGTCCAGGTGCGAGTCGACCTCGGTGAGCGCACCGCCACGGAGCTGGCCTTCGACCAACGCGAGCAAAGTTTCGTCGTTCGGGCACTGCATCGCTTCAGCCGCTATCGTCGGCACCATGCCGACCCTCGAGGAGGTGTACCTGACCCAACGCCCGGACGCGCGTGATCTCGTCGATCTCGCGACATTGCTCGAGGCCGCCTGCGCGCTCGCCCGGGACGCCTGGCCCGACGTACCGGTACTGGATGCGGAGTTCGTCGCGGCGCTCGCGGGGCTCGAGCCGACCGTCGATCGCGTGCCGCCAGAGCGCGTGCGGGAGCTGGCCTTGGGCCTCGCCTGTGGCCGAGGCGACGAGCCGGCGATCCGTCGCCTGGAGGCCGAGTACTTCGATGGGGTTCGCGGAGCGCTCGCGGCGATGAAGCTGGACGACGATCTCCGGGACGAGGTCATTCAGGAGGTGCGGCGCAAGCTGCTGGTGGGCGACCCACCAAAGATCGCGGGCTACGCGGGGCGTGGCTCGCTGCGCGGCCTGCTCAAAGTCACCGCGACCCGCACGGCCATCTCGCTCCTCCGAAAGTCCGGCCGCGAGTCTCCATCCGACGACGCGCTGCTCGACCTCACCGGCGAGCGAGACCCCGAGCTCGCGTTCCTCAAGGAGCGCTACCGCGGCATCTTCCGAGAGGCGTTCGAGGTCGCCGTCAGCCAGCTCGAGCCGCGGGAGCGCAACCTCTTGCGGTTGCACTTCCTGCGCAAGGTCACGCTCGACGCTCTGGCGAAGATGTACGGCGTTCATCGCGCCACCATCGTGCGGCACCTGGCCAAGATTCGCGATTCCATCGATCGGGCGACCCAGAAGGGCCTGCGGGAGCGGCTCGGCGCCGACGCGCGAGAGGTGGACTCGGTCATGGATCTGATCCGCAGCCGCTTCGACGTCAGCGTCGAGCGCTTGCTGCAGACCACGGAGTCGTGAGGGCGGCGGTTCGAGAAGAAGGTCCGTGGTTGGCCCCGACCAGCCACCGACCCCGACGCTGGTGCACGTCGACGACCCGCTCCATGGGCTGACCTCGCCGAGAGACGAAGTGGATGTAGACGACCGCGCTGCGGTCCTCGAGGTGGGTCACGTCGATCCGGGAAATGCGCTCGGCGGGCAGGTAGCGAGCCGCAAAGGCTGCGACGGCAGCCTGAACCTCTTCGACGTTGCGGGCCCTCTCCAACTGGGCCGCGCGGGCCGTCTCAGACGGGAAGCTGTAGCCGCCGCAGGCGAAGGCCGTCGGGGTGGCGATCAGGGTGGAGCCGAGGACGAGAGCGAGGGCGAGCAGTGCGTTTTGGGTCATGGGAGCCTCCTTCCTCCTCTGAACGAGGCTCGAGCCCGAGCGGCGCATTCTTTTTCGACTTTCTCGAACGGGGCTGCGATCAACCCGGGGTTGCGAGGGCCGATCGGGGGTTGATCGACCGCCTCGCGCGTCGGCCTGCGTCCACTACACTGCGTGCACTCGACGTCTTGAGGAGGCTGTGGTGTTTGGCTTGGGTTGGATGGAGCTGCTCATCATCGCCGGCGTGATCTCGCTTTTCGCGGGACCGACGGCGCTGAAGAAGATCATGCAGATGGCCCAGGAGCTGAACCAGGTGAAGAGCAACCTCACGGGCCCAGGCGCCCTGAAGCACCTGCTCGGGCCAGAGACCGAGGCCGAAGTCGAGGCTGACACCATCGAGGCGAGCGCCAACGCGGACGTTCGACGCGAGCCCTAGCGGATCTAGCCGAGCGCCCACCACCCAAAGGCGGCCACGCCCCCCGCGATCAGCGCGGCCGCGCCCAGCAGCCACCATCGCCGAGGCCCCGCTCCAGCCCGCGGCGCAGCGGCGTGGGGAGCGAGCCGCGCGCGCATCTCCGCGGCGCTCGCCGGCCGCATGTCAGGCTCGGCGTTCATCGCGCTGCGCAGCGCGTCCGAGAGGTCTCGGCTCAGTTCAGGCACGAGGTCTCGGGCGTCGGGCGGCGGGGGAAAGCTGCCGCGGAGTCGTGAGGCGAGGGGCACCCTCGGCGGGGTCTTTCCCGTCAGCATGCGATAGAGCAGACCTCCGACGGCGTAGAGGTCGGCGCGCTCGTCCACATCGCGCCCCCGCATCTGCTCGGGGGCCGCGTAGGCAGGCGTGCCCATGAGCTCCCCGCTCCGCGTCAGGCGCTGCCAGGCCTCGCTGCGGGTGAGCTTGGCGATCCCGAAGTCGAGGATCTTCGGCTGCTCCCCTTCCAGCATGACGTTCGAGGGCTTGAGGTCTCGGTGCACGATGCCCGCCGCGTGCGCGACGGTGAGGGCGTCGAGCAGACGCATCGCGATGCTCACGGCCCGGCGCACCGGCATGGGCCCAGCCGGCATGTGCTCACCCTTCACGAGCTCCATGACGAGGTACGGGGGCTCATCGCAGGCCTCGATCACCTCGACGATACCGGGGTGCTGCAGCGTGCTCGCCGCGAGGGCCTCCCGACGAAACCGCTCGAGGTGCACGCCATCCTCTGCGAGCTCGGGGAGGATCATCTTGATCGCGACGGCCCGGCCCGAGCGTGTATCGAGCGCGGCGTGCACACTGCCCATCGCGCCCTTGCCCAGCGGGTCCCCGAGCCGATAGCGCTCCCCCAGCAAGCTCTCGTCGTGGCCGTTCAGAGGATCAATCGTACGCCCCCCAGCGCCTCGATGCGATGGGGGAAGTGGTCGCCCGGCGTGCCGATGAACATGTAGTTCTTCGGCACATCGAGGCGCTGACTCAGCAGCTCGATCAGCTGAGGTCCAAACGTGCCCTTGACCGCGATGAAGTCGATCCTGAGGTTCGGGTAGAGGTGGTCGATCTCGCTGAGGGTCTTGGCCAGCCCGCCCGGGATCTCTGACTCGTCTTCATAGACGTGGATGACCTGGAGGCGGTTGGTCTGCTCGTTCTCGAGCACGTAGAGCGCGGCGCGGTTGAGCAGCGCAGAGTCGTCTCCCCGCGTGAAGTAGATGATCGGACGGGCGTTGATCTGGTCGATCTTGCCGACGACGAACTTGGCGACCCAAGAGTTGAACGCCGCGGCCCGCTCGATGATCGCGCGGCTCACGAAGAGCAAGATCTTCAGAAGCGGGATGCGCAAGAACATCACGCCGACGACCGCGCCGAAGACCGCCAGGAAGACGAGGAAGATCATCGTGTCGTCGAAGCTCTTGAAGAGGTTGACGGCAAGGCCGACGAGCACGGCGAGGAGCGCGAGGACCACCGTCGTCCAGCCGGCGGTCGTCTCCCGCGGGAGGCGCTTGCGCTTCACCTTCAGGAGCATGTTGCCCACCGCGAAGAGGCACATGACGCTCAGGAAGCTGATCGTGTAGACGCCAGCGAGCGTGCCCACGCCGATGTGGATGGGCCCCTCGCCCGCCAAGAAGAGGTGCCAGTCACTCGTGACAGCGAGGATGGCGCAGGAGACGAGGAAGAAGCCGATGATGATCCAGTGGTTGGTGCCGCGGAGCCGGTTCTCCTGAAGCAGCACCTGGGGGAGGCAACGGTCCAGCGTCATGCGGCGCACGAGGCCCGTGACGCCGACAAAGGAGGTGAGGACCGCGCCGCTCAGGACGAGGACCGCGTCGATGCTGACGAAGGTGCCGAGCCATGTCCCGATCTCGGGCGCCTGCCCAGACCCGCTGAAATGATGCACGGCGGCGTTGCCCATACGGGCCAAGAGGTCGTTGACCGGCTGCCCGTTCGTGCCGCCCGTCTGGATGACGATCAGGGGCAGCATGCCGAGCGAGAGCAGACTGATGAGCGGGTTGAAGGTGCTGACGGCCGCCCACATGTTCCGCAGCGTTTTCGGGAAGACGCCCGGCTTCTGCTCCTCGATGAAGTTGGCGCTGCTCTCGAACCCGCTGATGCCGAGCATAGCGGCCGCGAAGCCGAGGAAGAGCGCCTTCATCAGGCCCATGAACGTGAAGTCGCCGACGCCACTCCAGTTCTCGAAGAAGAGCGTGGGGTCGGAGGCGACGACGACGATGCAAAGCACGCTCAGCAGCGAGAGCGTCACCATGTGGAAGATGAAGATGCCCAGCGCGACGACCGCCGACTCGCTGATGCCGACGAGGTTCAGCGCGGCGAAGAACGCCAGCAGAGCCAGCGTCCACGTGAACACATCGACGCCGCCATAGAGGTTGTGCGCGTACTCCATCGCCTCGCCGGCAGAGATGACGGCGGTGGCGACGTAGCTCAGGAGCGTCAGGACAGCCGCGGCCGCCGCCCAGCCCTTGCTCGTGGTGTTGAGCAGGACGGTGTACGTCCCACCGTTGAGGGGCAGCGCGCTACCGACCTCGGCGTACACGAAGCGGAACAGAAAGAGCACAGCGGCGACCGCCGCCAGGACGATCGGAGCGAGCGGGCCTGCCTGAGCGGCGGCCAGCGCAGAAACGTAGAGGCAGCTCGAGGTGATGTCGTTGCCGCAGATCGCGGTCGACCCCCAGGTGCCGAGCATGTGTTTCTCGTCTTGATCGAGGTGCTCGACCTCCACGTCGCCCGGCTCGAGATCGTCGATTCGCTCGGCCGAGCCCCAGCCAGCGAAATCGAAGGCGTCGGCAGGCACGTCCTCTTCAGGCGTCGCGGCGGGTTCGTTCTCCTCGTCACTCACGTGGGACCGACTATCAAGGCCGAGCAGAAGTCGCCAATTCAATCTCCCAAGCGGCCTTGCGGTGCATCCGGCGCTGCCCTACGTGCTGGGCCATGAGTGACCTCGAGGGACGGACCATACTGATCACGGGAGCGAACACGGGCATCGGGCGGGCGACCGCCCTGGCGCTCGGCAAGCGCGGCGCGACGCTCTATCTCGCGTGCCGCTCCGAAGCGAAGGCGGCGCCCGTGATCGAGGAGATCAAAGCCGCTGGCAACGACGACGTTCACTTCCTGGCTCTCGACCTCGGGGACCTCGCTTCGGTGCGCGCGTGTGCTGCGTCGTTCCTCGCCAAGGAAGACCGGCCGCTGCATGTGCTCCTGAACAACGCCGGTCTCGCCGGCCACCAGGGGACCACCAAAGACGGCTTCGAGCTGACCTTCGGGGTCAACCACCTCGGGCACTACCTGCTGACGGAGCTGCTCCTCGAGCGACTCGAGGCGTCCGCCCCGTCCCGGATCGTCAACGTGGCGAGCAAGGCGCACTACCAGGCGAGCAGCATCGACTGGGACGCGCTCCGCAAGCCGACCAAGACGACGACCGGTCTCGACGAGTACCAGGTCAGCAAGCTCTGCAACGTGCTCTACGCCAAGGAGCTGGCGCGGCGGCTCGAGGGCACCGGGGTGACCACCTATTCGCTCCACCCCGGGGTGATCGCGTCGGACGTGTGGCGGAAGGTGCCGTGGCCGATCCGGCCCCTGATGACGGCCTTCATGAAGTCCAACACCGATGGCGCCAAGACGTCGATCCACTGCGCGACCAGCGACGCGGTCTCGGGCGAGTCGGGCCTCTACTACGACGAATGTAAGGTGAAGGATCCCCTGCCCCTGGCGCTCGACACAGCGCTGGCCGACGAGCTCAGCAAGCGCAGCGCCGCGTGGGTCGCGCAGCCCTGAGCCGGGGACGGTGAAGCGGCGGCGGTCGCCCAGCTCTGGCCATCGCTCGGCTCAAAGATCGAGGAGCAGAAGCACCGGGAGCCGGCCGGGTGTGCATGGCTCGGCGACGGCGCGACCGTTGACGTGGGTGATCGGGCCATCGACCTCGCAGGTACCGCTGACCTCGGAGCACGCGTCGCACGAGTCCTCCACCACCGAGACGTGAAGGTCCACGCCCGTCGGCGTCTCGAAACCAGCGCAGTAGAGCTGGGCCGCGCAGTGACATGAGGTCAGGGTGACCTCGACCGTCGAACCATCTCGGCAGACCCGCCCGGCGTGCTCGATCAACGGCGGAGCGTCCCCGTGGTGGCGAAACCGCCATGTGGCGGCCGCCTCGTCGGATCGGGCGGTTCCGATCGTTGCGGTGATCGCCGTGCCCGCCTGGATCGGGGACGCGCCATGGCCGAGGCGCTGGTACTGAATCCAGCTGGGGAGGTCGTGATCGGGGTTCTCGAAGCGGGCGAGGTCGGGACCTCCGCGCGTGAGCGCAAACGCGGTCACCGACTGGCCCTCGGGAGCCGCGACGTAGCGAACGCCGTCGCCCCGCACTTCCATGCGCAGCACTTCGTAGCCGGTGACCTGACCGTCCTCGACCGTTCGGTTGAGCCCCACCCAGGTGCGCTCTGAAGCAGGCGCCCAGACCTCGTCGGTCGTGACACCAGCGCTCGTCGCCCGCCAGCTCGCGTGCATCCAAGCGATGGCGTCGAGCGTGCCGCTCGGCGGGTGCTCCACGATTCCCGACGAGCCGCATCCGACCACCCAGAGCATGCAGAAGACGGCGCGCATGGGCTGAGTGTGCCGTGGTCTGCTGTCCCCTGTCACAGTCACTTTGCCGGGCGACCGTCACCTCACGGGAGACACGGCCGCCGGCTCGGGGTGGTGCGCTCCGAGCGGCGGGTTTGGCACGGATCCTGGAATGAGTCGGCCCGTGACCTCTCCTTTGCGCGCGCTCGGTACGGCCCTCATTTCTCTGGCGATGCTGGCCTGTCAGGGCCAACTGGGCGGCCCGAGGTCGGCTCCTTCGCCGACCCCGCGCTCCGACGGTGGTGCACCACTGCAGGACGGCGGCTCGACCCCCATGCTTCCCCCCAAGTCTCCCGGCGGAGAGGGTGAAGACCGCTGCGGAGCCCTGGATTTTCGAGGCGTCTGCGACGGACACATCATCCGGTGGTGCGGCGCGGACGGCGCCGTGCACGAACGTGACTGCGCGGAGCACGGCCTGAGATGCGGCTGGCTCGACGACGACACGGGTCATTGGTGTGTCGGCGAGGCGACCCCCGACGCCGGCTCGGCACCGGACGCGGGCTCGACGGCGCCCGACGCGGGCCTCACCCCGCCGCCCCGCGACGCCGGCGTGCCCGCCCTCGACGGCGGCATCGCGGCGCCACCTCCGAGCGTGGGCCCGCCGACGTGTCGCGACTGGCCGGCTCAACACGGCGCGTCGGGCGGCTCATGGGGCGGCACGCTCACCGACATCGTTCAGCACCTGCCCTCCTCCTACGGCAGCACCTACTACGACGCGGACCACGTGACCTACGGCCACGAGACGTCTCACGGCATCCACGCCCACATCCGCAACAACCTCAACGACACGGGGACGCGGGCCAACGGCTTCTACCTCCCGGGCAACCAAGCTTGCCTCGTCCGAGAGCCGATGATGCGCAAGAGCGACGTGGGCTCATTCGTTCCTTCCAATCTCCGCTGGTCTCGCTACAGCCTCTACATCAGTGGATCGACCGCCTGGGACGACACCCCGCTCTACGTGTGGGACGAATGGAACGCCTATGTGAACGGCGCTGAGGTAGGGATTGAGCGCGCCAACACCGGGCTCTGGACGGGCGGCTGGCGCGGCACGGTCGACGGGGTCATCGAGTTTGTCGTCTACGCCATCGCCGTAGGCATGGCGGCCGAGGCGAGGGAGCCCGGCTACTTCGCCCGCGAACCGAATTTCCTCCCGTTCCTCGCGTTCAACCTCGAGCGGTCGATGCGCCTCTTCCGCGAGGGTCAGGGGATCGAGGTCATGCGTTGGGACGAACAGGACGACTACGACGAGCGCCTGCGCTCTTCCTCCGAGGCGGAGCCGATGCGCGCTTGGGTTCGAGGCCGCTTTGGGCCCGAGTGGACGAGCCGGGTGATGGGCTTCTGAGGCATCCGACGGCCTCGGAGAAAAGCACGGAAAGTCAGAACGGCATCGCGAGGGCGAGCCAAGGTGAGTCTTCGAGAAGGAGACGACACCGATGCAAGAGAACAACGACCGAGCCCGACACGAAGCGACCTGGGCGAACTACACCGCATCCTGGAGAAGCGACACGCCCGAGGCGAGGCAAGCGATCTTCCGGCAGGCCCTGGCCCCCGAGTGCGTCTACACGGACCCCCTCGCGGTGGCGAACGGCTGGGCCGAGCTGCTCACCTACATGGAGCACTTCAACCAGCAGTTCCCGGGAGCAGGTTTCGAGACCACACGCTTCTTTGCGCATCGCGGACGGAGCGTCGCGCAGTGGAACATGGTCGCGGCGGACGGCACCGTCCTGAGCGACGGGACCAGCTATGCTGAGTACGACGACGCGGGCCGCCTGGTGACGATGACCGGCTTCTACGACGTACCAGACGGATCGTGAACTACCTGGATCAGTTGCAGCGGGGCATCGACTACATCGAGGCCCACCTCGAGCACGACCTGGAGCTGCGCCGCGTCTCCAAGGTTGCGGGCATCAGCCACTGGCACTTCCAGCGCATCTTCAAAGCGATGACCGGCGAGACACTCCTCACCTATGTGCGGGCCAGGCGTCTCGCCAATGCGCTCGACCGATTGCTGACGACCGACGCGGGCATCCTCGAGATCGCCATGCGCGCCGGCTTCGGGTCTCAAGAGGCCTTCACTCGGGCCTTCAAGCGCTCGTTCGGGCTGACCCCCAACCAGTACCGAAAACTGGGTGACCGAAGCCTCTTCTTGAAGAAGGTGATCTTCGACGCCGACTACCTGCGTCACATCAACGAGAACCTCACGCTCGAGCCCGAGATCTACACCCAGCCGGCGATGCGGTTGGTCGGACTGCGCACCCACTTCTTCGGCGTCGAATCGGACAAGAACAACGTCGGCGAGACCCTGCCCGTGCTCTGGGAGCGCTTCATCCCGAGGCTCCAGGAGATCTCTGACGTCGTGCCCGGTCGTTGTTACGGCGTGGTGCACCATGACGGCGATGATGGCGATCGACTCGCCTACCACGCGGCGATCGAGGTGCGACACGAGCCCGACGCGCTCCCGGCGGACATGGTCGCGATCACCCTGCCCGGAGCGACCTACGCGAAGTTCGGGCACCGAGGCCCGGCCAAGAACATCGACGCAACGGTGAACTACATCTACTCGACCTGGCTGACCCAGTCCGGCCGGCGCCACTCCTACGGCCCCGACCTCGAGACGTACGGCGACGACTATCACCCGACCTCGGACAACTCCCGCATCGACTACGCGATCCCGGTCACGGACGCGGTCGCCTGACCCCGGCGACGCCGCACAGGTGGAGCGTCGATGCTCCTACACGAGACCGAGCTGTGCCACGGCGAACCAGGAGACGACACCCAAGAGACCCGACGCGGTCGTCACGGCGAGCAACGACCAGCGACCCTCGAGAAAGGAGCGCGGCCGAGGGTTCGGGGCGGTGTCGTACCGCTCGCGCCACTCGCTCTCCGTCATCGGCCGCTCCACGTCGATGGAGAACGGCTGACTCGGCGGCGCAGGGGTCGGCTTGCGTTGGCGGCGAGGCGGGGGCGCTTTGATCGGGGGCAGCAGCGGGCGCGGCGGCTCCGGCGTCAGCGGCAGCGTCAAGACCAAGGTCGGGGCGTACACGGGCCGCTCCCACCTGCCCGTGCAGGTGACAGGGTCCGACACGAGCGGCGGCTCGGGGTGCGGGAACGGGTGATGCGGCGAGTGGGGCGAGCGCTTCGAACCATGCGGGGAGTGATGCATGGAACCCTCTTCCGCACAGCGCGTGCCAAAGCGGAGCGCCACCCCGTGAGGGCAGAGCAGAAATCTCGACTGGATGGGGTAGTATCGTCGAGGAGATGGAGGCCGCCGGAGACAAAGCGCGGGTGCTGGTCGTCGACGACGACGCCCTGGTACGCCGGGCACTCTCACGCATGCTCGGCAACGTCGGCGTCGAAGTAGAGACGGCCGCAAACGGGGAGGCGGCGCTCAGCCGGCTGAACGACCAGCCGCAGATCGACCTCGTGCTGCTCGACCTCCACATGCCGAGGCTCGACGGGCACGGCGTATTGCAGCGAATGCACGCAGACCCGTGGACCGCTTCGGTGCCGGTCGTCGTGATCTCCGGCGATCAGGACACCACGACCGTTGCGCGCTGCATCGAGCTCGGCGCGGACGACTTCCTCGTCAAGCCGTTCGACCAGGTCTTGCTGCGTGCGCGGGTGCACTCGAGCCTGGAGAAAAAGCGGCTCAGTGACATGGAGGCGGCCTATGTGCGGCAGCTCCAGGAGGAAGATCAGAAGAGCGGTCGGCTCATCGCCAGCATGCTGCCGCCGCCCATCGCCACGCGCCTCAAGGCGGGCGACGAGATCATCGCGGACCACTTCGATGACGTGTCTGTGCTCTTCGCCGACCTCGTCGGCTTCTCGCCCTTCGCGGCGGCCAACGACCCCTACACCGTGGTGGCGTTGCTCAATGACGTGTTTCGCGCGTTCGACGGCATCGTGGCGAAGTTCGGGATCGAAAAGATCAAGACCATCGGCGACGCCTACCTCGCCGCGGGTGGACTGCCCAAGCCGATGGATGACCACGTCGCCGCGACCGCGGAGGCCGCCCTCGCGATGCTCGAGTGCAGCCGAGACGGGACGACGCGAGGGCTCGGCCTGCGGATCGGCATGCATCGCGGGCCCGTGATCGCTGGGGTCATCGGAGCTGACAAGCCGTTTTACGACCTCTGGGGTGACACGGTGAACGTGGCGAGTCGCATGGAGTCACGGAGCGAGGCCGGTCGGATTCAGGTGTCGGCCAGCGTCCGGGAGGCGCTCGGGAGCCGCTACGCCTTCGAGAGCCGAACGGTACACGTGGAAGGCCATGGGCCCGTGCCGACCTTCTACCTCTCGCGCTGAGCCAGTCCGAGCTCCCCTGAGGCGTACCGGTCAGGCGCTCGATCGCTCGCGTGGATCGTCGCCGAGCAGCTCTCGCACCCCCGCCAGCAGCCGCTCCGGAGCGTAGGGTTTCTGCAGGATCGAAGTGTTTGTGCACGACGGGTCGTCCAGGTTCACCGCCGACGGACCGTGACCGGTGGTGAAGAGCGCCGGAAGGCCCGGCTGAGCTTTGCGCAGCTCCCGCAGCGCGACGTCGCCGTTCATGTGGGGCATCACCATGTCCATGACGACGACGTCGAAGGTCGTGGGGTGCGCGCCGAAGAGTTCGATCGCGCTGGCCCCATCTTCTGCAGCGACCACGCGGTGCCCGGCGCGTCGAAGCACCTTGGCGGCGAGCCGCCGGACGGCGGGGTCGTCCTCGACCAGGAGGATCTCCGAGCCACGGAGCTGGCCGGACGCGGGGCTCTGTGCGCTCGGCACGAGCGTTAGTGACTCTCGCGTGATGGGCAGCGCGAACCAGAAGGACGAGCCAGCCCCCGGCTCGGAGTCGACCTCGAGCGTGCCTCCGTGCTGCTGCACGATCCCGTAGGCCATCGAGAGCCCGAGACCCGTGCCTTCGCCCGCTGGCTTGGTCGAGAAGAAGGGCTCGAAGATGCGGTCCACGTCCACCGCAGAGATACCCACGCCGGTGTCGGACACACTCAGCACCACGTCCGGCCGCCAGCCGTCGTGACGCGTGGTGAGAGAGATCGAAAGGCGTCCGCCGCCGCTCATGGCGTCCCGCGCGTTGACCACGAGGTTCATGATCACCTGCTCGATCTGCGCGACGTCGAGCCGCGCCCTCACGCTCTGCTCCGGCAAGATCACGGAGATCTCGATGCTCTCCGGGACCAGTCGTCGGAGCATCGGCTCGAGCCCTCGGACCACGGAGGCGACGTCGACCACCTTGCGATCGATGGGGGAGCGACGTCCAAAGGCCAGCAACCGCCGGGTGAGCTGGGCGGCGCGCTCGGCGGCCACGCGGATCTCCTGCAGCAACTCTTGCGCAGGATGCTCCTCCGACACGTCCTCCTCGGCAAGCTCCAGGTTGCCGAGGATCGCGACCAGAATGTTGTTGAAGTCGTGCGCGACACCGCCCGCGAGCATGCCCAGGCTCTCCAGCTTCTGCGCGTGCTGAAGCTGCAGCGCAAGCGCCCGCGTCTCAGCGACCATCACCGCCTGAGCGATCTGATCGGCGGTCTCGCCAGCGAAGCTCAGCTCGGCAGGTTTCCACTGACGCTTGGGGCCGACTTGCTCGAAGCAGACCACCCCGAAGATCTTCCCCGCCACGCGAATCGGAGCGTCGAGCAGGCTCGTGATGCCGAGGGGCGTCAGGTAGGACTCCGAGAACTCTCGTGTCCGAGGGTCGGTGTGGGCGTCATGCGCGTCGATCGCCCGGTCCTGGAGGAGCGCGTCGAAGTAGTTGGGGAAGTCCGCCTGCGTCAGCGTCAGGTCGGTGGAATGCGTCGCCTCGCCGGCCACGTAGAGGTCCACCAAGATGATGTGACCCTCGCGCTCGTCGAGGCGCCAGACGCTGACGCGCTCAGCGGCAACCGCGCGAGCCGCGATCTCGGTCACGACGCGGGCCGCAGCCACAACGTCGCCCTGTTGAATGACGGGGTGGCGGGCCATCGCGAGGATGGCGTCCTGGAAGACCCGATGCTCGGTGTCGCTCAATGCTCCAGCGCGGGCGAGCTCAGCCTCGATCGCCTCAACCCGGCCGAGCAGCTCCTGGCGCTCCCGCAAGAGCCGTCGCGTGTCGCTTGGAAAATCCCCCACCACTGTTCAGATTAGCCAGCCAAGCGGCCGGTGAGAAGCAATATACGTCGCGCCTGGACACGAGGGTTCGCGGCGCTTCGTTCTCAGGGGAGAAGGCAGAGCGCGCGGTGCGTCCAGTCCATCCCGCCACGACCGTCACGCATCACGAAGATGAACTCGACGGTGAGGCCATCGGCGGGGATCTCCGCCTGTTCGGGGTGACGCCAAGGGACGTCCACATCGAGGGACGCGTCATCGAAGATGGCGGTCTCCAGGCGGGCGATGCGGCCCGCGCTGGCGATGTGCGCGATCGTGAGCTCCTCCCGGGAGTCGACCATCATCAGGGTCTCACCAAAGACGAGCTCCACGTAGGCGTCGCGGTCCTCGACCTTCGTCGTGATGCCGATGCGAGGCTCGTCGTCCTCGGCCCGCCACCGCACGTGGGGCAGGCCGGGTTCGTCCGCCTGGGCCGCACAGTTCGACGACGGCAGGTCCGTCGGCGGCGCGCTCCAAAGCGTGTCGTCGTAGGAAAAGGTCTCGTCGACGATCGACGGGTGCAGGTTGGGCGGCTGCTCCCCGAGATCGGCGGGGAAGCTGAAGGTGACAATCTCCGAGTCAGCGCTCTCCGCGCTGCACCCCTCCATCGTCGGCACACCGCCCGCGCAGAAAATTCCCAGCACCAGCAGATCGCCCGGCGTGCCGACGAAGGCCTCCGGACCGGGCAACGTCATCGAGACCGTCGGCTCGAGCGTCGGCCCCATGGTCACGCCTGTCGCGAAAGGCTCACCGGCGCAGGCCGCAAACCCGAGCTGACTCGGCGCCGCGACACACACGCTCATGGCGGCCGTCCACGCCACGTCGTCGGGAGACGCCACGAGCCAGCGCAGCGCGATCGTCTCACCGGGCGCGGGGGCAGCTCGTTCGGGCGCGCCATCGACCTCGACGCGCACCCCGAGCACGCGCGGTCGTTCGAGGAGCGAGCCGCTCTCCAACTCACCACCGCAGGCGGCGAGCAGGAGCACGAAGGCGACGGCAGCGGCCCGCATCAGAGCTCTCCTCGAATACCGAGCGACGGCAGGATGGGTAGCCCCGTGATGTCCATCGAGTTCCGGAAATCGTAGCTGTAGGTGATCGCCTCGCGGTTCTCCGCGTTGTAGACGTTTTGCACGTCCAGGTAGATGGCGAGACGGAAGAGGTTCTCGACGTTGATGACCTTCTCGATCCGCACATCGAGCCGCGTGAAGAAGGGATTGCGCTCCCCGTTCACGGAGCCGTAGATCGGCCGGTAGCGGTTGGTCGCGACGTCGTAGACCGAACCGTTCACGGCGGTGTAGGGATTGCCGCTGACCAGCCGGAACGTCGCGCCCGCTTCCCAACCGTCGCCGATGCGCCAGATGAGTGCGGTGCTCAAGATGTGGGTCTGATCGAAGTCGAAGGTCCGCCACTCACCGCCGGGATCGAGCCGCTCGGAGCGGCTCAGCGTGTAGGTGAAGAAACCGACCAAGGGGAAGCCAGGCGTCGGCTCGATGCGCGCGCTGAACTCGAGCCCGTAGATCCGCCCGACGCCTTCGTTGAGGAAAAACGGCGGAACGCCGCCTGCCGTGCCCGTCACCCGGTCGAAGATGTGTTTGTAGTACCCCTCGAGCTCGAAACGGAACGTGCGGTCATACCGAAGCTCGACCCCACCGCTGACGTGGATCGCGGTGACCGGGTCGAGCTCGGGGTTGCCGATGCCGGGAGCCGCCTCGCGACCTTCGGGCGGCTGAGAGAAGATGCCGACGCCGCCCTTGAGGGTCCACTGCTCGTTGATCTGGAGTCGTGCGCTGACCCGAGGATCAAAGGACCACGCGTCGATCTGGCGGTAGTAATCGACCCGGGTCCCGAGGACGAGCGTCAGCTCTTCGATCGGCTGCAGCGTCGACTCCAAGTAGACGGCCGGACGAAACGCCTCACCCTCGAAGAGCGCCTGAACCCGCGTGCCGTCGCCCGCTCCTCCCGGCTGACCCTCGAGCTGAGCTGGTGACCCCGCGGTGCGCACGCTGAGGTCGAAGGGCGAGAACACCCAGTCGAGGCCGGCGCGGATCTGCACACGCTCGTGCACGCGCAGACGCCACTCCGAGCGGAGCGTGAACGGAAGGAAGTTCGCGTTGAAGCCAATGGCTTGGCCCGCCTGAAGAACGAGTCCGTCCCAGCCGCCCGCGAGCGTGACGTCCTGTTGTAGGTCCCCGCCCTCGTAGGTGTGTCGCCACTCCGCCTGCAGGCGGTGGAACTGGGTCGAGAGTTCGAGCTCGAAGGGACGGGAGAAGGCGTCCGCCTCGAAGGTGCTGCGAAACTCGTCGCTGCTCCCGTATGCGAAGAACCGGACGCGATCTGCGTTGGTCGGGCGCCAGGCGAAGACGAGCTGATAGTCGTAGTAGACGGGGGCGGCGACGATGTTGAGCACGTCGTCCGGAATCACATCCGCCAGGAAGAAGTCGACGTAGCTCCGGCGAACTGCCAGCGCGATGCCCGCCTTCTCCCAAAGCGGGATCTCGAGCATCAACGAGGCGTCGATGAGGTTCACGTCCGCCATGAAGTGGAAGTCTTCTGCGGAGGGGTCGCGTGGCTCGACCTCGATGATGCCGCCGATCCGTCGGCCATAGCGCACCGAGAAGTTGCCGGGGTAGAAGTCGATCCGCTCCAAGAGACGCGACTGGTAGAAGCTCGTGAGGCCGCCGAAATGGT
>Ga0114933_10002989_pt1 | contig 16913 bp, 20 predicted proteins | sample 4SBtaG_FD_89691 | JGI IMG/M metagenome (GOLD analysis project Ga0114933, IMG submission 89691) | Deep subsurface microbial communities from Kolumbo volcano to uncover new lineages of life (NeLLi) - 4SBTROV12_W25 metaG | ecosystem: Environmental > Aquatic > Marine > Volcanic | place: Kolumbo... | reverse complement strand
TACACTCGTACTGGAGATACTGGTGAAACAGGCCTTTTTGGAGGAGGGCGAGTATCCAAAGATCATCTCCGTATCGAATGCTATGGGACAATCGATGAACTAAATTCCTCACTTGGTATTGTCGCTTCCTCACTGAAAGATCAGGATTTCCACAACTGTCTCACACAAATTCAATCCACACTTTTTGATATCGGTGGTGAATTAGCAACTCCAAATATTGAAAAGCGTAAGTTAGAAAAACAATATGTCGGTCCACAAGTTGCTGACATAGATATCAAAAAGCTAGAAAATTTAATTAATCAATTCGATGAAGAGATAGAACCTCTACAAGCTTTTATTCTTCCTGGTGGTCATCAGTATGCTGCACAAATTCACCTTTCACGGACAATTTGCAGGAGAGCAGAACGTCGACTCGTACAACTTAACAAAGTTGAAGAAATTTCAAGTGAAATAATTCGTTATATTAACCGTCTTTCTGATCTATTATTCACAATAGCAAGGGTAATAAACAAAAGGCATGGTATAGAAGAACCCCAGTGGCAAGGAAAAAATAATACCTAGAATTCAATGCCGGGTTGTGCTTTTATATTCTGATCCTCATAAGGGTGTTTTATTAATTTCATTTCAGTAACAAGATCTGCAAAATCAATCAATTCTTGAGGTGCATCACGGCCTGTAATAACTATATGCAAATCTTTTGGCTTATTCTGCCTAAGCCAATCAATGACTTCATCTACAGCTATCCACCCAAAAACCATTGGATAGGTAAATTCATCAAGAACAAGAACTTGCACCTGATTCGCAATGATCTTTTGCTGTGCCAACTCCCATCCTTTTCGAGCTAGATCAGCAGTCTTATTGATATCTTTACTTGTCCAAGTCCATCCATCACCGGTGCCCTCGACAACTATACCGGCTGCACGCGCTGCACGAATCTCTCCATAATTAGCAGTGTCAGGCTTGAGAAATTGTACTACGGTAACGTCCATACCTCTCCCACGTGCACGGAAAGCAATACCGAAGGCAGCAGTAGACTTTCCTTTACCATTACCTGTATTAACTATGACAAGACCCTTACGCTTCTTTTTTGAAGAAACTTTTGAATCATCTTTTTGAGTAGTCATATTTTCTGCTTTCTAAGGTATACAAAGAGTATAGTAGCCTTCTCCTAAAAAGAGATAGAACGGAATCAGAAATGGTTGAACCGGCCACAATTGGAATTATCGGAGCGGGCCAATTAGCCCGAATGATGATCGAGGCTGCATCACCTCTAAATATCAATATACGATTATTAGCTTCTTCACAAGAAGACAGTGCGGCATTGATATCAAAAAATGTAGACTTAGGTTCACCCAACAATGAACACGATGTAAGAAATTTTGCGGAGCATTGTGACATCATTACTTTTGATCATGAGCTAGTAAATCTAGATATAATCAAAATACTGGAGAAAGAAGGAAAACTTGTTAATCCTTCTTCTGAGACTCTCAATTATGCTCAGGACAAATTATATCAACGAACACTATTTACAAAAGATGGTCTTCCCGTACCTGCATTTAATGAAGTAACTACGTTAGAAGATATTTCAAATTTTGGTGAATCTTTTGGCTGGCCATTAGTATTAAAGGCACAAACTGATGGATATGACGGGCGTGGAGTCTGGATCATCAATAGTTTTTCTGAAGCAAAAAACTTTTTCTCTACTGCTAATGAAAAATCTATTAAACTAATGGCCGAACAATTTATCCCCATTGAAAAAGAATTGGCAGGCTTGATAGCGAGAAAGGCAAACGGAGAGTTTGTACTATATCCAATCGTCGAAACTATTCAATTAGAAGGTATTTGCGTACAAGTTATAGCACCTGCAGATATTAATGAAAACATTCGTCAACAAGCTGAATCTCTAACAGAATTAGTAGCAGAAAAAGTAGGTGTTGTAGGTATTATGGCGTTAGAGTTATTTCTTTCTGATAACAAATTATTAATAAATGAAATTGCAACTCGACCACATAATTCAGGCCATTTTAGTATAGAAGGTACTCATACATCTCAGTTTGAAAATCATTTACGAGCAGTAATCGACTGGCCTCTAGGGCCAACAGAATTAATCCACCCATTTGCAGTTATGTCCAATATAATCGCAAAAGGTAAAGCAAATCCTAAAGATAAAATTGGATTTTCATTATCCAGTGTATCTTCGCATACAAAATTACACATGTATGATAAAAAGCCACGATCAGGAAGAAAAATAGGTCATGTTACCTCTACAGGTAGTAATTTGGATAAAGCCAAAATACACGCGGTCGAACTTGCGAGTATATTAATGAATGAAACAATTAATTAGATTGCTGAGAAATATATGACGGACACAAATATAGAAGTGAGTGTTGTTATGGGTAGTGAATCAGATCTACCCACAATGCAAAATGCTATCGATACACTGAGTAAATTCAATATTAATCAAGAAATTAAAATTGTTTCTGCACATAGAACACCTCATGAAATGGTTAAATATGCAGAAAGTGCTAATGGACGTGGAATAAAAGTAATAATAGCAGGCGCAGGTGGAGCAGCACACTTACCTGGAATGATAGCTGCTGTGACAACATTACCAGTAATTGGAGTACCGATACCCTTAAAACAACTAGATGGGATCGATTCACTGTTATCAATAGTACAGATGCCTCGAGGAGTTCCTGTAGCCACAGTAGCAATAGGTAATGCAGAAAATGCTGCATTGCTGGCAATCAGAATACTTGCAATCAAAAATAGTGAACTCGAAAGTGAACTTGTTAACTATCAATCAACTCTTAAAAATAAAGTGGATGAAATGAACGAAAATATTAAGAATAATCTTTAGCTACGATTAAACAAAAAATGGAAAATCCTAGAAATATTGCTACGCTGTGATGCGAAAAGACTATACCCTATTTCCCTGAATCCTCTAAAAAATGGAAAATCCAATATAAATATAAAATATGGGTGAATAATTAATCTTAAAACTTTTGTTATAGCTTCACCACGATGATATTCGACACCTTGAGGAGTTATAAAATGAGCACTTTTCAAAATCTCTTTGTCAGAAATATCATCTAATATCCCTTTTTGCGGTAAGTGAGAAAATCCTATCAACTGTAAATAATTTTTTGATCTGCTCATTGACCAATAAGCAAGTGAAGTACAAATTTGTCAACCATCATCATATACAAGGATATAGTTATCAATTTTATGTTTAGATCTTGTCGGGGAAAACTTAAGCAACGTTGCACATAGTTCAAGTAGAACGACAACAATAGAAATTAATATAAGCCAAAACAAAATTTATTCCTCTATTAAAAAATTACGGCCATCAAGCTAATTGTGCAGCAACTATTGCGGATGCAATAGCAACATTTAGCGAAGTAACTGGATAATCAGTTTTAGCTTTTATTGCAACCAGTTCATCACATTGTTGTAGGACATTTTGACGTATCCCATTTTCTTCATTTCCCACTACAATTACCCAAGGTCGATCTTTTTTTAATTCAGTTAAATTTTTCTGTGCATGTTCTGAAGTACCTAAAATCCATAAACCTTGATCTTTCATTTTCTGCAAAGATCGACTTAAATTAGTCTCTATAGAAAATGCAACAGCCTCTACTCCACCACTAGCAACATCGTAAACAACTGAGCTCATTGGTGAAGCCCTGTTTTTAGTCATTATGATCCCATTTGAGCCGAAAAATGCAGCCGTACGAAATATCGAACCAACATTATTAGGATCCTGTAAAGAATCCAAGGCAATCCAAAAACCTTGTTTCTCTTGTTTCTTCATTAATAATTCTAAAGAGATAGATTTTTTTTCTACTACCTGTGCGTATGATCCTTCACGCCTAGAGTTTTCGTTAGCACGTTTTTTTTCGGAAAGAGAAATACCCAATTCTAATGCCTTGGCTTTAACATCAGCCCACGCCGTACTCCCACCATGTTCAGACAAAACAATTTCCAAAACATCGTCAGGTCTATTCTTAAGGGCAGCAAAAGCACTATGGGGGTTATACAGATCCATATCAAAAGTACGCTTTCAGAATATAACCAACATTATGAACTTTTTAACATCACTTCCAATGCAGAATCAATATCTGGATATAAAAAGTCAAAACCATTATCAACGAGACGTTGAGGGATCACACGCTGACTAGCTAAAGCTGTTTGCTGTGCCTTTTCTTTCCCAAACATTAAGTACAATAACAAACTGGGAACAGGGAAAAATACTGGCCTGCGCAATGCATGACCTAAGGCCTTTGTAAAATCGCTATTAGTAATCTCTTGTGGTGCAACGGCATTATAAACTCCAGACATATCTGTATTTATAACTGCTTTTTCATAAATATTGACTAGATCATCTAATGAAATCCAAGGGAAGAAACTTTTCCCATTACCTAATGGACCACCTAAACCAAGTTTAAAAGGTGTAAGTGCTGTTGGATATGGTAATTGACCAATTAAAGGAGCGCCTAATAAACTTCTGACAACTACACCGCTTCGTATAATCACCAAACGAATTCCTAGTTCTAAAGCTTTTTCGGCTAAAAGTTCATGTTCGACACATATATCCGAGAGAAAGCCTGATCCACGTTGGGATTCTTCAGTTAATTTCTCATCACCTCTTACACCATAAAACCCTACTGCAGACCAAGTAACAAGAGTTTTGGGTTTATTTTCAGTTCGTGAGAAAGCATCTACCAACAAACGAATACCATTAATTCTACTATCAACTATAGATTTTCTATGCGATTGACTCCAACGTCCCTGACTTAGTGATGTACCACCCAAATGAACTACAGTATCTACATTTTCGAACAAACCCTCACGTATCCAGTTTAGTTCTGGATTCCATTCCACTGAAGCATCAGCAGAATTACCATGTCTTATTTTTTTAACTTTATGACCAGATTCATAAAATTTATTCGACAAAGCTGAGCCAATAGTTCCAGTACTACCTGTAATAGCAATGTGCATGAATGTTCCTTTTCTCACTACAAGAACAGATTACCCTAAGTTTTTAATAAGTACATCCGCGGCAGATTCAATACCAGAAGGCAATCGAACACCGGGAAAACTTTCAATACCATTTTCATATGCTAATGCTGATCCACCAACGAAAATTTTTGCTCTAATTTTCTCAGCTAAAAGTCCTCGAGTAGCTAAGCCAAGAGTAGGCAATGAGTTTGGTGCAGTCGCAATCAATATGACTGCTGAAGGCATTAACTGTTTGGTGGATTCTATTAAATCAATCGTAGGTACATCAGCACCTAAATAAATTACTCTTAAACCAGCTTCTTTAAGCAATAACCATAATGCCGTAGAGCCAAGATCATGTTGTTCTTCCTGTGGGCATGCAATAATTACTGAGTTAGCTTCAGGATTCGGACTATGCACCTCCGCAACACCAAGCAATATTTCACGACGAATAATAGCAGAAATAAAATGCTCAGAACCTAGTTTTAGTTCACCTAACGACCATCTACTTCCTACCATTCGTAATCCAGGCATCAAAAATTCATCAAAAGTTCGTGCCCAACCAAATTTTTGACGATATGCACGAATTTCATTAACGACTGTTGCTTCATCATAATTAATGGCTGCTGTCGTTATTATCTTGGCATAGGAATCATCTTTTTTTTGTTCAGGTATTTCATCAATCGCAATTTCAATCGAAGACAATGCAGCTTTTGCTGCTTCTGATGCAGGTAATCCCGCATTCACTAATGCCATCATTCTACGAATTAATATCAGATCATCATCCGTATACAGACGTCTTCCAGTATTTGATCTATTAGGTCTAGGAATACCATAACGTCTTTCCCAAGTGCGTAATCTGGAAGAATTTATTCCTGTTGCTTTTGAGGCAGCTAATACTGTGTAATTCAAAACATCTCATTTCTGTAATGACAAAGTTTCGACAAAGTTATACAAGTAAAATATACCTCAATTTATTGTCACAGAAAAAACAAAAATTAATAATATGTATATACAAACTAGCATTTTATTTTATTCGATGTGATAATTATTTAGGCGGGACCAATGACATGCTGGTAATTGCATGCTCTCCCCAGGTGGTCTTTTGCTTAACAATAGTGCCCAAAAATTCAGCCGACGTAAATTTCTAGCAGCGACACTTGCTTTACCATCTTCTCATTTAATTAACACAAAAAATGTCGAGAACCTTAGAGATAACCTTTCAAATGAACCGTCAAAACTACCACTAACATCAAAAAATAATTTTGATTCAAAGCATCTTGCATGGGTATGGCAGTTTCAACATGACGGAGATAGAGAACTAATCAGAGACATATTGTCAGAGCATCAACTTGGATTAGTAATAAAAACAAACGACGGTATCGATTGGATGTCATCATATGACACATCAAAAGATGCCATTTCTGGACCAAGATCCGTAGAAAAGCTTGCCACTTTTTTTGATAATGCTAATGTCCCTTTACACGCTTGGACCGTCGTTAATGGAGCCCAACCAAGACGAGAAGCAGAGATGGCTGCGATGGTCCTTAATTCTGGTGCTAAGTCACTTTTCTTAGACTTAGAACCTTATGCGGGTTTCTGGCATGGCACCAAAACAGACGCAAAGATCTATGGCGATCTATTACGCCAATTAGCGCCTTCTGCTCATATCACCACTTCTGTAGATGGACGCCCTTGGGAATTACCAAATATTCCCCTTGAAGAATTTGCAGATTTTACAGATGCGATTGCACCACAAATTTATTGGAATTTATTTAATACGTACAGAAATAAATTGATGTATCAAGAATCAGGCTACATACCAGGATTCCGAGGTGTAACACCCTCTTTTGCTCTTAAATCAGCTGTAGAAAGTTTAAAGAAATTTAACTTGCCCATTCATGCAGTAGGTGACGGAACAGCTACAGACATTAATGAATGGTCCGAGTTTATTAATGAATCATATACACATAATATTGACACATTATCTGTATGGAGATTTGGAGTAGCAAGAAATTCTCTATGGAAATTATTGGGTGATTCTGACCCAAATTTGCAATATTACTTTGTAAAATCTGATGATAACTTGGACAATCTTGCAGACAAATGGGGCACAACAGTAAAAAATATAGTAAACATTAACAATATTAGAAATCCGAATTTTTTATTTATTGGACAAAAATTACAAATCCCTTCTGAGTATTTGGATAAATTAAATAGCACCAATGTTAATAAAAATAATGATAACTATTCGTTAAGCTACACTGTCAAAATTGGTGATTCATTGTGGTCAATTGCTAAAAAATTTGGAATTTCAATTGAGCAATTATCGAACATCAACGGCCTGAGAAAACAAAATTTTTTACATATAGGTCAAGAACTACAAATCCCACTCCCAATATCCAGTAGTAGGATTTATACTGTAACCTCAGGTGATTCGCTATGGTCAATATCAAGAGGATTAAATATTAATATTCAAGAATTAGCCAGAATCAATGATATTAAGAACCAAAATCAACTCTATGTTGGCCAAGAACTAATACTTCCGAATATGAATGAAAAGAAAATTTATACGGTTCAAAGAGGTGATTCATTGTGGTCAATCTCAGTTAAGTTCGATACTAATATAGAAAATATAAAACAATTAAACAGAACAAATCTTAACCAATACTTACAAGTTGGGCAAAAAATTACTATACATGAGTAACAACATTATGATCTCAGAAGGTAAACCAGATTACACAAAATTAAGTTTTCCAGATCCACCTAACGAACGCCCTTACGTATACATAAATATGATTATGTCAACTGATGGAAGAATTGTTATTAACGACACTGAAGAAGGACTTGGAAGTGCTACAGATAGACGATTAATGAGAGAACTACGTGTAAATGCTGACATAGTTTTATGTGGAGCATCTACTTTACGTATCAATGGTGCTTCATCAAGGCTTGGAGATCCAAATTTAATCGATTTAAGAAAACAAAGAAATCAAACTGATGCACCAATTGCTGCAGTTCTTACAAACACTGGAAATTTGCCACTAGATTCCGTTTTTTTTCAAGGAAAAGATTTTGAAGCTATAGTTTATGTCGGATCAAGTATTACATCTGAAAAATTAATCCTACTTCAATCTTCTACACGTAGAGTATTTCAATTGCCAAAAGAAAATTCTGTAGAGTGGATGTTAAGTCACATGCGAAATAATTTGGGAGTACGTTATCTTTTATTAGAAGGAGGAGCCAATATAAATGGGCAATTTCTTTCAGCTAATTTGGTTGATGAATATTTTCTAACAATAGGATCACAAATAGTTAACAACAAAAATCCATTGACTCCATTTTCTTCAAACAACTATCCATCACCAGAAAAATCAGCGAATTTAGAATTACTATCTGTAGCAGCAAATAAGAAAACAGATGAAGTTTTTTTACGTTATAAAATTAAGCATTGAAGCCAGTGATAACATCAATTTTTGCCATCTCATCAGATGTTAATTCCCAATTAACGGCCTGAATATTTGATTCAACTTGCTCAGGACGGGTAGCACCGGCAATAACACTCGATACATTACTATTAGATGCTAACCAACTAAAAGCTAACTCTAAAATACTATGTCCACTTTCTTGAGCAAAAGATTCTAGAGATTCAACAATATCAAAATTATTATCTGTCAGAACCCTATCCGCCATAGGGCCGGATACCAACCTTGTTCCACTCGGAGCAGGTTCATCTCTTTTGTATTTACCCGTTAATAGTCCACTTGCAAGAGGGAAATAAGGTAAAACTCCTAATCCAAAAGCATTAGCTGATGGAATTACTTCACGTTCAACTTCTCGTTCTAGCAAACTCCAATGATTTTGTGCAGAAATAAATGGAGTTAAGTGATGGTGCTCTGCAATCCAATGTGCATGAGCAATTTGCCATCCAGCAAAATTAGAATGACCAATGTAGCGAACTTTTCCAGCACGAACTAAATCATCTAATGTGCTTATTGTTTCTTCTAAAGGAGTTAAGAGATCAGGAAAATGAACTTGATAAAGGTCAATATAATCAGTATCTAATCTTCGTAAACTTGCCTCAACAGCATCAATTATATGTTTTCGTGATGCACCACTTTCCATTGGTCCAGAGCCCATATTGCCAGCAAATTTAGTAGCAATAACTGTAGAGTGACGATTCTTACCAATTGCCTTACCTAAAAATTCTTCTGATTTACCATCTTCACCATAAATGTCCGCAGTATCAAAAAAGTTAATCCCTAGATCAATAGCTTTATTTACAACAGCTTTAGTCTGATCCAAATCACATCTACGTCCAAAATTATTACACCCAATTCCAACAAGAGAAATCTCTAAACCTGAGCGACCTAATCGCCTATATTCCATTTTTACCTCATTAGCTACCGACAGAAATAGAAATCCTGTTTAATTTCCACCTGTTTGTTTTTTGTATTCTTGCTGAGCAGCACTTCGACGTACACGTCGTTTTACCTGTTCTTGTCGAGCAGAGCCTTGGACACGCATCCGCTTTAAAAAACGTGCTTCCGTAAGATCGTCGTCTTGAATAGGGAGACCTCCCTCAAGTGAATAATTAGTACGTTCCTCTTTAACAGCTTCATATCTTTCCATTTCTTCTACAGTTAATGGAGTATCTGGAGCTTTTCTATTGATTTCAGGGTGCTCTATACCATACGCACTTCGAGTGATTGGTTTGGTGACCTTTTTACCAAGATGCCAATAACCACCATCATCTGGTAATTGACGTTGTCTCCCATCACGATGTACAAATGCTGACCATTGCTGAGACATCACTCTTTTTGAGTCAGTATCACAATTTGGACAAGGTTGTGCAGCGGAAGCTTCTCTGGACGGGCGTAACAATTCAAATCTCGCCTGACATTCTTCACATATGTATTCATATATTGGCATAATGGTCTCCCAACTTGATACTCGCTATTATCGCATGCCAAGCGATTTTAGCCTAGATGTAAATAATTTAAGCAACCTTTGAATATTTATATAAGATTCTTTACATTGGCTATCACAATTTTCATATTTGGTAACTGATACATATGTATACCAATACTTCATTTTTTGAACTATTTGAAAATGAAGTTACACTAAGTCCGTTCAGTAACTATAAGTGAACCTTGGAAGTATGCCGAATGATTTCAATACAATCGATAGATTATGCGAATGTAAAGTATATAGTTGTTGAAGAAGAATTAAGAGAGAATATGTGTGACAAAAATTAAAATCATTTTGATCTGATTTGGAGGAAATAATATGGCTAACCCACATGCAACAAAGCAAGATTTCGAATCTGCATTTAAAGGCTTTCACTACCCTATTTCCAAGTCAGGTATCTATAATATGGCTCGTGACAAAGGTGGGATAGATAGAGAGGTTGCTAGGGTTTTAGCAGAAATCCCAGATCAGCGGTACAAAAATGAAGACGATATTCGATCTGCAGTACGCTCGGTCTATCTTTCGAGAGGTGTTCTCGAAGAAGATCTTCCAATATAGAATCAAAATTTCATACTAATTTCGTTCGATCGATATCATTTCAATCTCAAAAATCAAGGGGACACCTGCGAGTTCATGATTAGCGTCTAACTGAATTTTTGAATCAGATATCGATGTAATAGTTGCCGGGACACCACCTTGTAACTGAATTCTATCTCCAATTTTCAATCCTGAGGGGGCGCCTTCAGATGAAACTTCAAAAATTAACGATGTATCTTTTTGGCCATAGGCATCTTCTGGAAGAAGTTTTACTGTAATAACATCGCCTATTTGTAATCCTTTGACAGCTTCATCAAAGCCCTTAATCATTGAACCTGCGCCAACAACAAAAGATAGTGGATCTCGTTCTCGTGATGAATCAAATACATCGCCATTTTCTAAAGTGCCATGATAATGCACTGTGACTTTGTCTCCTACTTCAACAGCCAATGGTTCTGAACAAGCATTTAACGTTAAAAAAAACAAAATCCCAAAAAATCCTAGCAACCCAAATATTTTTTGCATCATTAAGAGCTACACGTTTTCCGATAAAGAATCAACAAATTAACGTAGTAATCTAAAGCAGTTCATCGTAATCTAACTTTATGGTTAAACCTGATATCAATAATCTAATATGGATAGATCTTGAAATGACCGGCTTATCTCCAGGTCGTGACGTTATTTTAGAAATCGCAACTATTGTGACAAATAAAGATTTGGAGGTTCAGGCAGAAGGACCTGTCCTTGCAATATCGCGATCTGAAGAAGAATTATCCTTGATGGATGATTGGAATCAAAAAACACACGGCCAATCAGGGCTAATCCAGCGTGTACGAGATTTGGGAATATCTATTTCTGAAGCTGAAAAACTTACTTTAGAATTCATCCAACAATGGACTCCACCAGCTTCATCACCTCTTTGCGGTAATTCAATACACTTTGATAGAAGATTTCTTCTCATAGAAATGCCTATCTTAGAAAAACACTTTCATTACAGAAATATCGATGTGAGCACAATCAAAGAATTAGCAAAGCGTTGGTATCCAAATATGAAAATAGATCTTAGGAAAAAACAAAAACATGAAGCATTGGCAGACATCCAAGAAAGTATTGAAGAACTTCAATGGTATCGATCTAATATATTTATTAATGACTAATTACTAATTTTTGGTAGTGTGAAACAAGCAAAATATAAAACGCATATGTGAGGATCTCTATGTTTTTTGAACTTCGACAATATTCTATTTTCCCTGGGAAAAAAAATGAGTGGGTACAACTAATGGAAAATGAAATTATTCCTTTTCAACAGTCAAAAGGAATGGTTATTTTAGGAAGTTTTACTGGTGAAGATGATGAATCAGTTTATGTTTGGATTAGAAGATTTGATTCTGAACAAGAACGTGAAAAATTATATGAAGCAGTTTATCAAAGTGAACATTGGAAAAATATTATCGCACCCAAAATTGAATCCCTAATGGACCGGCCAAAAATCAACGTGCAACGCATTGAGCCCACAAAATTATCTGCACTGCGATGAGTAAGAACACTTGATATTGAATAAAAGTGATCAAAGTCCATCAAATCGATTTAAATGCTTCAATCATCTGATTACATGCATGCTTTGCTAAAAAATACCATCGAAATATTTGTAATTCCTGTGGTCACGTTATACAAAATGTCCAAGATCAAGGTATCTGCAAAGATGGTCCACTGCATAAAACATACTGGATTGTTTGTTGCCAAAACGGTGGTGTATCCATGAAAATCTCAATAGAAATGAATTTATTAAACTATTATGCCGGACTTGAGGAATATATTGGTGGTTCAGTTAGAAAAATTATTAAACCTCCAATGTGAAAATAAAAGTAAATTATCGAGCTGTATACCCGCCGTCTACAGGCAAGGCAACACCGGTAATAAATGATGCATCATCACTCACTAAAAAAGCAGCAGCAGCAGCAATTTCGCGATCTTCTCCCAGTCGACCCATTGGATGTAGGGCTTCCAAAAATTCACGACCTTCTTCTTTTTCAGTCAAGTTTTGAGTCATAGGGGTATAAATATAACCTGGACAAATTGCATTGACTCTTATATTTTCCTTAGCAAAGTTGATTGCAAACTGCTTAGTCAACCCAATAACACCATGTTTGGAAGCTACATATGCTGCACTACGTTCCGGTCCAGGTACGGGAGCGTCATTTAATGTGATCCCTGAGCTGAGTAACGCATTTAGGCCGGCTATAGATGCAATATTAACTATCGCTCCACCACCTAATTCAGCAAGTTTTGGTGCACCATATAATAGACCGTTATACACTCCTGTTAGGTTGACTGCTACAGTCTGTTCCCATCCATTTCTACCACCAATACCTGCATTATTTACTAATATATTCAATCCACCGAATTCGCTAATCGCTTTATTGAGTGCTTTATCCACATCAAGTTCATTAGTAACATCTAATTCTAAAGCTGAGGCCTGTCCACCACTTTCAGAAATCAATGCAGATGTGTCTTCAGCAGCATTTCCATTCATATCAGTACACATCACTGCAGCACCTTCAGCAGACATCCTTATAGCCATTGCCCGTCCTAAACCAGAGCCAGCACCGGTAATGAAAGCAATGCGACCATCTAATCGTTCATTCATTTTTTTACCCCTTAGGAAAAATCATATCGTACATGACCCTATACGATTCCTGAATTAGCGAATGCTATCAATTCTGCTTCACTATAACCTAATTCTTCAGCATAAATTTGATAATTATGCTCACCTAACAATGGAGGGCGTCTTCGTAAATAAACAGGAGATTTTTCAAACTTATAAGGTGCTCCCGGATATAACACTGTAGATTGATAACCAGAAACTTCACCTTCCCACCAAAATTCACGCTCTTTCCAATGTGGATCATCAAGATTTTCTTCTGAACGTCTAACTAATCCCCATGGAAGATGAAGATCTTGAGCACGCCTATATACATCTTCAGCAGGCAATAGTTGAATAAATCGACCAATAGTTTCTGAGACATGATTACGAATTTCAACATTCATTGTTGGATCTGTATACAGCACCTCTACATAACTGGGATCATGTAAATCACCTGCTGCCTTATATTCATCCATCCATTCGAGTAGTACATCAAAGATTTTTTTCTCACGAGGAATCCCACCGCCCATCATCAAAACATACTCCCCGTCTTTACATGGATACTGCCAAGGAGACATCCGAACAGGAGCAGCGTGCCTACCTGTCTGGCGTAAAACAATTTTTTGCATATATTCCCAATTAGCAAAAGCACCTTCAGTAGTAGCACTTACAGCTTCATGAACAGAAACATCAATGATTTGTCCTGCTCTACCATCATTCATATCGCGCAACCAAAGAGCAGAAAGTAAGGCTGTTACAGCATATTCACCTGCTATTGCTAGAGAATGTTCGCCATCTGATCTTATTGGTGGCAAATCATGATCGTCATAACCAGTACTCATCATCGGACCACCCAAGGCTAGTTGCACTAAATCAGAAGAATGCCAGTCTTTCCATGGACCAGTCAGTCCAAAAGGAGTAATTGAACACCAAATAATTTCAGGCTTTAATTTTAAAGCACGCTCTGCATTCATTGAAATATTGTTCAAAGTTCCAATAGAACTTCCATCTAAAATTACATCAACATCTTGCAAAAGTTTTACCAGTAACTCTTCACTACGCAGATCATTAAGGCTTAAAGTAATACTCAATTTCGAGGTGTTTGAAGCAGCAAATCGTAAACTATGATTAACATCAAATACATCATCAACATATGGTCCTTGGTGCCTACTCTTGGCACCTTCAAGAGGTTCAATACGTATTACACGCGCACCAGCATCAGCCAAGAGTTTCCCTGTTATTTCCGCAAGATCACCAATTTCCAAGACTTTCAATCCTTCAAGGGGCCCTACGATTAAAGAATCAGTCATACGGCCAGCTCCGCTATCATATTTGCCACTTCTTCAGGTGAATATCCCAAGAGATTTGTTAAAACATCAAATGTATCTTGCCCAAGTAAAGGCGCACCACGTTCCATTTTCCATCGAGCATCAGAAAATTTGGCAGGGTATCCCTCATATCTGTGTTCACCCAAATGATCATGCGGTGCAGATGGATAAAAATCACGGAACAACAATTGTTCATCGCTTCGCATCTTGTCATCAGTTCGTTGGCACAGACCAGCAGGTACTCCAATACTTTGTAATCGATACATTAGAGATTGAGCTTCATTTTCAACAGTAAATTCATTGAGTATTTCATCTAATACATCTTCGTTTTTTTTACGGCTTTCATTATCTTTAAATCGTGGATCATCTTTTAAACGGGGATCACCAATCAAATCACAAAGTGCATTCCATTGAAGTGTTTCTTCAACCACAATCGCTATCCAGCTATCTCGACCTTTATTGTCTTGCTTACAACGGTAAGTATTATGTGGTGCAACTGCAGGATAACGTGATCTATTGCCAATACGTTGGTAGCTTCGAGAATTGACTTGATAGTCTAGTAAAGGAACACCCGTGAGGACCATCCCTGTTTCTATTTGAGATATGTCTACGTACTGTGCTTCACCAGTATTTTTTCTATGATGTAAAGCCATCAATGCAGCTATAGCGCCATAATATCCAGCTGTGTGATCAAGGTATGAATACCCCCATCCAGCTGGTTCTTTATCTGGAAATCCTGACATCTGCGTACATCCACTTACTGCTGCTGCAGTTGGCCCCCATGTGATGTAGGACCTATCACGTCCTGTATGGCCAAATCCTGATAATGAAATATATATAGCAGTAGGATTTAACTCTTGAATCCGATCCCAACTAAATCCCATTCGATCAAAAGCACCTGCGCTATAATTCTCTATCACGATGTCAGATTTTTTAATGAGTTTTTCAACCACTTCTCTTCCAAGAGGGTGGTGTAAATTCGCAGTGATACCTCTTTTATTTCGATTAAAATTATTATGAAATCCACTTCCATTGAATGAGGGATTCTCGGGATCAACTTGCTGTCCCCAACGCATAGAGTCTATATAAGATTCGTTTTCAACTTTGATAACATCAGCGCCTAAATCAGCTAATATCCTTGTAGCCTGAGGCCCAGCCACTATCCAAGTAAAATCACATACGGTAATACCTTCGAGTGGTAATAATTTATCAGTACTTAGTTCACTAGACATATGATCGCTCGCTATATTTTGCTTATTCCTTGCCTGTCCACTCAGGCGCAGTCTTATTACGATAAGCTTCAGGTCCAATCTTTGCGTCTTCAGTCTCACGGCTCACTTTTCGCATAGTTTCACCAAAACGTATTGCATCGGAAAATGGTAACTGCTGCCCTCGACGAGCAACTTCTTTTGTCGCCCTTACTGCCAGAGGTGCTGAAAGTAATAATCTTTCAGCAAGTTGCTTAGCTTCATCCATCAACTGTTCATGAGGAACTACTTTCCATACCAAACCCATTTGCTTTGCCCGTTCTGCATTCACACGTTCACCAATTAGTAATAATTCCATAGCGTTCTGCCAACCAATACGATCTGGCATCCTTACAGCGCCCTGAATAGTGGGAATTCCTAATCGCACCTCAGGAAATCCAAATTGAGCATGTTCACTAGCAATAACAAAATCACAAGCAGAAACAAGAGTTAATGCAAAACCAAGACAATATCCATTAACAGCAGCTATAACTGGTTTCCAAATCTCCATTCCATTTTCTAATGAAGTTAAGCTAGGAGTTTCCCAAAATGTTCCATTTTTTGATTGGTTTTCTCCAAAACTTTTTATATCGGCACCTACACTGAAGGCACGACCAGATCCTGTGACAATCGCAATCCACGCTTCATCATCGTTACGAAATGTTTGCCAGGCTTTGTTAAGATCTTCGCGAAGTTGTCCGTTAATAGCATTGAGCGACTCTGGCCTGTTGTAGGTAATTGTTGCGATTTTACCTTCGCGCTCATATAAAACTGTGTCGCTCATAATACTCCTAATATCACTACGCTAAAAATGCACCAACTAACAAAGCAAGCAATGCAAACAATGATGCAATAGATAAAATATAGTTTGCCATTTGATTGAATTTATGTTGCTTAATGGCTTTATTTTTGATTTCCTGATTTAGCTCAAGCTCTGCGAGTTGAAGTAATTCTTCATCATTAATAACTTTTACTTCAGGTGCCAATCGATGCAAACCAGATCGTTCACCACCTGAAAAAGCAAAAGCAGCAAATTTAAATCCCACACCAAGAATTAGAATCCCAAAGAAAAATGCAATAATTTCAACCACAAATATCTCCCATCAGTTTTATTCTGTATTAAAAGATCTTTTCAAAATATTACACGCATTAATTATTACTTGCTCAGTAGCATCAAATATATGT
>Ga0114933_10002987_pt1 | contig 16913 bp, 8 predicted proteins | sample 4SBtaG_FD_89691 | JGI IMG/M metagenome (GOLD analysis project Ga0114933, IMG submission 89691) | Deep subsurface microbial communities from Kolumbo volcano to uncover new lineages of life (NeLLi) - 4SBTROV12_W25 metaG | ecosystem: Environmental > Aquatic > Marine > Volcanic | place: Kolumbo... | reverse complement strand
TCAGCGCCTGGACGAAGTTGGCTTCGATCTGCAGGGCATGCTCGAACGCTCGGCCCGCCCCACGGTCTTCTTCAGCCTGGGAGTAGAGGTCACCGAGGGCCGTCCACACGATCGCATCCTCGTGGTGCCGTGCGAGGGCGCGGACCGCGCTGACGCCGCTGGCGCCAGCCCCTCGAATCACCTGCAGTTGAGCCTGAATCTGGGCCACCACCAATGGCTCCTGGCCGGTGGACGCAGCCGCCGCGGCGCGCTCCGTCGCGCGCTCGTAGTCCTCGGCTTCAAAAGCGATCTGCGCGAGGCCGACGAGCGCAAGGGCGTTGGTCGCGTCCAGCTCCAGCGTCGTCTCGTAGGCGGCGGTCGCCTCATCGACGTGGCCAGTGAGCTGCTGGGCTCGACCGAGGTCAGCGTGCACATGGGCGTCGCGTGGGCTGGTCTCGACGGCCGCGGTGAGCGGCGCGATGGCCTCCGCCGCAGAACCGTTCGCGAGCAGAATGGAGCCACGAACGGCGTTGAGCTCTGGGGCATCGGGGCGACGACGCAGCGCAGCCTCGACCACTCGGTTGGCGTCGTTGGGGCGGTCTCGGTCGAGATACGCGCGGGCCAGGAGCGGCACCAACTCCAGGTCATCGACGGCTTCTGGCTGACGAGGCTCGAGCAGCGCGACCACCTGAGCCGAGTTGCCGTCGGCCGTCTCGAGGGCTGCGAGGCGAACCGCCGCAGACCGACCCTCCGGGCCGGGATCCTCATTCATCACCCGTTCGTAGAGCGGCCTGGCCGCCTCGCTCTGGTTGCGGGCTTCGTAGATCTGAGCTCGCAAGAGATCCTGACGAGCGCCGGACCCCGCATTGCCGAGCGCCGTCTCCGCACGGGAAAGCTCATTGATGGCGAGCGCGACCTCGGCCGTGAGCAGCGCCCGGGCGGGGCCATCGACGACCACGCGCTCCGAGAGCTGACCCAGGTGTGTGTCTGCCTCCTCGGCGGCGCCGTGCCGGAGGAACACACGCACGAGCTGCATGCGGAAACCCTCATCAAACGCCGGAGGATGTTCGGCCGCGGCGCGGGCCTCGACCAGCGCTTCGCTCGAGGCCCCATCGGTCGCTCGAATCAGATGCGCCCAAGCCAGCTGAGGAGGGGTCGCGCGGTCCGAGAGCTCATCGATGACGGCACTGGCCTCCTGAACCGCCTGGGCGGGGTCGCTGCCAGTGTCGGCGAGGATGCGAGCTCGGACCACCCGGACGGCCGGCTGGTTGGCCGCGTCGGGCGTGCCCTCGAGCAACGTCAGCGCCGCCGCGGTCCCACCGCTCATGTGCCCGGTGAGCGCGTGCAGCGCGATGTGACGTGGGGCGCTCGGACGATCGTTGACCGCGCGCATCGCGGCGTCGCGCGCCTGCTCCCACTCGCCCTTCGCCGCCATCACGTAGGCGCGGGCGCGGAACGCCTCCGGGATCTGCTCGCCCTGCGCCTCGAGCCGATCGAGGTCGCGGGCCGCCGCGTCCGGATCTCCTTGCGAGAGCGCGACCAAGGCGGCGGCGATGCGTGCGTCCGTGACGCCCTCAGTGCCCGTGAGCGAGTTGACGATGTCGCGCACTTCACCCGCACGGTCCTCACCGTGCTCGTAAACCAGCGTGGCGATCAGGCGCGCACGCAGCGCGCGCATCGCTTCGTCGTCTTCGTCACCGATCCGCTCGATCAGCGCCTCGAGGGCGACGCGCGACCCCGTGTCACCTGCCTCAGCTGCGGCCAGCCGAATCTCTTGGTCTTGGTTGCTGTTCAGCCAGATCGACACCCCGACCGCCAGGAGCCCGCCGAGCACGAGGAGTCCGAGCACGCCGGTGATCGCGGGCACCAGCCACCGCCGCGACTTGGACCGAACCCGAGCGGTGCTCATGTCGTCTGCGGACGAGGCTCGCTCCACGGGCGACGTGGGCCCGGGCTGAGCCTGGAACGTAGGTCGGGATGCCCTCTTCAGACCGCGTGCGGGAGCCGTCGGCGGTTCATCGGGCTCGGCGTAGGGCGTGGATTTGTACCGGGGAGCCGGGTAGTGGTCGACGGTCGGCGGCTCGACGTCCGAGGGCGCGGCCGGGGCGTGTGCGCGCGTGGGTTCGCCGGTCAGCTCGTCGTCGACGTCGGGCAGGCTGCCGGTGAAGGCCAGCGTCGGCGAATCGTCGTCGATCGAGTCTGGGCCCAGGTAGTCGTCGTAGGAGACGGGCGCCGCTTCTGGGCTGGGCCGAGCGCGGGTCGGCTCCCCCTCCATGATCTGCAACGGCGCGAGATCTTCGGAGACCAGCTCGTCGAGGGAGAGCTCATCGGTCTGAGGCTCCGGCGCGCCGCCCACGTTCGAGGGCCGCGCCGCGTTGGTCTCCTGCTGCGGCAGCGGTTTGCGTGGGGTCGATGGCGAGAGGAAGGGGCTCGACAACGGCTGCGGGGCAGGGCTCGCGCGCAGCGCCGACGGGCGCGGGACGAGGTTCGCCGTTTGCCCTCTCCGCGGAGGAGGCGGGGCGCTCTTCGGCGGCGCCGTCGGCGGCGGGGCCAACGGAGGTGGCTTGGGCGCGTCTCGAGAACCGATGCGCCCGAGATGACGCGTCGTCGCGCCAGGGGGCGGAGGGAGCGGAGCCCCGGGTTTGGGGGGCTCTGAGAGCGGGACCTCACGCTGCCCGAGAACGCCGGCCTTGCGTCCTCCAATAGACGCCGCCAGCGCTTCCTCGACGAAACTCGGGTCGATCTGAACCGAAGGTTCGGCCGGAACGAGCTCGCTCGGATGCGTCGCCCCCGGCACCGGCGTGCTGACCTCTTCCCAGGCCGGCGACTCGGTCTCCACCGTCGGCTCGGCTTCGTCGGCGAACCAACGCTCGATGGTGGTCGAAACCGGCGCGCTCTCGTCGGCCGCTTCGGCGATCAGCTCCTCTGCGACCTCATCGCTGGGGTCGAGCTTGAGCGCGGTGCGCAGCGACTCGATCGCTTGGCTGGGTCGTCCGTCGCGCAGGTACGCCTCGCCGAGGATGCGATGGACGGCCGCGCGCTTGGGCACCTTGCGAGCCAGCGCCATCATCTCGACGCGCACCTCGTCGTAGCGCTCGAGTGCGAGGAGCGCCTCACCGAGCAGCAAGCGGATCTCGACCTGGCCCGGCTTGGAGAGCAGCGCCCTCCGGCAGGCACGTACCGCCTCCTGATACCGTCGCTCCGAGATCAGGAGCTTGGCTCGTTCGGTCAGCTCCTCGCTTGCAGCTCCCATGACCTTACAAAAACAATGTCCGCTGTTGCCACGCGATCCGAAGGGTAGTGCGTCGCGGCCAGGGCCGAAAGATCCCTGCCGCTCCGCTCACGCCGCGCGGCGCGACCATACCCTAGGAGGCTGCTGAAAAGCAGCCTGGTCAAGCCGCAGCACGCAACGCGCGTGCACCCCAGGATGGGGCGCGAGGGAGCATCACGACTCGGCTCTCCGTTCTAGGCTGGGGGCGCCGGGCTGAGGTCGCGCCGCCGACCGAGCTGAACGAGGCTCGCGCCGAGCCGATCCGATTCGCTGGCCTCCATCGTCGCGCCGCCGTACCTGACGGACTCGTAGCGCTGGACGATCCCAGCCACGAGCTCGACCTCCTCGAAGCCCGCGGCGGCCAGGTGCGTCACGTGCTCCGAGGCGGTGCGTCCGAGAGGGCGGCCCCAGCCGAGCTTGGAGAGCGCTCGGTCGAGAGACTCGAGCAGCTCCTTGGCGCGCCTCGCGTTGGGCTCGAGCAGGTCGGACGACGCTCCCCGACGCCGGCGGAACCGTCGCCAGACGAGCCAGCCGGCGACCCCTAGAAGCAAAACGCCCAGGACGATGGGCCCCGTCGACGAACGCTCTCCCGACTCGGTAGACGTGTCTTCCGACGGGGCCGACCGCGCGTCGGGCTCTCCCCTGAACCAGTCACCCACCTGGGCGAAGAGCTCGAGCTGAGCGCGCAGATCGTAGCTCACCACGTCTGACGCCCAGCGGGTGCGGATCGCGTCGAGCATCGCCTGCACCACCCCGAAGAAGCCGGGCACGGGGCCAACGTCGTCCCGCGATGGCGGGGTCGGGTCCACCACCAGCCAGCCGCGCCCCTCGATCCAAACCTCGACCCAGCTGTGTGCGTCGCCCTGCGAGAGGGCGTAGTAGCCCCCGTACGGGTTGTAGCGGCCACCGAGAAAGCCCGTCGCGTTTCGGGCGGGGATGTCGAGCGTGCGCGCCATCACCGCCAGCGCGGTCGAGTAGTACTCGCAGTGCGCGCGCCGCGCCTCGAAGAGAAAGACCTCGAGCGGCAGGCGATCTCCGACGGCGGGCATCTCGAGCGAGTAGGTGAAGTCACCCGAGTCACGCAGCCGCGCCCGAATGGCTCGGACCTGAGCCTCGGGCGTCGTCGCCCCGCGGGTCCACTCCCTGGCGAGCGCCGCGACACGCTCATGCCCCTCCGGCACTTGGACGTAGCGCTCCCGCATCTCCGGTTCCAGCTCGGGGTCGAGCACCGCTTCGGACGACGTGTATGCGTTGTAGCGGAGGCCGAGCCCGTCGCCGTCGCCGTATCGGATGTCCACGCCGGGGGCCATCGTGATCTCACGACCCACGTCCATGGACCCGATGACGCGGGGAGGGATCCCGAGCCCGACCGTCTGAGGCGGCAGGAAGATCACGGGTTCATCGAGCGCGTCGATCACCACCTGCCACTCGTCGTCCTCGGCGTTCGGCATACGGATCGGGATCTGGTAGTGCGTGCCCAGCCGACCCACCGGACGCGCGACGAGCTCCCGGCTCCGGGTCCAGCTCCGACCGTCGTAGTGGTCAAAGCTCGTGCCCCGCATGCGGAGAGAGACGATTTCGGGCGGGTTCTCGGGGAGACCCGGCGGCGTCACTCGCACGACGACCGAGGGGTCGGTTCGAATGACGCCAAAGTCGCCGAGCTCGACGTTTGCGCCGAAGCCGCTGACCCGCTGGCCCGTGTCGTTGCCGAACGAGAACATGCCCAGGCCGACGCGCGGGAACGCGAGGAAGAGAGTGCCAGTCATCAGGAAGAGCGGGACCGAGAGCGCCGCCGTGCCGACCAGGTACCGAGGTCCGATGAGCTTCTTGGAGGCGAGGACCTTCGCGACGGCTTCGTCATCGAGGGTTTCACCGGTCCGGTGACTCGCCTCGATCTCCGCCCGCAAATGACTGAGAGCGAACATCCACGGCGCGACGACCACAAACCCTGCGAACGCGAGGGCATAGCTCAGCTCAGTCGAGAGCACGGTCGCTGCGATCAGCATGAGGAGGGCGAGCGCAGAGACCTGCTGATGCTCGGGCGCGCCGCGCCGATTGAAGAGACGGGAGATCAACAGCGCTGCGGTGAACTCGAGGGCCATGGGCAAGATCGAGGCGCCCAGAAACGCGCGCAGGACCTGGACGCCGAGCAACGCAAAAAGCGCCACCGTCCAACCCCGAATCCAGCCCGGCTCCCGGATGCGTTCACCCTCGACAAAGAAGCTCACCACAAACGCGAGCCCGATGACGGCCTGCGCGGCAGCTCCGAGGTTCGGGCCGATCGAAAGGCTCCACAGGCCCAGCCCGGCGAACACGTAGGTGATGATCTTGTGGAGGCGCGCGAAGCTCATGCTCAGGCGGCCCCCACGTCGATGCGCTTCTCGTCCGTGGATGCCTCGGGCTCGGGCGCTTCGGGCCCTCCGGCTTCGATCAGCGCGAGGAACCGCCACACCGGGTCCGGCGGGCGGCCCGGAAGCACCAGCGGTGAGTTGCCGGTCCGCGACCGCGCCTCGACGGCGGTGCCCTCGGAGAGCGCCATCGACGCCGTCCGAGCGGCCTCTGAGATGAGTCGCTCGAGCTCAGACGCCCAGGCCGCGTCCGCCGAGGGGGGTCTCTTCTCGTCGATCGAGAGCGTCAGCCGACGGGCGACGTCACGCTCGCGCTCACGCACGACCACGCGGCCCAGCGCGGCCGTGCGCCGCCAGTGGATGGAGCGCGCCTCATCGCCCTCACGGTACCCGCGAAGCCCGGCGATCTCCGAGCCGACGCCCGGCCGATGGGTGGGCACCTCCTGTCCGCTCGAGCTCTCTTTCGGGGGATCAGGGACCTGCGCAGCGAGCTCTGGATAGACGATCAGCTCGTCTTCGAGGTCGAGGACACGCCACTTCTCGAAGAGCCCAAATGGATAGCGGGTGCGCACCGTGACGCCGCTCAAGGAGACGACGCCGCGGCGCTGGGCGATGAAGCGGTACGACGCGCTCGCTCGCTCCCCCGGCCCGACCTTCAGGAAGTAGCAGCGCCCCTCGGCCGTGGCGGCGTCCGAGGCAAAGACATCCTCGACCTCGAGGGAGTAGCTCGAGGCGCGGCTCTTTTGGTTCTCCAACTCGAGCTCGATCAGACACGGCGTCGCCGCGAAGGCCCGCCGCGGGAGGGTCCGCTTGACCCGCACCGTACGCAGCACGAGCTCCGAGAGCAGGCCGCTCAAGACGATCAAGCTCAGCATCAGCCCGAGCACCAAAAAGAGCAGGTTGTTGCCGGTGTTCACCGCGCCGGCTCCGACCCCCAGCGTGACGAGCACGAAGACCCGGCCTTCGCGCGTGAACCGCAGCTTGCGAGGCGCGCCACGCTTTCGTCGCTCTGGCTTCGTCTTCACCTTCGGTTCACACGGGCACCGGGACGGCTGAGAGAAGGTCTCGAATCACGCGCTCCGCGTCCGCGCGATCACCCGCGAGATCGCGCGCGCCCCTCACGCGGACCCGGTGGGCGAGCACGCCGACAGCGACCGCTTTCACATCATCGGGCGTGGCGAAGTCACGGCCCTTCACCAGGGCGTGGGTGCGCGCGGCACGCTCGAACGCGAGCGCCGCCCGCGTGGAGGCGCCGAGCTCGAGCAGCGGACTCTCGCGGGTCGCGAGCACGACCTGATGCACATAGTCGAGCAGCGGAACCTCGGCACGGACCGTGTCCACCGCCTCCTGAGCCGCCAGGACTTCGTCCTTCGTGACGACCGCCTCGAGCGAGTCGAGCGGGTGAGAGCCACGCCGCTGCGAGAGCAGCCTGCGCTCCACCTCGGGGGCCGGATAGCCGATCCGGAGCCGCAGCATGAAGCGGTCGAGTTGCGACTCCGGCAACGGATAGGTGCCGTAGAACTCTTCGGGGTTCTGTGTCGCGACGACAAAGAACGGCGCCTCGAGCGCATGGGTCTCCCCGTCGATCGAGACCCGCCGCTCACCCATCGCCTCGAGCAACGCCGACTGCGTCTTCGGCGTGGTTCGGTTGATCTCGTCGGCGAGCAGGACTTGGGTGAAGATGGGACCCGCTCGGAAACTAAACTTCCCTGTCGCGGCGTCGTAGATCGAACCGCCGAGCACGTCGGCGGGCATCATGTCGCTCGTGAACTGAACGCGCCGGAAGTTCAGCCCGACGGACCCGGCGAGCGCGCGAGCGAGCGTAGTCTTTCCCACCCCCGGCACGTCTTCCACGAGCAGATGCCCGCCCGCAAGAAGCGCGACCACGGCGAGCTCCACCTGCGCTGGCTTGCCCTCGAGGACCTGCGAGACGTTGTCGATGATGCGTTTCGCGCAGGCTCCGGCCTCATCGGCGGGTCGCGAATCGGCGTGCGGGAGGGCCTCGGCTTTCACCGTACGGGACTCTAGGGCGTGGGCTTCTCGGCGTCGAGGGGCAGTGCGACACAGAGGATCGTGCCCGCGCCGGGCACGCCCGACGCCCAGACGTCTCCGCCGTGCAGTCGAACCAGGGAACGGGAGAGGCTGAGCGCCATGCCGAGGCCGCCGACCCGCCGACCCGCGGGGTCGGCGATCTCCTGGAAAGCCTCGAAGATGCGCTCGACCTCCTCCTGAGGGAGGGCGCCCACGGCGTCATAGAACTCGACGCGGAGGTGCTGCGCCGGACCTGGCGGTCCGAGCGCTGAGCGCGCCCTCAGCCGTACGGTGGTCTTGTGCATGGACGCGGCCGCGTGCCGAAAGAGCGCGACGACCGCCTGAACGATGCGATCACGATCGGCGTAGACCGGCGGGAGCCCTGGCTGAAGCTCGGCCTGAATCTCGACGTCCCGGCCCTCCACGATGGCGCGACCACGCCGCACCGCCTCGGTCAGGATCTCCACGCTCGGAACCCAGTCGAAACGCAACCGGAGCTTGCCCGCCTCGAGGCGTGCCAGATCGAGGGTGTCGGTCAGAAGCAGGATCAGCTCCTCGGCGGAGCGCTTGATCATCAACACACTCTCGAGCTGCGCCGCCTCGAGCTCTCCGTCAATCCCGTCTTCGAGGATCTGTCCGAAGCCGACGATCGAGTTGAGCGGGCTCCGCAGCTCGTGGCTCATCGACGACATGAAGCGTGAGCGCAGCTGGCGGGCGTCGTCGATCTCCAGGGTCGCGCGCTGCGCGCCGGCGGCGTCCTCGGCCAACTCGTCCGAGCGTCGGCGCAGGCTGACATCGAGGTCGCGCAGCCATGGATCGGTCACGTCCGGGGTCGGCGGGATCCGGAGCGCGTCGGCATCCACCTCGATCGCTTCGACGAAACGCGCAAACACGGTGGCTTCGCGCTCAGCTCTGGCCGCGCCTCGCCAGACCCAAACCCCGAACACGAGGCTGCAGATGGAGCACGCCCCTGCCAGCAACCACGCCGGCTCCGTGCGCACGCAGGCGAGCAACGCAAACGCGACCGCCAACGCTGGCGTAGCCACGCGCAGTGCATACGCGACGGGAGTCGGCGGGCTGGGCGCGACCCAATCACTCCAAGCCCGCTCCACTGGCCCGACGGCCGCCATGGCGACGGCGAAGGTCAGGAGCGTGTCGGCGGGCACGCCCTGGCTGAGCCGGGGGATCATCAGGACGCTGGTCGAGACGAGCGGGATGAGAGCCGCGTAGATGGACATCGTCCTCGACTCGCTCGACTGAAGATGCACCCGCAGCGCCCAGACGTTGCCCAGCAAGAGGGTCGAAGCCAGCAGCAGGCTGGTGTCGAAGAACGCGATCGGCGCGTCGAGACCAGACGTCAGCGCGGCCAGCGTACCGAGTGAGAGCACGAGCGTGACGGCGTAGACGACGAGCGCTCGACGTACGGCGGGCGTCATGTGGCGTCCTTGTCGAGCAGCACGGAAAACCGGGTGCCCTCCCCGAGCTTGGTTTCGATCTCGAGATGGCCGCCGTGCCACTCCACCATCTGACGGACGATGTTGAGGCCAAGCCCGGAGCCGCCCTCTCTCGAGCTCTCCGTGCCGGCCTGTGAGAAGGCCGTGAAGAGGGTGGGCAGCGCCTCCGGATCGATGCCGGAGCCGGTGTCCCGGACCGAGAGTCGCAACAGGGGCCCCTCGACCTGCGCGCCAAAAGTCACGTGGCCGCGCTCGGTCGCGCGGAGGGCGTTTGTCCCCAGGTTCACCAGCACTTGGCGCAACCGTCGCTCGTCCGCGAGCACGCGGCCCACGGAGGGGCCCGTCTCCACACGGATCTCGATCGCGCGACCGGCGATCTGGCCTTCCAAGATGCGGGCCACGCGCTCGAGGAGGACCGGCACGTCGACGTACCGCATCGGGAGAGGCGCGCCGCTCTGTGGCCGCCACTCCAGGAGCACCGCTTCGACCAGGTCTTTGAGGTAGCCGCCAGCCGACTGAATCGCCTCCGCGTCTTCCCGCTGACGCTCGGTGAGCGGGCCGTCGACTTCGGCCAAAAGCACGTCCGCGAACCCGAGGATGGCGTTGAGGGGGGTCTTCAGCTCGTGGCGGACGGCGGCGACGAACTCCTCACGAAACCGGCCGGCCGTCTGGGCGCCCGTCACGGCATCCGTCCACCCCGCGGTGACCTTCTCGACATCCGTTTCGATGCGATCGAGCGCACGGTCGAGCTCCGGCGATTCGCTCGCCTGCCCTCGGGTGGGTGAAAGCGATGCGACCAGCGCGAGCACCGCCGTGAAGGCGCCGACGGACGCCAGCGTGGAGGGCGCCACCCCGAGCGCTGCGAGCGCCAAAGAGGGCAGCGCGATCACGAACACGCCGAGGAGTCTGGTCGTGAGGTTCGTGTTCACGCGAGGGCGCGATCGTAGCCCGACGCCTGGAGATCAGGCCAATCGTCGGAGATCGTTTCCGTGCACACCCTCACCGACCTCGAGCGCCGGAACCCAAACCGCCAGGTCGTGGGCGGCGAGCGCCCGCCGCACCGCCGTCACCAGCTCCGGGACCACACACGGGGCACCCGGCGCAAATGTGAATTGACCGTAGAGCACGACGGTCTTCGCGCCGAGGATCGCACTGAGCCGGACCACGTCGCTCACCGCCAGCGTCACCCGGGCGTCCAGCCTCTGCAGCGCGAGCGCTTCGGTCGCGCGGTGGGCACAAGTCAGCGCGGTGAGCTGGAGGTCGGGGTCGCCTCCGCCGAAGGTCGTGCGCAACGCGATCGCCTGCGTCGCGAGCACATCGACAGAACCGTGTTTCGCGACGTGAGCGCGGGCCACGTCGAGGACCGAGCGACCTGGCTCGAAGCCGCAGTCGGCCGCCACGAAGACCTTGGTCTCATCCGTCTCGGCGACGTACGCGTTGCCCCAGCTGCGAGCTTCCGGGTGCTCATCGGCGGTCAGAAACTGCTCGCCCACGAAGGGCAGCACACGCAGACGGATGTCACCGAGGTCGACGGTCTCGTGCCACGCCGGAGTTTCGCTCTCGAGCCCGTGTTCGCGGAGGCGCCCCGCCATGTCTTCGCAGACGATCGAGGCCCGAGGGACCTGAGGCACCACGAGCGTGCGACCGGCCAGGGCGATGAGCGACGGCAGGTGATAGTGATCGAAGTGCGCGTGGGTGATGGCGACGGCGGTGCTGTTGTCGGCGAGCTGCTCGAACCCGACGGCCGGCCGAGCTCCGATCAGCGGGCTCATCGGAATCGGGTCGATGAGCAGGCCGCTCTCACCGCCGCGGATCAGGAGCGTCGAATGCCCGAGTACATAGAGACCGGGCTCGCTGGGTGGGGCCGTGACCGAACGCGGGGACGGGCCCTCGGCGCGATCTCGCCACCCCTCGGGCGTGCGCTCCTGAAGGCAGCCCAGCGGCACGTTGGGTTGAAAGAGGAACGCGTCTCGCAACTGGAAGGGAGCCCGCGCGCCGGTGGAGCGTTCGATGAAGCGCTCGACGCTCGGGTAGACCAGGAGTGCGATTTCCAGGGCCGCCGAGGGCGACCGCTTGGGCTGATGGCGGGCGAGCCAGCCATCGAAAGTCGACGTCTCGTTCGACGCCGCCAGGGCCTCTTGGAGCAGCGCCGGCCACTGCGCCATGGGCACGCCAAAGAGCTGACTCAAGAAGAACGGGGCGAAGCCAGAGGTGACGGTCGAGGCCGCTTCGGCCGGCGCGAAGCGCTGCCCGTGACAGTCGTAGAGCCACGCATCACCGGTCGCCCTGAATCGCAGACTCGTCATGGGAGGTCCTCGTTCACCAGAGACTCCAGCGTCTGACCGCCCGTCCAAACGAGCACCAGCTCACCTTGAGCTGCCCGGCCGCTGAGTGCGATGTCAGACACAGACCCGTCCACGCAGCCGACCTCGGCTTCGAGCCCGTCGGGCAGCAGCCCGTCGCCCGGCCCACAGTACGCACGGTGGAACACGAAGCCGGCGCGTGCGCGTACCCGGGCCCCGTTCAGCGCCGGACCCACCCCTTCATCGCTCACCCCGCGAAAAACGCCGATAACTTGGGGGCCGCTCGAATCCAGGAGGGCATGACACTCGCTGACCGGGCTCGAGCGCGCGCCTCGCAGGCGGACCGGGCTCCCTGCGATGTAGACCGCCGAAGCGCCTGAGGCCTCCCCCAACCGGAGCGCCTCTCGACGCAACCCATGGGCCAGCGCCCCAGCGTCGACATAGGCGCGAACACGCAGCGCCGCGCCCACGACGAGCAGGGCCGCAAGGAGAACCGGGCCGATGCGGTGAAGTCGGGTCGGCAGGGGGAGCGTAGCGAGAAAGAGGGCCGCGCCGACGCCTGCCACGTACGCCGAGCGCTCATTGACACTGAAGAGGAACGGCACCGCGGCCGAGAGCGTGAAGACGAGCGCGAAGCGTCGAACTCGACTCGGAGGCAGTCGGCGAGCCGCAGCCCAGGCGCCGAGCGCGACGACGCTGGCGAGCGCGACCATCAGAGGTCTGCGGAGGGGCCCGGGCAGCAAGCTCCGGGACAGATCGGAGAGATCGAGCACCTCACGCACCGGCACGGCGGTCGCGAAGAGGCCCGCGAGCACGCCGCGGAGGCCGGGGCCGGTCGCCCAAAGGCCCTCGGCGTAGGTGCCCGCGATGCCTCGGAGCACGGTGGCTCGCGCTACGAACGCGCCGGCCAGAACCACGGCGAGCGCGGCTGTGGAGAGGAGGGCTCCGCGCCTGGGACGCCACCCGTGTCGCTCGGGCGCCACGGCGGATCGATCGAAGACGATCATCGCCGCGCACGACGCGACCACCACAAAACCCGTCTCCTTGGTCGTCGCCGCGAGCAGCGCGATGACCGCCGCAGAGCCCACCGACACGGCGGTGGGTCGGTGCGGGCGCCACGTGATCACGAAGAGCAGACAGAACGTGGTGACGAGGAGATCACAGGCCGCGTGGATGTTGGCGGCGGCGTCGAGACGCAGGGGTGAGAGGAGGAAGAGCGCACCGGCGACGGCAGCGCGGCTCGGGCTCAAGCCGAGCCGACGGGCCGCCCATCCAAGGAGGCCCGCATTGACGGCGTGCAGCCCGAGAAGAAACGCGTGGTGGGCGTCTGGCGAGGGCCCTAGGAGCGCCCAGCGTGCGTCGGCCGCGGCGAGGCAGGTCGGCCGAAAGGAGCCGAGGCCGCCATCAAAGACGACCTCGGCGAAGCTGCGCGAGTCGAGCGACGCGACCGAGGCACAGTCGCCCGACTGCCAGGGAAAGAGGGGCAGCTCAGCTGCTGGAGAGTGGGCCGATGAGGTCACAGAAGGCGACGCCAGACGTCTTGCCGCACGCTAGCGCGAGCGTCTCGAACACGGCGGACTCGACGATCGCCGGGCCTTCGTACGGTCGGCGAACGACCGCCGCCTCCTCGAGCACCTCTGGGTCTTCGTTCTGGGGACTCATGCGTGGCTCTCCAATGAGGGAATCAGTAGACGATGATCAGACGGCCTTCGCCGCTGTTGGCGTTCGGCTCGCCGATCGCCATGTCGTTGTGGCCGTCTCCGTCGACGTCTCCGATGTAGCCGACCCGCCGCGCGCCGTCGGCGCCGAGCAGGTTGGGTGTGGCGTCCGAGCTGCCGCGGGGCATGGGCGCTGCGCCGGCCTCGCCGTAGAAGAGTCGTGCCGCGCCGTTGGCGTCCGAGCCAACCTCATCCGAGCCGGCAAACACATCGGAGAACATGTCCGTGTCGATGATGCCGAGCGTGCCCAGCTCCGCGTGACGACCCACCCCGATGTGGCCCCCGAAGGCGTCGCTGGCGCCGTCGGGAGATGCATCGTTGGTGATCTGGAACGTCATGGTGGAGTCGAAGCCCGTGCCGGTTCCGAAGTAGACGTTCACCGTGCCGGAGCTCGCACCGTTGTTGGCGTAGGCGGCGACATCGAGCTGGCCGTCGCCGTTGACGTCACCGGCCGGCACGACCATCGAGTATCGCCCCGAAACGCCGGTCTCGATGATCTCGGCGACGCTCGCCCCGAGGACCGTGAGACCGCTGCCGGCGAAGGCCTGCCCGTGAACGAGCATGAGGCTGGCGGGCGCGCTGTTTCCAGTAGCGCCGATCACGAGATCGTGGCGCGCGTCCATGTCAACGGAGCCGGCGAGTCCGGCGACCGAGTTCATCGCCGTAGCACCGAGCACGGCAGGAATGATGAAGCCATCAGGCGCCGTGCCGGCGCCAGGATCCATGGTGATTGCAGAGCCGGACGTGAGTCCGGCGCCGCCGAGCATGACGTAGGCCTCTCCGTCGAACGAAGCGGCGAAGGGCGCAACCATAAAGAGGTCGACGACACCGTCTCCGTCGAAGTCGGAGGAGGACATCGAGAAGCCCAGCGCGGTGAAACCGGCTGCGCCCGTGATGGTGAGATCAGGTGCGCAGGCGGGAAGGTCGATGTTGCACGTCGCCGGCCAAGGGCTGGCGGCAGAGCGGCCAAAGAAGACAAAGACCTGACCCGCGAAGGACGCGGCGCTCGGCGCTGCAATCGCGAAGTCCATACGACCATCGGCGTTGATGTCACCGATGCCCTCGACCTGCGTTCCAAAGGCCGTCGCACCTGAGGTGAACGTGACGTCCGGCGCCGTCGAGAAGCCAGAGGTCGAGCCGAACCAGAGGTACGCCGGACCACCGACCATGGCGCTGAGGCCGCCGCCGGTGAGCACGTCGGGAATCATGTCGCCGTTCACGTCACCGACGCCACGGATCTCGTTGCCGAAACCGTCCGTGCCGGCCGCCTCGATGGTGTGCTGGAGGAACGGGTTGGCCACGAGGGTGTTGTCGGCCAGCGGCGTGAGCGCGCCGGTCATGTCGGCGCCCCGCAGCACACACTGCCGGTCTTCGCCGGGGCGGAAGCCGCTGATGTCCTCGGTCTCCACTGTGCCGGCCGTGCCGGGGCTGGTGGTCATCGGAACGACGGTCGCGTCCATCCACTCCATCTCGGTGGTGATCGGCGTGCTGGAGCAGCGAAGCTCGTAGCTCGCCAACGTGGGCGGCGCTCCGTCGGAGACGGCGGTCCAGGTGAAGCGCATGATGCCCGCGCGACGATCCACGACCGCGGCCGTGACCGGGGTGATGGCGTTGGTCGGGGGCATCGTGTCGATGACGATGTTCACGGTCGCGACGCCGTCGCCGCGCGCGTCGGTCACGGTGACCGTCACGGTCTGCGGCCCCTCGGGAGCCTCCGCACACACGTCGATCACACCGCCCGCTCCGACGGTACCCATCGTCGTCTGACGGATGGTGCCGTTGAAGGCCTCGACGCTCACGGTGCTGCCCGCAGGCGCGTCGGTCGTGCCATCGACCTGGATCTGCATGCTGCCGCCAGCGACGCAGTCGTCCGTAGCCGTCAGCACCGCGTCCGCCGCCGGGGCCGTGATGACAACCGTCGGCGTGTTTTCGACGGTCACCGAGCAGGCAGGACTGCTGCCCACGTTGCCGGCGCTGTCCGTGGCGGTCGCCTCGATGTCCAGCATGCCGCCCGAGCCGTAGCTCGCCATGAAGTTCACGATGCCCATGCCGCTCGTGTCGGTGTCCATGAAGGTCGGGCCGCCGCCGCTCGGGCGGATGGTGAGCGTCACGTTCGCGGCAGGATCGGCCGAGTTCGTCACGGTGGTCCGGTACTGGAAACCCGCGGCCACCATGTCCTCGTCTTGCGTGGTCGGGTTGAGCGTCGCGCCACACATCGGTCGCAGGATGGTGAGCTCCGGCGCGTGGCAGTCGGAGAAGAGAGAGATCGGCGCGGAGGTGCCGAGCAGGCGACCCGCCGTGGCTCGCGCCTCGACCGCATAAGATGTCGCGTCCTCGAGGTTGGGCAGGACCACCATCGCGAAGGTCGCGCGGCCGCTGTACGGCGACGGCACCGACATGTCCGTCATGCACGGTGCGCTGCCGAGCAGCGAGGCGGTGTCGACGCGGTAGAGCTCGACCATCTCGCCTGGCACGTCACAGAGCACATCAAACGCCTGCTCACAGGTGGTGTCACCCGCGCTCAGATCGGTGCCCTGGTTGAAGTGGGTGTCGGTGCTCGGGCTGGCGATCTCGAGCTGGGGCGCGGCGGTGCTGAGACGGACCGTGACCCGAGCCTCGCTGAGGTTGCCCGCCTCGTCGCGCGTCTGCACGCAGAGCTCTTGCATCGCGGCGCTGGAGAGCGTGGCCTCAGAGGACCAGCTCGCAGCGGAGGTGCCGAACATCTCGGAGTCGATGCCGGTGCACTGCCCCACGCGCAGGTCCTGGCAATCGGCGCCCGCGGTGCCGTCCATCGCGATCTGAATGCCCATCGCGCCCGCGTTCACATCATCGGTGTCGATGAAGGACTGGCCGTCGGTCGGGTTGTCGATGCCGACGCCACACTCGGTGATATCGACGGTCCACTCGGCGGTACCGGAGCGGGTCGTGTTGCCAACGCTGTCCGTGCACTCGGCGAAGACGCGGTGCGTGGCCTCGGTGAGGTCCACGTTCCCAAACGTCGCGGTCGTGGCCATGAAGCCGGCCATCAGCGCGCCGGTCTCGTCACCGTCGATGACGAGGCGAGCCTGCTCGCCGGTGTCGGTCGCGACCTCGAAGTCGGTCTGGAAGCCGTCGGCCGCCGAAGTGTCATCGAAGGAGCTGAGGAACGCGCTCGAGGAGTCGGGCGCGGTGATCGAGCAGGAGGGGCCTTCACAGAGAACGAAGATCGAGACCGGGAACATCGCCTCGCAGTCGAGGCCGGCTGCGTCCGTCACGACCACACGGACCGCGTTCGACTCCATCGAGCCGCGGCGGTCGAGCGCAACGCTGTCGAAGCGGGCGGTCCCGCCGGCAACGGTCGTGCTGGCCCGCGGGGTGCCGTTCACGAAGATCTGAGCCTGAGCGCCATCGGGAGCGGCCGTCGCGATCACGAAGCTGGTCTCGAAGCCCATGCCGCAGGCCTCACCATCGGTGTCGTCCATCCCGGTGAGCCGAACGTCGGTGCCGCCGGGAGCGGGCTCCACGAAGCTCACCGCGAAGCAGGAGTCCGCAGACGTGATCAGCACTTCAGGGGACCGGATGCCGCCCTCCGCGGTCTCCGCGTAGAGGGTGTGGGTGCCGCTGGCGATGGTGATCCCCTCCCAGCTGAGCATGTCTGTCGCGTCGACCGCCGCGTTGGCGACCTCGACGGAGTCGAGGAAGAGGTTGACCGAACGACCCTCCTCGAGGCCCACGGCCATGGCCGTGACGCTGATCTGGAGCCCGGGCATGCCGGGCATGGTGTCGTCGGCGACAGTGAGTGAGGTCCCCGTGACCGGCTCCAGGATCTG
>Ga0114933_10002985_pt1 | contig 16926 bp, 13 predicted proteins | sample 4SBtaG_FD_89691 | JGI IMG/M metagenome (GOLD analysis project Ga0114933, IMG submission 89691) | Deep subsurface microbial communities from Kolumbo volcano to uncover new lineages of life (NeLLi) - 4SBTROV12_W25 metaG | ecosystem: Environmental > Aquatic > Marine > Volcanic | place: Kolumbo... | reverse complement strand
ATGGCTTGCCGCGCAACTGCTTGCTCGTGAATCGGGCCCCGGGGCCCGATTCACGAGCAACCCTGCGAGCCAAGAGGCACGGGTCAGGTCAGCACCGAATTACAGAACAACTGATACACCCCCAGACTCCCTCCACCGCCCGCTCGTATTGTGGTCTCAGCTCATCGAAAAAGATGGTGTGGACGCCCGTGTGCATGATGTATGCCCTCCAGGCGGCGCTCCACAAGCTCTCACCCTCCTCATCAGGAAACAGCCGATCAATCCTGTCGTGCAACCACGCTCGATCGGCCCAGTACATCGGGCCGAAGTACCGGCCGAACACTGCCCGCACTCCCTGAGAAGGCTCGCGCTCGGGATCGAGGGCACGATCCAGAAGCGCACCGACGTCCGGCATGGCTACGATCAATCCCCGGTCCTGGGCATGGTTCGATGTGTCACCGCTTCGCCACCAGAGGTAACGGGGCACCTTCGAGAGCGCGATGCTTCGAGTTGTCTCATGCTCGAGGGAGTTTGGATCGTAGTCCGGGTATCCCCCTTTGGGATGGTCCGCAGGGATGGCGGCCAACCGTTCAAGCACGCTCCAGACGTTTCCAGCTAGAGAAACTGGGATTCTGCCGCAGCCTTCGTTGAATCCAACATCGATCAAGCTGAGCATGCTGCGATGAGCAGTGCCCCAAGTCTGGTCCTGCTCGGTGTCGCTGTCCCATTTCGGTTCCACGCCAGGCTCCCGTGTTGCGACCCAAGAACCAAGAGCAATGACAAGATCCCACTCAATCGTGGCGCCCTGCCCGACCGCTGCGCACAGACCGTCAAGGACATGATGCACATGGGTTGGGTGGAGTCCCTCGAAGCTGCCCATCATGCGGGAGAACCGACCAGGTGCTTCCTTGGCAGCTTCAGTCAGCACCAGGCCAAGGCCAGATTGACTCGGGGCGAGGAACCCCCCGTCGGACTCCCATGTCTTCAGGATTGAGACTAGCTCGTCGTTCGGGAGTCCCGCCACGTCCTCACGCGAGAGCGGGCTCCGCATACCACCGGCAAACCCGCGGGTAAGTGGCTCACGCTCTTTGAGCTCGCCAAAGCGCTCGATGAGCTGATCATAGTCCTCGCGCTCACTCTCGCGCAGGTGCGCCTTGAGGCAGGCTAGTCTTCTGAGTCGCATTCTCGCGGCCATTTCGTCCCAAGCGGCTTCGTCCTCCTCGGACAGGCCCTCCGGCTTCTTCGATCCCTCCGCAATCCACTCGAATAGGAACTGCTGGTCGGCATCGTCAAGATCGCCGAACTTCTCTCTCGCGACACTCCAGTACTCTCGCTCGCATTCCTGGTCATTGAACAGCTCACGATTGGTTAGAAATTCCCCAACGGCGACCCGTAAGTCAGCACCCGCACTGCAGAGGGCATGCAGGGCGATGCGTCGAAATATCCCACTATCCCGGGCGCGTAGGTCGGCAAGAACCGCCCGAGCGCCGTCAGCATTCATCCGAACCACATTCACCATTGCATCGCGCAGCGCTGCGACAAGTGGGCCAAGTGGCTCGGTTTGGAAGTTCTCCGTGTGTTCCTCTATGGCGTGGCGCCAGTTCTTCGAGCTGAGAGTCTACGGAGTGGCGCTCCCTGCCGGACTGATCCGGCAGGCTAATGCGGCACAACCTGATAGCGGTCTTGAGTTCATTCAGGGGATCGGGGCGGCACTCAAAAGAGAGGCGGGCGTGCCGGTACCAAGCCGCCGGATTAGTGCGGCAGGGAGTGCCACTCCGTATTAGAGGGGCATGTTCTCGGGGACGAGCTGGAGGGTAAGATCAGCTCCGACCTCGTTTCGCAGCCAGCGACCTGCAACCCAGATTCCCTTTTCCCGACAGGGCCTGATGGAGGGTGATTTGATTGACCTCGTGAAGACATTCTTTGGCTGGTGGCCTTATTGGCTTCCAATTCTCATGTTCAAGATCGGGAGCCTGTGCGGTTCCAGTGTTGAGAAGGCCTCGCGCGCTGACCAGATGAAGCGGTTGGCCCCGCCTATTCCGGAGGGCTGGAAGAAGGGAGAGATCGCGATTGAATTGGATGGTCAGCCCCTGCCCATTGAATCCCTCGGGGCTGCGTCCCTGCACATTCGTCTGTTTAAGGGGCATGGTAGCGGATTCTGCATCAGTTCGGGGGGGCTGGTGTTGACCAACGCCCATGTCGTCGGGAATAGCGCCGTCGTTGAGGTGTCCCCCGATGACAAGACCTCCTTCCTAGGAGTAGTGATGAAGTCCGACCAACGACGCGACGTCGCTGCGGTTCTGCTGGAAAAAACGCCGCCTATTGTGGCCCGCATTGCTCTTGCTCCCCCACACGTCGGAGCACCCGTCTATATTTCCGGATCACCAGTGTCCGAAGACAACCAGAACTTTCTGACAAAGGGCATCGTTTCCAAGCTAGGGCCATTCGAAGTCAACAAAGGAGAGCAGATGTTCATCCACACGGACTGCCCAATTGCGCCTGGCAACAGTGGTGGACCTGCGTTCAACGAAAGTGGAGAGGTGATTGGGATTGCCGCGGCGATCCAACTCGACGGCGACTCACAGAAGACCCACATGGGCTTGGTGATCCCAATCAATGAGTGCCTCGAGTCCCTGAATATTGTCGCCCCACCTTCGTGACAGGTCGGATACAGACTAGGTTCACTCTCACAGACTTGGCGGGATCCCGCTCAACTTCTCGAACTCTGTCCGCAAGGCTGGGATCTTGCTCTTGGCGATCTTCTCCAGCTTGCGAATCTTGGACTTCGACGTACTCGGGACACCCTCGAGACCTAACGCATCCACAGTAGCTCGCGTCCGGTCTCGCACCCCGGCCCAGAGGGCACGGAGGTCCGCCTCGTCTCCCAGTGAAAGCTCGCTCTTGTGCAGGCGCTCGAAGATCCCCGTACGTCCCTCCGTCACCTCCTCTCGGGTCCGGGCGATCGCCCGGTCGCCTAGAAATTTGAGCGTCAGGGCGAGGATGATTCCCCCGACGAGCAGCCCGAGGGCCCACGGCCAGGAATCCTGGCCGAGCTTCGTGAGGGTGAACCCGGCCGCCAAGAAAAGCAGGATGGGGTAACCGAAGAGGGCCGACCGCCACGCCTTCTTCGTCCTTCGGAAAGCGGACCCTGCTTCGTTGAGGACCACCGCGTGGGTCCGGAGGCGCCGGGTCTGGTCATACAGCCTGGTCAAAATGTTCTCAATCCGTCGCCGCGGGGCACGGCGGACCTCCTGAATAACCTCCTCTCGAGCCTGGTCGAAGTCGTCGAGTGGGAGGGCCTCCGGGTTACTGTTCCAGGGGCCCGGTAGGTACATGCTGTGGATCCGGGGTACGTCTTTGCGGGGGATCGCCTTGGCGAGGTTCCAGCACAGGGCGCCGTAGGCCTTGGTGAAGTCGTGGATGGAATCGAAACAATCCACCTTGTTCAGGGCAACCACGACCTTGTGCTCCAGACCCCCAAGTGAGGAGGTGAGGACTTCCAGCGTCTCCCCGGTTGTCCCCGGCTTCTCCGGGTCGAAGAGCAAGACCACGACGTCCGCCTGTTCGGCGAACCAGCGTACGACCTCGACGAAGTCGTACCCCCGGCCCACCTGTGAATGCGCCGAGTCGATCATGCCCGGCGAGTCCACCAGCGTGAGCTGCTTCAAGATGGGCGCGCTGCGGACCTTGAGCTTGAGGTGACCCACGAACTTGGGTCCGAACTGCTCGAGATCGGCAAATCCCTTGCCAGGGTTCCCGACCAGGGCGGCGCCGTCCTTGTCGTCATCCTCTTCACCGTAGGTAATGACTGTGAACCCGTCGTCGGTGGGAGCCACACCCGTCGCCTGCACTTCCTCGTCGACGAGGGAATTGATGAGCGTCGATTTTCCCGAGGAGTGATTTCCAATCACCAGCACGAGGGGACGACCCTGCCTGGCCCCGGGGTCGGGCGCCCGACAAAAACTTGAGCCGCTTCGCCAATGGGTCCACACCACCCTCATAGATGGCTTGGACTCGGCGAGCTGCCTCCTTCAGCGCCTCTTCGACCCGCCGGTCGTCGGGTTCGAGGGGCGGAGATTTCTCAGGCGGGACCTGATCCTCGTCATCGGTGACGGCGCCCCCCGATCCGGCGCCGTTCGTGATCTTGCTACCGGATGCCATGGGTCAATGATCGCCACGTTCGGCTTGCAGGTCAAGCGGAGCTGCTCGATCGGCCGCTCGCGGGCGGAACTCCTCAGTATTGAACCTAGCTGTAGTGTGTTCCTCCCCGCCCCGACCAACGCGGAAGCTCGGTACCGCGTACCCCGTTCCGTTCTGACTGCGTTTCGATTCGTTGGCCAAATCCCAGTGCAGCACACGTAGCGCCGCACTCGGCTGTCGGATCGGCGCGGCAGGGAGCGCTGCCCCGCTTGGCTCCCCGTATTCTTGAGGAGTGCGAAAGCCGACTTGGACTCGTACCCTCGGATCCGAAGTGGAATTCGTACTCTTCCAAGCTCCAACTCCGATTGCTCATGGCAACTAACGCAGACTATCTTCACTCCTCCTATCGTGAGAGTCTCCTCGAGCACCTCTTCATCGGCGAACTCCTCCGCACCCTCTGGCTCAATGGCGTTCACCGGGTGGAGGTTCTTCACTCCGAAGTGGACGGCGCCGGGTACGACGTCGTAGTCGAGTGCAGCTCCGTCATGCGCCACATTCAACTCAAGGCGACGGGCCAGGGGAGGAAGCGGGCGAATGTCAACGTCATGCTTGCTCTCAGCGAGAAACGCAGCGCATGCGTTGTTTGGCTTTTCTTCGACCAGGAGACTTTGGAGCTCGGTCCGTTCTACATGTTCGGCGGGACCCCAGGCCAGCCGATGCCCGACATCAGCCACTTCAGAGTGGCACGCCACACGAAAGGCGACGCGAAGGGATTCAAGGCTGAACGCCCCAACTTGCGCCTCATCCCAAAGGGATCTTTTGAGAAACTGGACACGATGGGTGAGGTCGTCGAGTGGTTGTTTGGCGATTGCGCAACCCCATCGCCGAGAGGAGTCGAATGATCAGGTCCGCGGCGGCCACCTCAAGAGCGGCCAGTTGTGGTCACTTCAAAACCGGCCAGCTGAGGATGAGTTCAAACGGGCATTGGTGGCAGGGACGCCGGGCGCTGTATCTGGATTAGCGGCGGGCTTGGGGGGAGACGGGACCGGGGGGAGGAGGGTGAGGGATTTGCGGTGGGCGGGTTCTGAGAGGGTGAGGATTCCGGCGAGGTTTGAGATGGGGCACATGATCCCCTGGCCCTCTCCCCAGAGTTAGTCATTCTTGGGCAGACCGCCGAGGTACTAGGCGTCTGTATCCGCCTGGGACAGCCTCACGAGCGTTTCCGGGGTGGCCTTCTCTTCAAGGAACTCAATGGCGCATGCAGAGATTGCCTGGTGCTTTGCCGAATACCTGGGCGTTGAGGTGAGCTCGAGGAGCTTGTGTAGCTTGGCGTATGCGGGAGTATCCAGCTCGAGGAAAGACCGGTCGAACCGCCTTCGCTTCAGAATATGGGGTGCAAGTCCGATGCAGTCACCTAGGTAGCCGGAGTTCGGGTTGTTACGGTGCTTCCGGAAGAGCTCAAGATACCAGTCTAGAATGAGGGTCTGCCCCGCTGCGTCCAGGACGTCGAAGCTCAGAGCGTTCTCTCTGAGGCGAGCGAGGTTCCGGTATGCCTTCAGCCAGTACTGCTTTGGCGGCAGGTTTCTTTGAACCGCGAGAAGAAGGAAATGGAAGAAGCGTCGGTGGTCCGAGGGTGCCCTAAAGCAATTCCCGGCACAGTTGAAGATTCCCGGTTGGGTCGAGAGACCTCCGAGGTTCTTACGAATGTGGTTCAGCAGATCAACAGAACAGAACGAATACAGCCAGGTGGCCACCGCCGTCGTGCGAATCAGCTGTTTGGGCTCTAGGTCAATCAGCAAGGTTTCCATGAGTCTCTGTACGAATTCTTCGCGCACATCCTCGAGCGCATCTGGCAGCTGGTCGCCGTGGCTGGGGAAGGAACCCAAATAGACGAAGTTCTTGTCGATCAGATCGGGGTCGTAATACGAACTGAATATGTCACGCTTGCTCGCCTCGTCATAGAACTGGAAGTAGTCAGCGGGTCTCTTCCACTGATTGAGGACATTCAAGACCCCACCGAGTGTCTCCCGTCTTCTGTGAGCACCCCGACCAAACTCCCGGAGAAACCTACGGATCGCATAACTCGCTTGTTCAACTAAACCTCGAACAGGGATGACGACAGTGTTGCCAATTGGCCACGCAAGCCTCAGTTCAGGTTCTCGCTCCAGAGTCTCTAGGTGCCCCTCATCGATCGACGCCCGGAAGATCTCTGCCGCGGAAGTCTTGATTTCAACTCGGGCAAGGCCGGCGCCAGGTCTCATGCGCGCCTTGATCTCGACAGGATGGGGGAGTTCTTGGGTGGGCTGAATCTCCTTGGACAGGCGCCGGTAGTTCCATTTGCCCAGCCGCTTGGTCCGGATGTCCAGGTCGATACTGGGAGCATTGCCGCCCGGGAGTTGTTGGTCGCGGATGGGTCGAGGCGAAACGTACTCCTTGCCAGCGCCAATGTCGGTGACTTCCAAGAGTGGCACCCAAGTTGCTCGTGGATCGTGGAACTCGTTGTACTCCTCAACGCGAAGCTCAAGGGGCGCGAGAGCTTCGTAGTAGGGGGGTATGTCGCCCAGAAATCTCCGCATGGCCTCCGCCGCCCCGCTGAGGATGTCTGTCCTGTACAGGTTGTCAGGACGACTCAAGAGACCTGGGATGACGTCGAGCAGGCCTTGCGGGACTTTTTCTCCTGGCCGAGCAATCGCGAAGACCTGCGCATCAAATCGCCCATCGTTCAGCAACTCGAGGAGTTTTTCTCGGGCATCTTTGGAGAGTACGCCGAAAACCCGATCTGCTCCAGAGCAGATTCCGCTGATCTGTTCGTCCAGAGTCCCCACCACTTCTTCTAGACGGTCTTGCGCAACCGCGACGCTTAAGGTCTCTGCAGGGTCCTTGAGCCAGCTGGCGATTCTGGACGCGGATCCTCCCGGCACGGTCTTGCTTTGAGCGGCCAGCCATGCAATCCCGACAGTGCCCGTTTCACTGGCCATCCGAACGCGATCATGAACGGGACAGAAGACAGTCTGTCCATTGTGGCCGTGAGCTCGGATGGGAACCCGGACAAGCTCCCATCTGTCGGCAGAACATGTGGCTACCAGCAAGTCCCCGACGCGCTTTCCGTTGCCGGCAGGTTCTGCCTGCAGGGCACGCCTCGCGTCGTCAGAGTTGCACCACGGTAGCGCAGCAGCCATGGGTCTTGGGATAAAGAGGACGTCTCGAATCTGTGTCTGGAGGACCCTCAGCAATCTCTCCCTGGGGCCGCTACCAAGCGCAGCCGGGACCACGAGACCGAGATGCTCCGCGGGAGGGGAGCAGGTTGATAGAACCGCGGCGAGGGCCTGGGCGTAGTCCAAGCCGACAGGCCGATCTCGACCGTATGGGGTCCATTCGAACTGCGCAGAGATCGGCTTGGTGGTGTCGGACTCCGCGGTCAGGGCAAGCCAGCCCTCGGCCCAGTGCCAGCGCCCCCGGTTGTTGGGGTCGAGGCGGGACTCCGGATTGACAGCATGGATATCGCTGGCGCGTCGATGTTCTTGTGCAGCTTGACCGACCAGGGGTGGTTCTTCGCGGAACCAAGGAAGGCAGAAGGTGGTGCCGAAGGTGCCCTTACTTCCGTCGGAGTGTACCCACCCGGGGGAGAACGCCGTCAGGTCGGCAACGAGGTAGCTAGTCATCCAACTGTTCGAGCGCGAGCTCGACTCCTGCGTCCAGATCGTTCCAGTACTCGTGTACCCGCGCAGGGAAACGGATTACTGAGACCCGTTCGTCAGAGTCCACCCACTCTGTATCCTTCGGATCTGCACTGGGTTCCGCGAGTGCGATCCATGCATTCCAGTTCCACCCTGTTTCCTCGGTAAGTGCCTGGATCCTGGATCGCAGTTCGTTTCCATGGGCGATTGCTGCACCGGCGTCTTTCGGAATGGCGACCCAGACCAGACAGATGCACCTGGACTCACCAGGCCAGCACAGAACCCAATCGCATCCTGTGTTGTGGATTGCGGGAGGAATCCCAAGTATCCGAGCGGCATCGGTGGACCAGGGTTCCCGCATCTCGAGGACGTGGCAGGTTCCCCGGGGCGTATAGAACGGCCCGGGCGTCGATGGTCCCGCGGTCCACTCTCCACAAATGGCTTCCTGCCGGAAGTAGGGAGTTGAAATGCGGCTCTCGCACCACCCTTCTCGGTTCCGCAGAAGTGAGGACAAGATCAACCTTGCGGTGCTACCCCACAGCCGTGGGTGCCAACGCCAGGCATCATCTAGAGCACGCTCCTGGCGCCTGATCTCTCGATAGGCGCGCCACACTTGGCGATACCTGGTTTCAAATTGGAGGCAATAGGTCGGCGTTGATTGGTGGTGAGGTAGGGGTCCGACTTCGGCAAGCCGTGGGCTAGCGAGCACTCTGCTTGATAGGAGCCGAAGTTCATCAACGCTCTTGTATCGTTCCTGACTCCGGTGGATTCTGTTCCGGTCGCAGTAAGAGTCCGCCATGGCCTTCACCTTCTCGATCACCCAGTGGAGAATACGGTTTTCAACCAGATCGACGGTGTCCTGCTTGACGACGGCGAGCAGCTCTTGACGGGGTCCGGCCTTTTGTATGGCCGTTCGCCCGGGAGCCCTGGAGTAGGACCTCAAGGTCGTCGGGTCCATCTCTTGAATACGGTCGATTCGCTGGTTGGCGTGTCTTCGAAAGAGCATGCGTCTTGGGTTACGCTCAATCGCCCGCAAGGCGTGAACGAAAGACCTACGCTTGGCCAATCGAACAACAAGGCTCAGCTCGGCAGTATCCTCACCACCTCGTTGCCACAGCTCGGAAACTGACTGCCACGTCCTTCTCGCGCCGCCGGGGACGCTACATTCCAACGCGCCTGATCCTCCCACTGGCGGTTCCCAGGACGAAAGCTCGTTGTACCTTTGGACCTGCCATAAGAGCCAGCGCTCGAAGTCGTCTCTATCCCGGTCATTGGGGTGTGCCCGAGGGCGATGGCATTCGCTCCCGACCTTGACGTTGTTCGAGCTCCATCCGGCCGTGTGCAGTTGATCCATCTCGGATCCCATGGGGTGGGGAAGATCCCAGTGTGGAGCTACGGAGGCTGGTCCTCTTGCGGCGGCACTGGGTCGACTCCCGTTCCACCGGAACCCCGCAGGGAGGTGTCCCACGAGGCGGATCCCGAAACGTCCATCAATGTTCAGCGGCCCCGGACCCGCAAGGCTTTGACCGGGGATGCCACAAAAGGCAGCCCAGGGGGCACCATGTAGCATTAGATTCATTATGAGTCGGTTCTATTCAGTCTATCCAGCCCCGACCACAAGAATGTGTTATCCGGGTTTTTCATCCCCTTATTGATTGCCTCGACAAGTTCGTCATCGCCGAGTTCGCTGACAATGGTCAACAGATGATTCAGGGAAGACGAAATCCGCGTGAGGTCTTTCCCTCTGATCTTGGGGAGAATTTTCTGTTCGATCTGATCGGCCAACGCATCCTTATGGCCCTGCTCAGAGACTGCAGGGTAGACGGACACGTATCTGGTTATCGCTTGGGAAACTCGATGGCCAAAGGGCACATCCGCGTCTTCCATGATGCCGCCCAGCTGGTTGATGTGGTCCTTGAGCCAATTGGGCTCGGCCTTGCCTTCACACCATTTCTGCCAGTTTCCAAGGGAGAGCAAAGTGGAGGGCATAATGGCATCCATCGATGGCCGGTTCGTAATCAGGTTTCTTGGTTTTCCAAAGCGAAGCACACTCGCCCGGTCGAGGACCTTGTCTGAGAGGGAGAGAGTGGACTCATCTTCATTCATCGTTCCCGCGAAGAGAACGTTGCTCCCCGGATACACCGCGATTTCGTACTCCTCGTCTTTTCGACGTCCGGCCGTCAGAGGGATCTCGGCTTTCCGTCTACCCTCATCGTCGGAGTCATCCTCGATGGTCCTCCGTGTCTCCAGTCGGCTCAGGAGCTCGGAGAAGTAATACTCGATCCGGGCTAAGTTCATCTCATCTAGAAGAACGAGCAGAACCTGGTCGGAGAGATCCGGCAGCTCTTCCTGGGACAGGTCCCACCATTCCCATTCCTCCCACTTGGCGCGATTTATCGGGTCGAACTGCACGAGGGCGCGCGAAAGGTCGGTGGCGACGAACTTCTGCTCGATGTAATTGTAGAAGCCGAACAGGTCCTGCGGAGAGTTCCAACCGGGCTGCACAGGCAGGTTGAGATAGCGGACTCCCATACAGCGTGCGTACAACAGGGGCAGGAGGCTCTTGCCCGTTCCGCTGATACCCGCGAGCACACTGAGGGGAGAAATGTCCTGGATCTTGAGCGCGGTGTGGAAGGCCCACAGTGTTCGCCTTGGCATGCTGACGCCATTGTCCATGAGCGTCTCATGCATCTTCCCAAGGCGATCAAGCTCTTGCGCGTCATCGATCGTCCTATCGGTTTCGGCGAAGATGGGATTCCAAAGTTCAGCGCAGGGGTCGTGCTTTTCGGATACCCCACCCTGCTGGGTGTACTCGTGCCCCAACCTCTCGATGGATTTTCTTAGGTGCTCCAGTTCGGCCTTGCATCCCTCGAGCTCACCGCGGACTTCGCCGAGTTTTTGTGACTCGGATTGAAGGTCATCGCTAACCTGCGTCAGCTCTTTGGATTTTCCTTGGACCTGCTCGAGGAGTTGCTGGTATTGGGAATGCAGCGCCGGTACACGGACCTTGAGATCCTCGTGCTCTTCCCTGAGTTGGTCGATGCTGCTGAGCTCCTCCCGTGCAGCTTCGAGTTTCGCCTTCGCCGTGGCGCCCTCCACTCGAATCTGCTCGTAGTCGCGTTGCAGCTCGACCGTCTGATCGCGAAGACTCGCTAGTTCTTGCGTCACATCCTCGCGCTCCTTTTTGACTGATTCAAGTCGCGCCATTTCAGCCTGCAATTGAGTCAGCTCTTCCTGTAGGCGTGCAACTTCGGGGCGGTTTTCCTCCAGCCAGACCTCTGAGCGCTCCTTCTCGGCAATGGTCGCTCGCGCATCGACCAGCTCGCTTTGCAGTTCCGCTATCTTTGCCTCTTCGTTTTCTCGTTCGATCCTGAGGGCTGCGATGTCATCAAGGATTCGTAATTTTGGCAGCTCCCTGCGATAGCGAATGCCAAGAACTGTCGTCCAGGCAACAAGCCCGAAGGTTATCGTCGTGCCGACGATCGACAGGTAGAGAGTGTTGTCCCAGGTCATTCCTTGTCCTCGTCTTCCTGCAACTTGTCTCCTGGCTGCGAATCGACGCCCCTCGAAGTCCTGTCGAGCACTTGAATTAGCTGGCCCATGAATAAAGTCATGCTCTTCTGGTTCTCAGATAAGCTGTCGGTGATCTGCTGATTGAGCGTTTTCTTGTCCTGTTCCAAGCGCTCAACTTCAGCACGTAGGGCAATCCGGGATGCTTGCAGTCCTTCCAGAGCCTGAACTTCCACCTGGACCGCCGCCTCTTGGCTGCGCAGTCTCTTGAGACTCCCTTCGAGGTTGGCTTGGTCATCCTGCAGCAGTGACGAGGACGCACGAAGCGCTGACACACTCTTCTCCAGTTGAAGCACCTCATCTGATAGACGATCTCGCTTGACGGTGAGTGCATCCACGTCAGTGTCGAGTTCGAGTTTCTGGAGCCGCGAGTTCTCCACACCCAAGAGGCGTTGGTGTAGATCAGCCTCTTCGGATTGCAGCGCAGTCAGCGCAGCCCGCAGAGTGGCCGCCTGCGGCTTGAGCGAGGCAAATTCAGCATTCAGGCGTGCGACGTCCCTCTCTAGAGCGGTGGTGTTCTTAGTAAGACGCTGTTCAGTGGACCGTAGCAAACCGTTCTCCTCCTCCAGGGCGTCGCGTTCCTTCTTGTAATTGGCAATCAGGTTCCCCAGGGACTCCCTCTGATCGGCTAGGCCTTGAATCTCCACCTCCAGGCTCGACTCCACAAGACGCTTATTGCGTAGGTCGTTTTCGAGAGCGAAGCCCTCGGAGACGGTGTCCTGGGCCTCCTTGAGTCTTGGCTGAATCTTGGCGAGGTCGCTATTCGTAGCGATGAGGGCAGACTGGGCGGAAGAAAGGTCCTGACGAACAGCCTCCTCCCGCTCGCGGAGCCGAGTCACACCTTCACTTAGTCCGGCCTTCGAGCCTTCTTGTTGGGTGATGTCAGCCCTGAGGCCCGCGAGGCGGGTCGTCGCTTGCTGGACGTCATTGAACAACGAGTCGCGCTCAGCAGTCTTCGAGGCCATTTCCTTTCGGCTCACTTCAGCTACCGCGAGTAATTGACTCGCCGAAGCGGACGCCTGAGCTTCCTTGTCCTGTGCTTCGAATAGTCGAGAGCGTGCGGAGTCTAGTTCAGACCGGAGGGCCGAAAGAACGGACTCGGCTTCCTGCTTCTCCGCAAGGGCCCCCGCCGTGTCAGCACGCGCGCGGATGAGCTTGTCCTCAAGTCGGGCAACTTCTTCGATCAGTCGCTCCCGGAAGTCTTCCTTGGCGTCCCAACGCGAACGCTCCGAGTTGAATCCGATCATGGAGAAGAGGGACGAGCTTTGCCCTGCCAAGGCGCCGCAGGCCACAAGAACCATGCAGACTACAAATCCCCAGGGTGTATCTTCATTGGTGGCAGCGGTTGCAAGCGTGTTGTCAGTCATGATGTATCCAAGAGTATCTTGATCTTGTTCAGGCATCCCGCGAGATCTTCGCGCAACTGGTACACCCAGAAGCGTTGGACCGTCCAGCCACTTGCTTTGAGGATGTGATCGCGGCGCACATCCTCTTCCCGCAGATTGCCGTTTTCGTCTCTGTGGTAGGTCTCCCCATCCACTTCAATATTGATGCGTCTATTCCCTCCAGGGAACAGCGCGAAATCCAAGTAGAATCCGCAAGCTTCGTATTGCGGGCTGAACTCAAGCCCGTGTTTGCGCATCTCGTCAGCGAGAAGCGGCTCCCAGACGGGACCGATGAGTTCGGTCCTTACATGGCTCATGTCCGGTTTGGGAGCATGACACGCCGCTTCCAACGCCTGGAGTATCTCCACTCCGCACGTTGAAGCCCATTGCCGGTCCCCGAAGACATGGAGAAGAAGGCGCGCACGGCTGATGGCCACGTTGAAGCGCCGGGCTTCGTTGTAGAAACGCGACGTGGTCTGGTGGGGTGGGCCCTCTCCCCCTCCAACCAACCCAAACAGGACCACATCCTTCTCGTCGCCTTGGAATTTGTCCGCGGTCGCAGACAGGAAGCTCCACTTCTGCAGTTGGTTGGGGCCGACGCGTTCATGCGCTGCGTCTCTGATCCGCTTGGCGTGCTCGGCAAAAGGAGTCACGACCCCGACAGTTCCATCAAAGCGACGATCGGCGAGAGACCACAGTGCGTCCACGATCGCGTCGACCTGGGGGCGGTGCCAGCGGCTGTTGTTAATCGACTCAGATCCGCCAGGAACTTCGGTCCATCGCAAGCCCCCCTTCCCGCCGAGGAAGGAAGACTCTGCTGTCCTGACGAGAAGGCCCCCCCCGTAGAACCAACTGTTGAATAGTGCGGCGATATCCGGATGGCACCGGTAGTGCTCGCGTAGCAAGAGGCGCTGCCCTTCCTGGAGGGTTAGCGCGTCATGAGCAAACTCGTAGGCGGAACGCTTTCCGTGGCTGAATCGACTGAACTCTCGCCCGCTGAGCCCGTGCTTGATGCGTAGGTGTTCTTCTTTGTGGGCAGCGATGGTCTTGAACGGGGCGAGCTGCATTGGATCGCCGATGAAAAGTGCACGCTTGGCGCGGTACAGCAGGGGGATGACCGCGGCTGGGTCGCACTGCGCCGCCTCGTCGATGACTGCTAGGTCAAATGCGCCGGCCACTGCAGGGACCGATCTGTTGATGGACTTGCTCGTCATTGCCCAAAGAGGCAGGCCTTCAAGCAACTCCGGGAAGTGGTCGTGGACGATTTCAGCCAACCGTCGCCTTGCTGCGCCCCCTCTTGCCTGGCTTTCCGCACGCACATCGACAATCAGTTGCCCCTGCGAACGAACTCGGGCCGCCATTCCACCGGGGAGAATGTCATAGGATCCACGAACCGCTTGGGTCTGGTCATTGAATCTCTCATGTAGGCGGCCACCCAGAGCGTTGAGGTCGTCCATGCCAGCTAGGCTGGACTCGACGCCCTTCTCTTCGTAGAAGAGCAGAAACCACCGGACGACCGCCTCAAATGCGCAGTTACCAATCGCCTGAGGTTTACTTGCCGACTGGATCGTACGGCGTATCTTTCTCCTGGCTGGGATGGTGAAGAGCCGTTTGGGGTGCAAGAGGAACAACTTCCGCGAGGCGAGTAGGTCTTCGACCTTTTCCGGGGGATACGGAAGTTCGAGTGACTCGGCCAAGTCGCGCCACGACTCTGCCCCGCCAAGCCTCAGCTCGCGGCGCTTTTGGTGAATCGCAGCGAGTTCCTCGCGGAGCTGGAAGATGTTCTCGATCTCCTGTAGGTCCCCATTATTGTCCTGATCGAATTCGCTAAGCCTCGAACAGAGTTGTTCCAAGGCGCGCACCTGGGTATCTGTCACGCTGTCCAAGTTGTCGAGCAGAAGATGCACCCAGGATTTCCTGCCTGTTAGTTCGCGCAGATCGGCGACGACATTTTTCCCATCCCCCTGCGTGTTGATGGGCTTGACCACGGCATCAACAGCTTTGTGATTGGTGCTTGAGAAGAGCGCCGTTTGCCCGTTTAGCCCGAGCGTCAGGAGCACGCTGCGGACGACCGTGCTCTTGCCAGTACCCGGTGGCCCCTGAGCAACCGTAAGGGGTTCTCTCCAAGCACGGGAGACGACGGCACGCTGGCTCGGGTTTAGCGGAGACTCCTGCACCAGGACAGGCTCGCTTTTAGTAGCTGCTTTGGACGCGGCATCGGGTTCGATGCCCGCAACGAACGTGCTGAGTGCACTCCTGGAGATGTCGGCATCAGTGGCCTTGGAGATGTCGCGCAGATCCTTGATCAGGCCCTTGCTGTACGAACTCAGCCGCTCCTTGAAGTACAGCAGCCGGGGGTGCATCCCAACCTTCAGTGATGCCTGAAGGTTTCCGATCCGCACTGGGGTTCGCAGGCTCCTCCGTTCGATCCAGTCGAACTGTTGGCCCAGCTGCTCAAGACAACTCCAGCATTGCTCGAGATTCCTCTCGCGGACGAGTTCAGTCTCGCCTGTGGGTCCCTTCTTGATCATGCCGAGGCGAATCAGCAGGTCGTCCCGTTGATCTTCATCAGCGACGCCGAAGTGGTGATCCAGCCACTCAAGGTTGATCTGGACATCGCCGTCAAGAGCAAAGTCGATGTCGTTCTGATGGGCGTGCCCCTTAACATGCACAAGGAACACTGGGAGCCATAACCTCTCGACGATTCCTCGACGTTTCTTCTCCACGAAGTGAAGAGGGCCACAGAAAATGCGACGATCATCCCCAATCCAAGTCTGATCCGGCAATGAGCTTCGGGAAACCCGGAGCTCTCCTTTCGACAGTTGGTACCAGTCGATGGGTGCCAGAACCTCCATGCCCAATCGCTCATCGTCCGGGTCGAGTCTGAGCTTGCTGGACTCCAGTTCATGCACCACGTCCGCATGAAAAGCGGCGACTCGTCTAAGTACATCGCGGCCTTCGGGAGCCGCTACGGTTGGTCCGGCAGGGGCTGAGCGCTTGGGTTGATCCGGTTCCGCCACTCGCCAGCGTCCACCAACTTGTTGCACGACACCCTGCCGGCGCAAGGCGCTAAGTGCGGGGCGGGTCGTGGCCTTACTCTGTCCTAGCGCTCGCCCAAGCGCTTCTTCGGTAAGTCCCTGAGGCTTGGACTGAAGCGACTGGACAATGCGGGCAGCCAGGTCCTGCGAGGAATCCGTGCTCGTCCGGGGCATGCAAGCGAAGCGCGCTCGGGGGGAGGTTGGGGGGGGGCGGCGCGCGCTGACCCACTCCTGGCCTACAAGTATGCCAGCAAGTTCAGTCCCTGTTGACTGAGTTTTGCCTCAATAGGCACGAGTGGCACCCCACAGGCCATCCAGAAAATGCATGGAAGGGTCAGGAACCGATCCCCTGGCAGTTGACGCCCTCTTTTGCCAGTGCTTGGTCGATCGGACCTTCTCCCCAAAGTCGGTCCATTCACTGCAACGGATTTCCACGAGTAGGGCGCGGAAGTATTGACGGCATAGAAGCCCCACTAGGAATCCGCAAGACCCGCTTGACTCAGATCCCGCGTCTCCTCTCCGTCAAACACCGCTGGTGTAAGAACTGCCAGGAACACCAAGTCCTCGTCGAACGGATTAAACGTCGCATGCCGCTCGCCCATCGGGATGTGGATGGAGTCGCCGGCTGCCACTTCGCGTGTTTCCTCGCCGACCTGTTGGTTTCCGCGGCCGGAGACCACGTAGAGGATCTCTTCCATGCGCGGGTGACAGTGCAGTTCGTGGGACTGGCCCGATTCCATGGTGACACGCACCATGGCGAGGTCGCCTGGGCCTGTGAGTCCGTTACGGACGAGCCACTCGTGTTTGGACTCGCGCATGTACTCGACCTCGGCGGCGCCGGGAGGGACGAAGCGGAGACCGTCGGAGGGGGGCATGGTCAGGGACGCTCGGGGAGGCGGATGGATTTGAACTTGCGGATCTGGTCGGCGATGGCGACCTCGGTCGGGAACCGCTCGGTGGAACTTGCGCCGTAAAAGCCGTCGATGCCGTCGACGTTTTGGATGATGTACTCGGCATCCGGGGGCATGGCGATGGGGCCGCCGTGGCAGAGGCAGATGACGTCGTTGCGGACGGATTTGGCGGCGTTGACGATTTCTTGGACCAGGCCGACGCACTCGTCCAGAGGGTTGACGGTTT
>Ga0114933_10002984_pt1 | contig 16929 bp, 16 predicted proteins | sample 4SBtaG_FD_89691 | JGI IMG/M metagenome (GOLD analysis project Ga0114933, IMG submission 89691) | Deep subsurface microbial communities from Kolumbo volcano to uncover new lineages of life (NeLLi) - 4SBTROV12_W25 metaG | ecosystem: Environmental > Aquatic > Marine > Volcanic | place: Kolumbo... | reverse complement strand
CTACCGTTTACTTCCACTCCAACCACCTTGCCACGCTCGACCATAATGCGTGAGACATCCGTATTGATGCGAACGTCGACGTTGTTAGAAAGTAATTCCGCATGCATCTTTTCAATGAGCAGATCCGTTCCACCTTCGAACGTATATACTCCTTTGTTCATGAAGTTTGAAAACACGATACCGTACGTTATGGCCGGGTCTTCAAGCGTTGAACCGTTTGCATAGACGATCGGTTCCATTAATAACCGGTGGATATCCTCACGGCCGGGGAAGAATTTCTCAAACAACTCGCCCGTTGTCATTTTGTTGTCATCATAGAAATTCATATTTCGGGCGGTGGAGAAGAATTCCTCGGTCGTCTCTTTCTGAACTCCAAAGTCACTTGAAAGCAGTTTGGTGAAATCTTCGCGATTGTACGTAGTCGTTAGCGAAAACATCGGGTTATCAAAACGCACGTTTCGAAGTGGCACAATTGCATCAGAAATATCCTGATTCCAGTAGCGACGGCAACTTTTGACCATGCCGTACGGGAAGCCGTGCAGGGATATATCAAAGATGTGGCCGCCAGGTCGCTTGAACCAGGTCGCCATGCCCCCAAGTTTATAGTGTTGTTCCAGCAACAGCACACTATAACCGGCCCTTCCAAGGACATTGGCGGTGGTCAGTCCACCGAGACCACTACCGATTACGATGACATCGTAATGATCTGAAGCGTCTTTTAGAAAATCTTTGGGCATGGAGTGATCAAAGGTTTGCTTCGTGAAATGAAACGCAGTGAGTTACAGCGTATTTCTTGATTGTCGACGGGATTTGGCTCCGGTCAACACCTGACTACTGCAGTACGTATTGATTTGCAATCATGATCCCGCTGACGATGGAGCCGATGATTCCAACATACCCTTGATCGGTACCACAAAGATATAGGTTTTTTACGTTCGACTGACCGCTAAACCACTTTTTTGTAGCACCGTAGACGGCACCATTATCATGCCATGTGAATTTTCTAATCGTAGTAGGGGTGAACATGTCCGTATCGATTATCTGCGGCTGATAATCCGGAACAAAACGAACTGCCGAGTCTATAGCTCGCTGTTGCCATTCGATTTTGGCGGATTGATATTCCGAGTCACTCAGTGCGTTCCACTGATTGTAATCAGCGATGGCAGTAATCCTCATGACGCCATCAGGCAAGGGACCATGCGACGGGGCGTATTGGTAATTGTTGGGCGAGCAAATAACCCCCGTTCGTATATCACACAAGCTGTCATGAGGTCGTTCCCAGTGAAATGTATCACTGTCGTTGAAGAATATAATCGTCGCATCATGTCCGAGATCTTTGGGTTCACAATTAAGCGAAGCCACGGACTCGATAAAGGACATCTGACCGACAGTTTTAGTAACCGTGCTTTCTTCTTGTCCACATAACTGCATGGTTTCAACAGCTCCGGCCGATGAGAGGATAGCATCTGCGGTGAGTTGTGTGCCATCATCAAGAACCACACCCGTGGCGGTACCGTTTTCAACTTCGATCTGAGATACACCGTGCCGAAGCTTTAATTCACCGCCAAGTTCTCGAAATTTCTTTACGAGCTTACGCAATATCAAACGAACGCCTTCAAACGGTCTCGCGAATCCTTCGAGAAACAGGCTCCGAAACATGATGCAAAACTGACCGAGATCCATGTCGTGCTCCCGGGCATTTCCGTACCACATAACCGGACACAGGATCATTTCTACGAGCTGCGGATCACTGATTATTTCGCTGAGCCACTCTCTCGTATCGGTATTGAAGTGTTCAGGTGCAAGGTCGTCATAGTCAACTAACTCGGTAAGCAGCCGTTCGAAGTTATCAATTTGACTTGGGAATTCTTTAGCAACTTCACTTCGTAATAATTCCAAATCGTTGGAAAACTTCAGTTGCTTATCTGGGAATTGCACGGCGGAGTAATTTTGCTGGGCAAGGTCGAATTCATCCCATCGAAACCTCAATTGGCGCAGTAATCTAGCCAGAGGTCCGTGCTTGGTGCCTTTCGGTGTGTAGTTGGTGACTGCATGCAACCCGACATCGTAGTCACGTTTTCGTAATCGGTAGAATGAATTCAGACCACCAATCGTGTAATGGCGTTCGAGAATACAGACTTTCTTCTCGTAATAAGCAGCGCGGATTCCGGCAGCAAGGCCTGACATGCCTGCGCCAATGATAATCGCATCGAAATGTGCCACGTTTAGTCGCCTCGAGCAACGGCGGAACGGTGAATTAGTGTTCGTTCATACGTGGTTCCAGGTAAGCAACAGTAGACGACATGCTTACCAACTGAGGGTAATCTTCCTCGGGAACCTGAATGCGAAACCGCTTTCTCAATTCCATTACGATATCCAGAAAATCCATGCTATCCAGCTCCAACTGTTCGCGGAATTCAACGTCATCGCTTATTTCTTCGACGTTGTCATCAGGCGCAATCGTTGCCAGGATGTCCGTGATAGCATCGCGGATTTCAGCAGGGGTCATTCCGTTCTTTCTCCCATGCGCAAGCACATGTATATCGCTAAATTCTTTGACTACCGAAGCATGAATCTTAACCCTAATGCCAAATTAAACCTAGTAGGGCAATTCGAATTCTAGAGGGAATGATAAACCAGATAAGCTGCCTACAAAAGCAGTGTTTGTGGCTCAGATGTTTCTTGAGGCAGTCGAATTAAGGGCGACCGATAATCAGCGTGCTATTGATTCCTAACATGCCAAAAGAGTTATTAAGCACGTAGTTTACCGAGGTTGTTTCGCGAGGTTGATTCATTACCAAGCCTACTAACGCACACTCCGGATCGAGATTATCCACGTTGATCGTTGCGTGAATAGTATTGTCATCAAATGACGGAAGATTTCCGGCTAATTCCAGAGCACCTGCAGCACCCATGGCGTGCCCGAAAAAGCTCTTTGTATTGTTGATGTGCACCGTGGGGTGTTCATCAAATATGGTGCGTAACGCGGCAGACTCCTGGATGTCTCCGCTCGTTGTTCCCGTTGCATGGGTGGAGACGATGCTAATCTGGTCGGCGCTTAATCCGGCTCGTGATAGGGCAAGTCGCACACACTCGGTTTGACGTTGAGGATTGGGTAACACGAAGTCTGTTGCATCCGTGTTGATGGCGTAGCCGATCAATTCGCCGTACATCGTCGCACCCCGTGCGAGTGCGTCGGATCTGCGTTCGAGTGTATATACGCAGCCGCCTTCGCTTACGACGATTCCGTTGCGATCGATATCAAACGGACGTGATGCTTTGGAGGGGTTGGAATGGTTGGCCAGAGCGCCCTGACTCTTGAAGCTGGCAAAAATACCGAACGTATGGATGCTTTCACTCACACCGCCAGCCAGTGCAACATCGCAGTCGCCGAGCATCAGCATCTGTGCGCCCTGAATGAATCCGGCATTTCCTGCAGCACATGCGGCACCGACGGTGTAGTGTGGTCCGGTGATACCCATATTCAGCGCCGGTTCACCTGCCGGATTGTTAGCGACCGTTCGAGGATTATGGAAGTGGTTCCAGACACTAACGTCGTAATCAAATTGCTGAAGCTCATAGACTTCGTTTTCGGTTTCGACACTTCCGTGCTCTGTTACTCCGAGGTAGATTCCAACACGTGACTTGTCGATGTTTTCCCAGTCGAGTCCGCTATTTATGACTGATTCATTGCAACAATATGTTGCGATGCTGCCGGCTCTCGTTCCGCGTCGCACTTCCTTCCGCGTCTGGTGCTTTGAAGTGTCAAATTCACAGATGCCAGCAAGTGTGTCACCGACATAGCGGATGTTATAAGGGCTTACTCCGCTTTTACCGGCGAGTAAGTTCTGGCGTAGTGTCGCCAGATCATCACCTAACGGCGACGTCAGGCCGATACCTGTGATGACAATGCGTTGTTCGTTTGGCTTTTGTTCTGCGGCGGTCACTGAATTGATCTGACGAGAAGCTCAGAATTTGAGTTGATCTAAGTACGTATTATTACATGAATTAGTCAATCTGTTGACTAGGGGCAGATTAGTCTGCTTTTGTGTTACGAATCCACTCAGCCAACCGTAACATGCCGTCCTGTGTCGATATTTGTGGTTTAAATCCGAGTTCATCACGGGCGGCTGAGTTATCAAAGTAATGATCGGTGGATAACTGCTTAGCAACAAATCGAGTCATGGGTGGTTCAGACTTGATTCTCAGTACTTTATAAACGAATTCGAGGTTGCCTCCGATGCGATATGCGAGTTTCGCACTTACCTTGGATTTGACATTGCGAATGCCTGCTAGCGTAAGGATTTCATTGATCCAATCCCAGAGCTTTACCGATTGTTGTTGTGTTACCCAATAGGACTTACCACTAATCAGCGATCCTATTTCAAGTGACTTCAAGGCGCACAAGTGTGCCTGGGCAGCGTTATCAACATAGACCATGTCAACTTGATTCGAGCCGTCACCGATTATCCGCAGTCGATTTCGGCGGCCACGGTCAAGAACGCGTGGAATAAGATGCGGATCCCTAGGACCCCAGATTAGATGGGGGCGCAATGCAACGGTGGCCAGATCGCTGCTATTTGCATCGAGCACTGCCTGTTCGGCAAGCGCTTTGGTGTGAGGATAATGAGCCAGCCATTTAGTTGGATAGGCTGCACACTCCCCTAAATTGCGTTGATGTTCACCATCAAAGGTAACACTCGGGCTACTTGTGAAAACGAGTTTGGAGATTCCTTGTTCCCGACACGCCTGGATCACATTGGTTGTGCCATCCACATTGATCGAATGAAATAGTTTCCTTGGCCCCCACACACCTGCGACAGCAGCGGTGTGAACAATGGCATCATGCGATGCGGCGACAGTGGCTAATCTGCCATAGTCGCGTATGTCGCCTTGCTCCATTTCGACACCGGCTGCGGCAAGCGCCGGGTAACTTCCTCGTGAAAAACCAGTTACTTCGCAATCTTCACGAAGTAGTTGTTTGGAAATCGTACTGCCAAGAAATCCACCGGCTCCGGTAACGAGTACTTTCATTCCAGCAATGGATAATGTCATGGCTCGCCCTCTGCCTCAGCCCGTAATTTCGACTGTGCCCATGGCGTTAGCTTTTCTCTGAAAATCTTTGAGTTGTGGCGAATGTCTACCGGTAGATCGGGGTGAACTAATACATGCTTAACATCGGCAGTAATCTCGTGTGCGGTCGCATGCGTAAGCAATTCATCACGAAGACGAGACTCCTCTTGCGGTGATTGCGGCATGGAGTTTTGCCATGGCTGAATGATTATTGCGGCTACTGCATCTTCAGATAGTTTTACCGACACCAGCGCACTGCGGTATACGGCAGGATGTTGGTTCACGATGGCTTCGCAAGGGATGGTAAACAAGGTCTTCTCAGGTAATCTCACGCGATGCCCTTTGCGACCACAGAACCAAAACCGCTGTTGTTGGTCGAGGTATCCTACGTCGCCCATTCGGTGCCATAGGCCCCCGTTTTCACCATGGATCTTATGCATCGTCGTGTGATCCGGATCCGTTGCATAATGGCTTGTGACTACAGGGCCGGACACGATGAGTTCACCAATTTCACCAGATGGTAATTCAGTGACACCTTCCAATGTCTCAATTGCTTCATCATCAATCTGAATCACCTTCCACTGAATACCGTCGAATCGTGATCCAACGCAAGTCCCGTGGCCTGCTTCAGACTTCGCGGCAGTTTCGCTTAGCACCTCTTCACCAGAGATACTTGCCACCGGTAAAGCTTCGGTTGCCCCATACGGGGTAAACATGTCAGCGTTTTCTGGGATCGCATCGGTCACGCGTTGTAAAACTCTGGGAGGTACTGGTGCACCGGCAGATAAGACGCGTTTTAAAGATGGAAGTTTGCACTGACGCTCATCAAGGTACTTCCCGACGGTTTCCCACAATGCGGGTGATCCGAAGGACTGAGTGATTTTCCAATCTTGAATCGGGACAATGATGTGCTCAGGATCTACGCTTGCAGGCTGCGTGAAGTCCATGTCCGGAAGAACCGTTGTCACACCCATGGCGGCGTTAAACAGTCCAAAGAGTGGGAAGGCGGGTAAGTCGATTTCTTTAGGGGAGATATTGTACTTGTCACGAAGCTGTTGGATCTGGCTAACGAAGTTACGGTGCCGGTACTGAACTCCTTTCGGAGGGCCGGTGCTTCCTGTTGTGAAAATAATCGAGGCCGGTGAGGACTCATCCGCTTGGAACGCCTTAAATGATTGCGTAGAAGTGTTACGTAACTGCTTTTGTGTTTTGCCTCCCCAAAACCATCGCCGCCCAATCGTGACATTGTGTTTTGCCTTGCTAAATCGACGTTTCATGAGTAAGCGCACTGCGTGGACCTTTGGAATTCCAATGAAGCCAGCCGGCTCGGCCTTGGTAAGGCAATTGATTAAATTATCTTTACCCATGCCCGGATCGATAAGAATTGAAACTGCACCTGACTTCAGTAATGCAAAGACCCATGTAATGAAATCGATCGATGGAGGTACCAATAACGCCAGCCTCGTACCGGGTGTGACACCCATTTGCATTAACCCGGCAGCAAGCCGGCTTGAAATGTCGTCAAGTTCGGAAAACGTAATTGTGCTGTATCGCTGTTCAAGTGCCAATTCCCGATTGTGTGCTACTGCCGGTTTTGGCGCGGCAATTGCCAGCTGATCAGGTTGATCAGCAGCGAATTCAGACAAAAACTGAGCAACGTTCATTCGGTTACTGTTGGGCTCTGTGATTCGTATTTATCATCCGATAAAGATGAGGTGTAAGCAGTTCTTGCTGCCTGACTGCAGTATTCCAGAACAGTTCTCGCAATATCAAACTCAAGTGTCTTGGAGAGAGCCATCCAGCCGGGTACGGCATTGACTTCAATTACGACTGGCTGGTCTGAGGGCGCAACGAGAATGTCAACTCCAGCGATATCTACATCGAGAGTCCTAGCGGCTTTCACTGCAAGTTCAATTGTTGAATTCGGTGGCGTAACGGGGACGGCCGTTGCACCCCGGCTGATATTAGTTCGCCAGTCATCCTTGTTCTCTCGCTTGATGCAAAACGTGTGATTACCCACGACGAGGACGCGGAGATCGAATCCTTGATGAGGAATGAACTCCTGCAGGTAAATGACCAGATTCATTTGGGAAAGCGTCTTGAACACTCTTAGAGCGATGTCATCATCGTCAACGAACGTTATGCCCCGGCCCTCACCACCAAATAGGGGCTTAACAACGGTCCGACGTCCCAGATCGTGAAATGCATCCATGGCCTGTTCAACTGTTTGACAAGCGATGGTGCGGGGTATCGGAATCTCCGCTTCTGCCATCCGTTGCAGAGACAAGTACTTATCGATAGCAGCTTCCAGACTTCTTGGTGAGTTAATTACCACCCCGCCGTTTCGATGATGCGTGCCAAGTGCGTCCATTCGGAAAATGATCTCTTCCGTACTGCCCGGTGGCATGCTGCGAACGATGGTCGCGTCGAATTGGTCAAGTGATACGTGTTCGCCGTCCTGGTTTGTTGCAGAGACACAGTTACCAACGTGCGAAGAGATCGACGAGAAACTCAAGGCGTGAATTTCGTATTTATTTCCCGCTGCCCGTCGCAGGTCGCGGACGTACCATGAGTCGAATGCACTGAGGACCGCAATTCGTGTAAGACCATTCACGGTTTAGCTCCCTGTAATTATCCGGCACTATGGTGACTACGTTTCATTGCTTGAAAATGACTCTTGAAGGATATCATTTCTAATTTCGCCAAATGTAAATGCATTTCCTGAATCGTCGCTGATCAGCGTAATCTTGGCGGGACTGAACAGTAACGGGTCAATTTTGTAAAAGTCATAATCATAACTCTTGAACGTCTCGAGAAATGGACGACCGAAGTCAGCGGAGGCGGCACTGGGAATCTTCGGTCCCAATTCATTGATCTGCTCATCCGAGAGTCTTAGACGAATAGTGACATCACCACCATAAAGGACCGCGTCGTTCGTCAATCCGATTCCTTTCAAGTCATCTGCTGCTACGGGGGCTAACGGTGCGATGCCGGAGCCTTCAAGTACATGGACCAGATCGCAACCGACTTCATGCATTTTATGTAGAGCTGTTTCAAGTGAACGAGCAACGACCTGCACGGTACCAGCGATACTTGCCGTTGGTGCTACGGCCAACAGCAAAGATGCAGCATCAATTTGACACTTCTCAGCAAGCATCTGAATAGTTTCCGTATCGGGAAGCGCAGAGGATTCGATAACTCCGACCACACAGTCGGGATTCTCTTTGAAACCAATGTCGTCAAATATCTCCTCATTACCATAAGCAGCACGCATGGGGCCGCTGCCCATCCCAAAATAGTCACCGCAGCTGATTTGCCACCCTGCATATTGACTGGCCATGCAGGCTGCAAGTGGATGCACAGAGGAAACACATACATCCGATTCGGTACAAACTATGTCGCGTGCAGGAGAAATATGTACCTGCCCCATGTCGGCCATACAGAGTCTGGCGAGTAATCTACCGGCCTCACGGCTTCCATCACATTGAACACCAAAGTCGAATGTCGTACCGCCATCAGTTCGCATATGAGCCTGAATTTGCAAGGAATCTGCATCATCAGAGCAAGTCGACAGTAAGTGTGCGGCACGGGCGTTTAGCATAATGGGTTGCATACGGATGGATCACATAATTAGGTTTGTCCGCGTTATATTAAGGCCAGCTAATCCAAGACCTGAAAGCCGCAGCATACCACAAATATCACAATCTCTTGAGCAGTGGTGTCTTGAGCCACGGGGCCAGAGCTACTTAGAATGCACACTCCTTACGTTTTGTCTCAAAAGGTGGAGAGTAGCCATTGGCAACTCTAACGATTGAAAACTACGTTAAGACGATTTACCAACTCGTCTTGGACAACGATGGCCAACCGGCTGCGACCGGTCAGGTTGCCGACGCACTGGATGTATCCCCCGGAACGGTCACGAGCATGCTCAAGACCCTTTCTGACTCAGGTTTGGCAGCATATCGACCATATGAAGGCGTGGTCCTTAGCGAGAGCGGTGAGGCGTTGGCATTGCGCGTGCTTCGTCGCCATCGGTTGATCGAGTTGTTCCTGCAAAACACTCTCGAACTTACATGGGATGAAGTACATGACGAGGCGGAAAACATGGAGCATGCGGTTAGCGATTTGCTGATTGATCGCATTGACGACTACCTGGGATACCCGGAAACCGATCCACACGGTGATCCAATTCCTAAGAGCGATGGAACGATCGCCATGGGTTCGAACACCTCGTTGGCTGAATTAGCGCCGGGTGATAGGTTTCGGATATCACGCGTTACACGTCAGGATGCCGAGTTTCTTAGAGAGCTAAGCCGTATCGGTTTGCAATTACAGTCTACCGGTGTAGTAACAGGCAAGCATGTCACAGCCAACTCCATTGCGCTCTTCATGGGTGAAACATCTATCGAGTTAACATTGGACGCTGCGAGTGAAGTGCTGGTAGACGTGGAAAATCCAACAACTGTCAGCCAAGAGGATGTCTCGGTGTAGCTCCGTTCGTTGTGAGACTAGACAACCGGTGCAAATCCACGAACGCGACGCAACATGGAAAGTTGCCCAGTGTGCAGACCCTCATGCCAAATTGCGGTCTCAAAAACTGACGCAAAGTCAGGCATAAATTCCGGAGCACCATCAGGAGTTTCGGTAGCGAGATCGTCATCCGTTAATCTGGCGAGAATTGCCAGCAGCGTGTTGCGACGCTCCTGACAATAAGATTTCACTTCTTGGATTGAAGGATAGTCACTGATCTCGGGAGAAGGGGTCGAACCAATACCAAAGAGAGCAGGGTAGCTTTCCGGCACGTTTGAGTGGTCGGGATCGACCAAGGTAATCATGAAATTATCCGTTGTGGCAATGTGACCAAGAAACCAAAGCGCGTGGTTTCCGCCGTCATGTAATTGAAAGGTCCAGTCCTCATCGGTTGAGAAGTCTTGAAGCAACATGAGTGAAAACTCGCGAGCATGTGTCAGTCGGTTTGTAAGGCGTTGTACTAGTTCCATGAGCTGTCCCGAGAAAATCTGAGATTCAATAAGTTTTTGTCGATGATAGTCCTTGCCAGAAGGTAATGTTGAATCCAATATACATTTTTAACGGCAGGCATGATGCCAATACTGAGTTTTGCGGTACAATGAAGGCAATTGCTTGTCAGCTTGGTAATACTGCATAAAGTGCAGGGAAACAGCTGCCGTGGAGTGGTTCCCGCAAAGGGGAGTCGTGAACCGAGTCAGGCCTTAACCGGAGCAGCTCTAAACGGTATAACCTTGTGCGGGAACCTCTTCACGGCAGCGGCCATCTGGTCGAGTAGAGACACTTTTCAAGTCCCCGACCCACGCCTTCAGCGAGTCGATCATGGAAAACGCGCCAGACGGCAATGGAAATGCGTATACAGACGATCAATATGTCGTTGTGGCGCGGCGCTACAGACCTCAGTCCTTCGAAGACCTGGTAGGACAAGCATCTATCGTTCGGGCACTTGGAAACGCGATTGAGACAAATCGTGTTGGTCACGCTTACTTGTTTACAGGCGCTCGTGGAGTCGGTAAGACTTCGACGGCAAGAGTCTTGTCCAAAGCGCTTAACTGTAGTGAAGGCCCAACGCCTAAACCATGTAATCGCTGTGATATTTGCCAGAGTATTACGTCTGGCGAAGATATGGATGTGATTGAAATCGATGGCGCCAGTAATCGGGGCATCGAAGATATTCGTGACCTGCGGCAAAACGTAAATGTGCGACCAAGCCGTTCACGATTCAAAGTTTACATTATTGACGAAGTACATATGCTGACCGGGCCAGCATTTAACGCACTGCTGAAAACGCTCGAGGAACCGCCTGAGCACGTTCGGTTTATATTCTGTACAACTGAGCCAGAACGCCTACCGATCACCGTCAGATCCAGATGTCAGCGATATGATTTTGCTCCGGTCGCTGTTGATGAGATTCTCGGAAGATTGCAACAAATTGTTAGCAATGAGCAGATGACGGCAGATGACGAAGCACTTAGCGTAATCGCTCGGCGTGCTGGTGGTTCGATGAGAGACAGCCAGTCTCTGCTTGAACAAGTTATGTCGTATTGTCAGGGGCACATTGGATTGGCCGAAGTCCATCTATTGCTCGGTACGACAGCAGTTGGTCAATTACTGGAAATCCTTGAATCATTACAGAAGCGCGAAGCGGCAGAGGCCTTGATGGCTTTAGATGTAGCTCTGCAGGACGGAGCGAAACCTGAACAGTTGATCGATCAGTTGCTAGGCTTGTTGCGTGACACTCTGGCAGTGTCGGTTGGCGGCAAGGTAGACATCCTCCGCTTTACCGATGCATCTCATTTTGAACGAATTTCCTCGCTTGCGCAGTCATGGGGGCGTCAAACGTTATTAGCAGCCTTGGAAATTATGCAGGAAACCGTTCGACGACTTTCTCGAAGTGTTCACGTTCGAATCCAGTTAGAGACTGCACTGATCCGAATTGCATCGCTTGAAGATCTTGAAATGATCGCCACGCTGATCAGCGCGTTAGAGTCTGGAAACCTTTCAATTGGTGAGGTTACCAGTAACGCGTCAGCTAGCCAGACGACCAAGTCGTCAGCGGTACCAAACGAAACAGCTATAGCATCTTCACCCCAAGCTGACGCTCAAAAAAAAACGGAAGATAGTCTAGAAAACCCTCCCTCTTTGGAGGTTTCCGGGCCACAACTCACCCAGATCCCGGAAAATATTACCGAAATAACTGATGCCAATGTGATGCAAATCTGGCGCAATTCCTTAGGAAATCTAGATGATTTGACATCTGACTATGCAAAAAAGGCTGAATCTTTAGCAATTATTGCGCCAAATCGACTAGTTGTTAGATTTCCATCGAAATATAATTTCGACAAATCCTCGTGTGAAAGACCAGAGCGTAAGCAGAGTCTAGAGTCCGCGCTTCGCCAAGCGACAGGACAAAGGGTCGTGCTTAGCTTTGAGTTGGTCGAGGAAGAGGTTGCACCGCCCGCTCAATCACAGCCTGCTGCACAGAACAGCAGGCAGCGTGCCCGTGAAGTCGAACAACATCCGCTGATTCAAAAGGCGGCGGAAGTGTTTGATGCGGAAATCGTCCGGGTGGATGCTCCGCGTAAACAAACTTGAATCTGCAAGTGGTATTCCATGGCAAGCGGTTTGTTTTTGCGAAGTCATCGGGTGTTGTTCTTCCGAATCCACTTGGTTACTTAGTTGAATTGCATCGTGGGACAACAGTGTTGGCGTATGCGACACTTGAGATATTGAAAATGCTCCGGTTAGATGGTGATTCTACAACAAGACTATAAGGAATTGACTAAATGTTTAAGGCACTCGGAAATCTAAAGTCAATGTTTGAGCAGGCCCAGCAAATGGGTGGCAAGGTTGAAGAACTTAAGGCTCAATTGCGTCAACAGAAGATTGAGGGGTCGGCCGGAGGCGGAATGGTGACCGTTGTCGTCAACGGTCTTGGCGAGATGTTGCAATTGAAAATAGATCCGCTACTTATCGATAACGGCGAGCGTGAGATGATCGAGGATTTAGTGCCCGCTGCGGTAAATCAGGCTCGGGAGAAAGCAATGCAGGCTCACTCCGAAGCAATGCAGTCGATGGCCGGTGGATTGAATATTCCGGGTTTGGAAAAGGCGATGGCCGGATTCGGGTTGGGGCCAGCTGAACCTAGTACAAGCGAACCGATTGAGAGCAGCGCAGCCCCAAGTGAAACTAGCGATAGTGCGGTAACAGACCTCAATGAATCGCAATCAGAAAACGAAGACTCAGAAAATGACGGCAACGCATTGCCGCCTCGATAGCAGGATGCAGAGAGCATGGCACAATTAAGCGAATCAGTAACCAACTTGATCACCCAACTTGGAAAGCTTCCGGGGATCGGGCGTAAAAGTGCAGAGCGACTGGCGTATCACATTTTACGTGTACATAAGTCCGAAGCTGTTTCACTTGCGGATGCAATTCGAGATGTCCGCGAAAATGTTCGATACTGCGATCGTTGTTTTAATCTCGCTGAAGGTGAATTGTGTGAAATATGTAACGATCCGAAACGGGATCAACAGGTTCTGTGTATTGTTGAGCAACCACGTGACTTGATGTCTCTTGAACAGGCCGCAGTCTATAACGGCTTGTACCACGTCTTGCTCGGGCGCATCGCACCACTGGAGGGAATAGGTCCGGAACAACTGACCTTGAACGCGCTGGTAGACCGGGTTGGTGAAGGTGACTTCACGGAAGTGATCATGGCTACGAATCCAACGGTCGAGGGTGATGGAACGGCGTTGCATATTTCCAATTTGCTCTCGGATTTACCGGTTTCGGTGACGCGTCTTGCACGAGGAATCACAACCGGAAGTATTCTCGAATTCACAAACAAGGAGATCTTAGCCGATGCGATTAATGGCAGGCAAAAGTACTAAGACATTGGATCGTACATGCACATAGCCATTCGTATATTGCACTTTTAACGATTCCACATGGTTCGCCAGATGCGTCTTTCTTTTTCACAGCAGATTCGCCAACAACAGGTCCAAAAGCTGGCTCCTCGTATGATCCAGTCGATGGAGATCCTACAGTTGAGCGTTATGCAGCTACAGGAACGCATCGAGCAGGAGATGACGGAGAATCCAACGATTGAGTTGCAACAAGATTCACATGAGGATGATTCGCCAGTTGAATCTGAGGAATACGACATCGAGAAGGAATTAGTTGTCGATCAGGATTCTGATAACGCAGACGATTTCCAACGTCTCGACGATATGCACTTGGATGTGCCGGATCATTTTGACGAGCAACCGCGCATTTCCGCTGATCGAATTCAGCAGATTGCGGATCATCATCGTGATGCCTTGGCAAATATTGTTGAGAAACCCGAGTCCTTACAAGACCATCTTGAATCGCAACTGCATGATCTGGACTTGGACTCCGCAACGCTTGACATGGCAAAACGCATCCTCTCGATGCTTCAGGCTGAAGATGGAGGCTACTTAAAAAATCCCGTGCGAGAACTTTTGCCACGGGATGCAACAGTAGAAGAATTAGCCTTGGCCGAACATGGCTTGGAGGTGGTTCAAAGCCTCGATCCAAGCGGCATTGGTGCACGCGACTTGTCAGAGTGTCTGCGTATTCAAGTCGTACAGGGAACGCAAGCAAATGGGCGGCTGGACTGGCTATCAAATACAGATAAGAACGATCTTCTACTTCTCATTGACGAGCATATTGATGACCTGACACACAATCGTCTTCCACTTGTTCAGAAGAAGACGGGACTCTCCATTGAGAGGATTGATGAGTTGGTAGCATTGATCGGGGAACTGGATCCTATGCCGGGAGCCAGATTTGTCGATCATCATAATCAGGCAGTCACGGCAGATCTTGTGCTTCACGAATCAGAAGATGGACAGTACTCTGTGACGGTTGAGGATTCATGGGTGCCAACGATCAGAATTAGCCGGTATTACCGGGAACGGCTTAGTGACCCAACGGCAACAAAAGAGGAAAAGGAGTATATTCGCCGCAAAGTAAACGCAGCCCAGTGGCTAGTTGATGCAATTCAGCAGAGACGGTCGACTTTAAAGTCAGTTGCGGAAGCGATTGTGGATGTGCAACAGGAATCCCTCAAACACGGGCCTGAACGTATCGTACCACTGAAAATGCAGCAGATTGCTGATGTTGTAGGAGTACATGTGACTACGGTGAGCAGAGCCGTGGATGACAAATGGATTCAAACTCCTCGTGGTCTGTATCCGTTAAAGCGTTTCTTTGTAGGCGGTACGGTGGGTGAAGACGGTGAGGACGTTGCGTGGGATATTATTCGGATAAAGCTCCAGGAACTGATCGATCAGGAAAATAAAGCCAAGCCACATAGTGATGACGAGTTGGTTAGGCGACTTAAAGAAGCGGGCATGACCGTTGCCCGTCGAACGATTACAAAATACCGAAAGAAGATGGGGATTCCTTCGTCGAGACAGCGCAAAGACTGGTCGCTTGTCGAAAAGAAACGTAAATCTTCATAGTGCAAGTTGTTTGCAACTCCGTATCGATTATCAAGTGCTGCAAAAAATACCTGATAATGGGAAAATAACTTCTGGTATTTTTCCGCGAACTGTGGAGAATTACAGGCAACTTGTCATGGATGATTTCTGAGGATAGCGACATGCAATGTCCATTCTGCCAGACCGATAACGATCGAGTCTTGGATAGCCGTAGTTCAGCTGATGGCTTTTCCGTTCGGCGACGTCGAGAGTGCTTAAGTTGCTCTCGACGATATACGACACATGAGCGTCTAGAGGAATTGTCTATAAAGGTTGTCAAGAAAGACGGAGTCAGGGAGCCATTTATCCGTGATAAGATTCGCCACGGTATCATCAAGGCCTGCTGGAAACGGCCGATTAGCTCCGAGGAAATCGAAACGACAATTTCAGCAGTCGAAGGCGAAGTATATTCGCGATTTGAAAATGAGATCGCATCAAACGAGATAGGTGAAATCGTAATGGAGCATCTCTCAATGCTCGACCAGGTGGCCTACGTGCGTTTTGCGAGTGTCTATCGGGAATTCACCGATGTCCGTGATTTTGTGGATGAACTACAACCGATTCTACAACGCCGTCGATAAACGTACGTCACGCGTTTTAAATCAGATTGTCTTTAGCTATCAGCGCGCCGTGCGGTTGAGACAGGCAGGGCGTCTGTTGTTATCATGGATTGCATGAGCGAATTTACACACTTTGACGAGAGTGGTGCTAGCCGCATGGTGGATGTTGGCGGAAAGCCGATAACCCATCGTACTGCGGTTGCTTGTGGTCGGATTCAAATGAATCCGGCAACACTTAAGATGATTCAGACGCAGAGCGCCAAGAAGGGCGACGTACTCGAAGTCGCTAGGTTGGCAGGCATCATGGGTGCCAAACGGACAGGCGACCTGATCCCACTTTGCCATCCGATCGGCCTGGATAGCGTTACATTGGAATTTGAGATAGAAGGCGATGATACGGTAGTGATCATGGCTGAGACTCAGGTTCAAGCCCGTACGGGGATTGAAATGGAAGCAATGACCGCTGTTTCCGTCGCGGCACTCACGATTTATGACATGTGCAAGGCTGTTGATCGAAGCATGTCAATCCTAGACGTAAAGCTACTGAAAAAGAGTGGTGGTAAGAGCGGCGATTACATACGTGATTTAGAATAGGCGCAAAAAAACACAGTCGTAGTGGTCTAGGCTACGACTGCGTTGTATTGGCGCGGCGATCTGGTTTACGTTAAACCAGTTCTTTCTTTGCTCCGATCAGCGTTCGAAGTCGTTCAGCAAGCAGTCCCGCATCGAATGGCTTTTTGAACGTTTCGTTGATACTGCTTCGGTCGAAACTCATCGGTGCACCTACATCGGGTAGTAATGCAATGAGGATGGTTTCAGCAAAGTCTTGATTCTTACGTAGATTTTGGCAAATCTGCAAAGCTTCAATTTTGCCAATAGAGAAATCTACAATGATGCAGTCCGGGTGGAAACTTTCAGCCTGAATACCGGCTTCAAAACCACTTGCAGCGACTGCAACTTTGAATGATCTTTCTGGTGGCAGCTCACGTTTTAGGTTTTCGATCAGCACTTGATCTTGTGCTACGATCAATACCTTTGCCATGGCTTCATCTTCTAGATCACCTAGGGGCATTCCGTGTTCCTTGAGGAAGCGGATAAGCGAATCCCGAGGGATTCGACGATCCTGACTTCCAGGAATGCGGTAACCATTTAGGCGGCCCGAATCGAACCATTTGCTAACCGTGCGCGGGGCGACTTTACAGATTTTTGCGACTTGTCCAGTTGTGAAAACCTTCATTTCAGGTTCTCCATTGCTCTCTCGT
>Ga0114933_10002983_pt1 | contig 16932 bp, 17 predicted proteins | sample 4SBtaG_FD_89691 | JGI IMG/M metagenome (GOLD analysis project Ga0114933, IMG submission 89691) | Deep subsurface microbial communities from Kolumbo volcano to uncover new lineages of life (NeLLi) - 4SBTROV12_W25 metaG | ecosystem: Environmental > Aquatic > Marine > Volcanic | place: Kolumbo... | reverse complement strand
TATCTTTTCAGAAAGTTTAAATTCATATTTAGCTTCTGCATTTTTTAAAATTTTTGAAATTATTTCAATTACTTTATTTTGAATGTCTTCTATTGATACTTGTTCAGAAAATCTTGATGATTTTAATTCATTTATAATTTTCTCAGATGTTTCAATATCAATATCTGCTTGAATAAGAGTATCTTCAAATAGAATTAAATTTTCATCGTCAACTTTTTGTGAAGCAAATACTCTAGAAATAGTTTCTTGTAAATTTTTAAACAATAACTTTACCTGTAAGTCCGTAATCGTTATGCCCAGTAACAATCATACTGAGTAATTCACCATTCTTGAAATTATCTGGAATTGATATTTTAGCAAAATTATCTGTCCTTCCTCTATTTTTACTTTCAACAATAACTGATACTTTTTGATCTTTTAATTTTTTATAATAATTTGTGATTTGTTTTTTTGCTAGTTGACGTAACACCTCAGCTCTTTTTTTTATTATATCGCCTTTAACTTGTGGCATCCTTGCTGCTGGTGTTCCTTTTCTCGGAGAAAAAGGGAATACATGTAAAAAAGTGATATTACATTCTTTAATAAGATTGATAGTGTTCTGAAACATTTCTTCAGTTTCTGTTGGAAAACCTGCAATAAAATCAGATCCAAATACTACATCTGGTCTAAGGTTCCTTATCTTTTTGATAAGATTAATGGAGTCATCCCTGCTATGACGCCTTTTCATTCTTTTTAAGATCATGTTATCTCCTGCTTGTAAGGATAAATGAATATGAGGAAGTAATCTTGATTCATTCTCAATAACATCAAATAAATCTGGATCTATTTCTGCTACATCAAGAGAGGATAATCTTAATCTGTTAAGTTCAGGTGCATCATTAAGTATTTTTTTTATAAGTTGCCCTAATGAAATTTTATCATCAAGATCATGGCCGTAACTTGTTAAATCAACTCCTGTTAAAACTATCTCTTTATAATTTTTATTAATCAAATTTCTTATTTGCTCAATAATTATTGAGTATTCAACACTTCGTGAATTTCCTCTCCCAAAGGGGATGATACAAAATGTACATCTATGATCGCATCCATTTTGTATTTGAACGAAAGCTCTAATTTTATCTTTTACACTATCAATAATAGGTGATTGTGCTTTTTTGTCCTCTAAGATATCTGAAACTGCAACGATCTTTTTATTTTCTAAATTCTCAGATATTGCTTCATATATTTTATTATCTAGTTTTTCTCGATTACCTATTAGTGAGCTAACTTCATCAATTTCATTAAACTCTTCTTTATGTATTTGGGCAGCACAGCCTGTTAATACAATTTTATTTTTAGGGTCTTCTTTCTTTAGTTTACGTATTGTACTTTTTAAATCTCTGACAGTTTTATTAGTAACAGCACAACTATTTATAAATGTCGTATTTTCAATTTTATTTTTATCAGCAAATTTTCTAATTACCTCAGATTCATAAAAATTTAATCTACATCCAAATGTTTTAATTTTATAACTCAAAGCTTCCCTCAAAACTTATTTCTGTTTCACCTGACATGATAATATTACTATCTATCTTATAATGTATTTCTAAAGTACCACCAGGCAATGATACCTTTAATTGATTTTGTAAATTAAGACTACTTATAGCTGCAACAGCAGTTGCACAAGCACCCGTTCCACATGCTAGAGTGTATCCTGCTCCTCTCTCCCAAACATTTAAGTTTATTTCATTTTTTGAAACAACATTGGCTATACTCACGTTTATTTTTTCAGGAAATAAATCATGATTTTCAATTTCAGGGCCAAATTTTAAAATATCGAATTTATCAATATTATTAACGAAGAAAACTATATGTGGGTTACCAACGTTAACAAAAAATGGACTATCTAGAGATTTACCTCCAAAAGTGAATACAATTTGTTTTTCACCTGGGTCTTCTTTTAGAGGAATTTCCTTCCAATCAAACTTTGGTTTTCCCATATCAATACTTATTATATCATCTGAAACTCTGTGGCAGTTAAGAGATCTTTCTTTAGTTTTGATCGTGATTTCATTAACATTTTTTTCTTTCATGAGTAAGTTTGCTACACATCTTGAACCATTTCCACAGGCCATGACCTCTTCCCCACTAGAATTGTAAAACTCTATTAACTCACCATCATAATCTGTTAATGCCTTAATCAATATAATCTGATCACATCCTATGCCAGTATTTCGATCAGCAATTTTAACGATTTCATCTTTTGTAAAGCTATAACCATTTGATCTTTGATCAAAAATTACAAAATCATTGCCCAATCCATGCATTTTTGTGAATTTAAGTATTGTCATGATTATTGTTATAATGAGAGGCTGCTAAATATACCAGAAATATTGAAACCTAATATCACCTTGACATATCTATCACTTTTGATTAATTAACAGCTGTTTTCCGCAGAATTATTATTTTGCGGTGCCTAATATAGGTGTCGACATCAGTCAGCGAGTTTCGCCCACTGATGCAATAGCTGCTGGAAAATAGGAAGTATTATGTTTGAAAATTTGGTAAATAGATTTGAATCAGTTTTTTCGAATCTAAAAAAAACAGGAACGATAAACGAAGAGTCTCTTGATTTAGCAATGAGAGATATTAGGAGAGCTTTGCTTGAAGCCGATGTTTCTTTGCCGGTAGTAAAAAGCTTTATTGCTAATATAAAGGAAAAATCTCTTGGACAGAATGTAATCCAAGCGATCACACCTTCTCAGATGATAATTAAAATTGTCAATGATGAATTGATAGAAACATTGGGCTCAAATACTGTAGACCTAAATATAAATAATTCAGATGTTAATAATTATTTATTTATCGGTCTTCAGGGTTCAGGAAAAACAACATCTGTAGGTAAAATTGCCAATCATATAAAAGAAAAATTTTCAAAAAAAATCTTATTAGTTTCTTTGGATGTTCAAAGGCCAGCGGCTTATGAACAACTTAAAACTTTAGGCAATAGAATTGATATTCCAATCTTAGAAAAAGTTGAAAAAGAAACTCCAATTGAAATTATTAAGAGATCTAGAGATTATATATCTAAAAATAATATTGAATTTGTTTTATATGATACTGCTGGCCGCATAAACATTGATAACGAACTTCTTGAAGAGTTAAATTTAATTGAAAGTGAAATTGTACCAAATGAAACTATTTTAGTTTTAGACAGTCTAACAGGTCAGGAAGCTATGAAAGTTGCTACTGATTTTGCAACTACTGTAAAGGTAACAGGATCAATGCTCACAAGAATAGATGGTGACTCACGAGGTGGCTCTGCATTAAGTATGAAAGTCGCCACTGGATGTCCTATAAAATTTATGGGTGTAGGTGAGCAGATTGTTGATTTAGAAGTTTTCCATCCTGAAAGAATTGCAAATCGTATTTTGGGAATGGGAGATATTGTATCTCTTGTTGAAAAAGCATCAGAAAATATTGACCATGAAAAAGCAGAAGAAATCGCAAATAAAATTCAAAAAGGTGAATTTGATCTTAATGATTTACTATCTCAAATTTCTCAGATGAAGAAAATGGGTGGACTATCAAGCATAATGAAATTTATTCCTGGGTTAAAAAACCTAGGGGATATTCAAAACAATGCGAACATGAATGAAGATTCAATCAAACGTCAAGAGGCAATAATTTTATCAATGACTCCATATGAAAGAACAAAACCTAAAATAATTAATGGGTCTAGAAAGAAAAGAATTGCCAAGGGATCTGGAACTGTAGTTTCAGATATTAATAAAGTTTTAAAGCAGCATAGAAAAATGGCAGATATGATGAAAAAGCTTTCAAAAAAAGGATTACAGAATATTAACCCAATGGATATTGGTAACCAACTGGGAAACGGCATAAACAAAAATTTTTTAAAATAAATTAATAAACAAGGAGCATAAAAATGGCATTAAAAATAAGACTATCAAGAGCAGGGTCTAAAAAAAGACCTGTATACAGAGTTGTAGTTGCAGACTCTAGATTTCCTAGAGACGGTAGATTCATTGAAAAAGTTGGACTTTATAATCCACTTCTTAAGAAAGATGATCCGAATCGTGTTCAACTAGACTTTGACAAAATCAAGTCATGGATTGATAAGGGTGCAAAACCAACTGACAAGCTTGCAAGATGGTTGGGTGAAGCAAATATTATTCCAATGCCAGCTCAAAAAGATAATCCAAAAAAAGCGTTGCCTAAGAAAAAAGCTCAAGAAAGGTTAGCTGCAGAAAAAGAAGCAGCAGAAGCTCCAGCAGCAGAGGAAGCTCCAGCAGAAGCAGAAGCTCCAGCAGCAGAGGAAGCTCCAGCAGCAGAGGAAGCTCCAGCAGAAGCAGAAGCTCCAGCAGAAGCAGAAGCTCCAGCAGCAGAGGAAGCTCCAGCAGAAGCAGAAGCTCCAGCAGCAGAGGAAGCTCCAGCAGAGGAAGATGGAGATAAAAAAGAATAATTTTATTTATTAATGAACGATAAAGTTGTCGTAGGACAAGTAATTTCAGCTCATGGTATTCAGGGTCAATTTAAGATAAAAAGTTTTACAACTGACCCTGATGACTTATTTACATACAATCAATTATTTATTGATGAAATGTATGATGGAATTTTTTTAAAAAAAGTTCGTTCATTAAAGGAGTATTTTATAGTCAGTTGTTCTGAAATTGACTCGCGAAACAAAGTCGATGATATCCTAAATAAAAATATATTAATTAACAGAAGTCAGCTTCCAGATATTGGTGATGAATATTATTTTAATGACTTAATTGGATTATCTGTAATTAGTAATGAAGAAATTATTGGCCCAGTAATTAGTGTAAATAATTTTGGTTCATCTGATTTGATAGAAGTTACAACTTTATCGAATGACAAAAAATATTTTATACCTTTTAGTGATGATACAATTGAGAAAGTAGATCAAAAGAAAAAAATAATTTATTTAAAAAATATCTCCCAATATTTAGAATGAAAAAAAATACGTTTAAAGTAAAAGTAATAACTTTATTTCCCGAGAGCTTTCCAGGAGTTTTAGGAGTTGGAGTAATTGGTAGAGCTCTTAAGAAAAAAATATGGTCTCTGAAGTTATTTAATCCACGTGATTACGCAAAAGACAATCACAAGTCAGTCGATGATACTACATCTGGAGGCGGGCCTGGAATGATTTTAAGAGCAGATATAATTGGTAAGGCTATTGATGCTTCATTACGTGGAATTAAAGAAAAAAAGAAAATATCTCTCATTAACTTAACTCCAAGAGGTAAACCAATTACACAAAAAGATATAAAAAGATTCACAAAGAAGAATGAGTTAATCATTTTATGTGGCAGATATGAAGGTATCGATCAAAGGGTCTTAGATTTCTATAAATTTGATGAATATAGTTTGGGCGATTATATCCTTGCAGGGGGCGAAGTTGCAGCTCAAACGGTTATTGAGGCTGCTGTGAGGCTATTGCCCGGAACATTGGGAGAGAAGGAGTCCTTAAAAGATGAGAGTTTTAGCCAAGATCTACTTGAATTTCCTCAATATACTAGACCCAGAATATGGAAGAACTTAAAGATTCCTGAAGAGCTTCAATCTGGCAATCATAAGTTAATATCTGAATGGAGGATGAAAAACTCACTCAAATTAACCCAAAAAATAAGGCCAGATTTATTGAAAAAATACAAAAAAAACAAGACAACAAAGAAATAAAGTATTAAAACACCGATCGAGGAAACTATGAATATCATTGAACAATTTGAAACAGATCAGATTAAGACATTAATTAAGGGTAAAAAAATTCCCCAGTTTCACCCAGGTGATACTGTAAAAGTGAATGTTAAGGTTAGAGAAGGAACCCGAGAAAGAATACAGGCTTTTGAAGGTGTCTGTATTGCAAAAAAAAATAGAGGATTGAGTTCTTCTTTTACTGTAAGAAAAATTTCATTTGGCGAGGGTGTAGAGCGTGTATTTCCTATATTCAGCCCGTCCATCGACTCAGTAGAGTTAGTTAGAAGCGGACAAGTTAGAAGAGCTAAATTATACTATTTAAGAGATCTTACTGGTAAGAAAGCCAGAATCGTTGAAAGAATGAGAAGTAAACAGCCTGACCTTGCAAGTTTATTTATTTCTGAAAATGATGAAGTTCTTGAAGAAGAATATTTAACTGAGGAAGCTTCTTCTGAAGAATCAAATGATGAAAATTCTGAAGCTAATGTTGCTGAAACAGAAAAATCAGACTTAGAAGAAACTACTCAAGAAGAAAAAACCGAAGATAAAGCTGAAGAACTGAAAGATTAGTCTTTCAGTTTCAAACTTAACATTTTTGATTTGCTTATGAGTACTCCAAAAACAATATATGATAAGATATGGGAAAGTCACATTGTAGATACCAATGATGATGGAACTACTATTCTATATATAGATAGACATCTTGTTCATGAAGTAACAAGTCCACAGGCATTTGAAGGCCTTAGATTATCTGGACGTAAAGTCAGACGTCCTGAGTTTACTTTAGCAACAGCAGATCATAATGTTCCAACGGCAGATAGAGATAAAGGTATAGCTGATCCAGACTCTAAACTTCAAGTGGAAACATTAGAAATGAATGCAAAAGAAAATAATATCACATATTTGCCGATGACCGATAAGCGTCAAGGGATAGTTCATATTGTTGGTCCAGAGCAAGGCTTTACTCAACCAGGAATGACGATAGTCTGTGGAGATAGTCATACCTCAACTCATGGTGCCTTCGGTGCATTGGCATGGGGAATAGGAACATCAGAAGTTGAACATACACTTGCAACTCAAACACTTGTTCAAACAAAAGCAAAAAATATGTGCATTAAAATTACTGGTAAAGTTATTGAAGGTGTTACTGCAAAAGATATTGTTTTAGCAATTATAAGAAAGATAGGGACTGCTGGTGGAACAGGCTATGTCATTGAATATACTGGTGAGGCAATTAGAAATCTTTCCATGGAAGGTAGGATGACTGTTTGTAATATGTCTATTGAGGCAGGAGCAAGAGCTGGCTTAATAAGTCCAGATGAAAAAACATGTGAATATCTTAGAGGAAGACCTTTAGCACCGAAAGGTGAAGTTTTTGGAGATGCAGTCAATTATTGGAAATCATTAGCTACTGATGAAGGTGCCCACTATGACTCAGTTGTTGAAGTTAAGGCAGATGAAATAATTCCACAAATTACATGGGGTACAAGCCCTGAAGATGTTGTTTCCATAGACGGATTTGTTCCAGACCCTGAAAATGAAAAAAATGCTGACAAAAAGAAATCAATTGAGAGAGCGCTTGATTATATGGGGTTAGAGCCAAATATGCCTGTTAATGAAATTAAAATAGATAAAGTTTTTATCGGGTCTTGTACCAATGGTAGAATAGAAGATCTAAGAGCTGTGTCACAAATTGCAAAAGGCCGAAAAGTTGAAAAAGGTGTTCATGCTATGATTGTTCCTGGCTCTGGGTTGGTAAAAGAGCAAGCAGAAAAAGAAGGCTTAGATAAGATTTTCATTGAAGCAGGTTTTGATTGGAGAGATCCAGGATGTTCAATGTGCTTAGCTATGAATGCAGATAAGTTACAGCCTCAAGAAAGGTGTGCTTCAACTTCTAATCGAAATTTTGAAGGCAGGCAAGGTAGAGGTGGTAGAACCCATTTAATGAGTCCTCAAATGGCAGCAGCAGCGGCAATCAGAGGTAAGCTTACTGATTTTAGAGATCTTTAATGGAAAAATTTAATAAACTCAGCGGTCATGCAATACCACTACGTATAACTAATGTGGATACTGATATGATTATTCCAAAACAGTTCTTAAAAACAATCAAGCGAACTGGACTTGGGGAATTTTTATTCTACGAGTTAAGATATGATCAAGATGGAAACAAAATTAGTTCTTTCGCCCTTAACCAAGAACAGTATAAAGACGCTAGTATACTTATAGCGGGTAAAAACTTTGGCTGTGGATCCTCTCGTGAGCATGCTCCGTGGTCTATAGCTGATTATGGTATTAAATGTATAATTGCACCAAGTTATGCAGACATTTTTTATAACAATTGTTTCAAAAATGGAATTTTGCCTATAATCCTTGATGAAGCAACAGTTTCAAGATTACAGGACACATCCGACAGTATATTAAATTTCAATATAGATTTAGAAAAACAAAATATTACTTTCTTAGAAAATAATGAAAAAAAAGAAATTAGTTTTGAAATCGATCCAGCTAAAAAGAAATGTTTGCTTGAAGGACTTGATGATATTGGTCTGACTTTAAATAAAGTAGCTTCAATTGGCCACTTTGAAGAAGATCAAGAGAATGAAATTCCCTGGTTATATGGAAATAAATTAAAATGAGTAAAAATTTTAGATTATTAATTCTTCCAGGAGATGGAATTGGTCCCGAGGTTATGATTGAGGTTGATAAAGTTATTTCTATTATTTCATCAATGTTTGACGTTCAATTTGATATTGAGAAAGATGATATAGGTGGCTCAGCATATGATCGATATGGAGTTCCTTTGGCAGATGAGACTCTAGAGAAAGCTAAATCTTCTCATGCAGTTCTACTTGGAGCAGTTGGTGGAGAAAAATGGGATAACTTAGATTTTTCTTTAAAGCCCGAGCAAGGATTACTAAAAATTAGAAAAGAGTTAGATCTATTTGCAAATCTTAGACCGGCATTGTGCTTTGAGTCTATGGTGGAAGCTTCTTCATTGAAGCCTCATCTAGTTTCAGGCCTAGACATAATGATAGTCAGAGAGCTAACAGGTGGTGTTTATTTTGGAAAACCGAGGGGCATCGAAACTAAGAGCGATGGAAGTCGGGTTGGTATAAATACTCAAGTATATGCAACGCACGAAATAAGAAGAGTTGCTAGAATTGCTTTTGAGTTAGCACAAAAAAGAGATAATCGAGTTGTTTCTTGTGAAAAATCAAATGTTATGGAATCAGGAATTCTTTGGAGAGAAGAGGTTCAGTATGTTCATGACAATGAATTTAATGATGTCTCACTTTCACATATGTATGCAGATAATTGTGCAATGCAGCTTGTAAGAAATCCAAAACAATTTGATGTAATTGTTACTGACAATTTATTTGGAGATATTTTATCTGATGAAGCCTCTATGCTTACTGGATCCTTAGGAATGCTTCCATCTGCATCATTGGGGGAAATAGATCAAAATAACTTTAGAAAAGCTTTGTATGAACCAGTTCATGGATCAGCTCCTGATATAGCTGGTCAAGGTATTGCAAATCCAATTGCATCTATTCTTAGTTTTGCGATGTGCTTAAAATATTCATTTAATATGGACAAAGCATCTGATTTGATAAGTACAGCTGTTAATAAGGTTCTTGAAAATGGATTTAAAACTAAAGATTTGCTTGGGGATGAAAATAAAAATCTCACTACTCAGGAAATGGGAGATGAAATCGTCAAACAAATATCTGATTTAGGTGCAGATAATGGATCATAAGATTGCAATAGTTGGAGCGACAGGAAATGTTGGGCGTGAAATGCTTAATATTCTTCATGATAAAAAATTTAAATCTAAAAATATTTTTCCAGTAGCTTCTAGTAGAAGTGCTGGTTCAAAAGTAGATTTTGGAGATGAAGAATTAGTTGTTGAGGATATAGAAAATTTTGATATTTCTAAGGTTAATATTGCACTTTTTTCTGCTGGATCAAGTACATCAGAAAAATGGGCACCAGAATTTGCAAAAAAGAACTGTATCGTTATAGATAATTCAAGCCATTTTAGAATGGATGATGATATTCCACTCATTGTTCCTGAAGTGAATCCTAAGGATTTAAAAAATTTTAAAAATAGAAACATAATTGCCAATCCAAATTGCTCAACTATTCAATTAGTGGTTGCACTTAAACCACTTCATGAATTATCTAAAATTAAAAGTGTTATTGTTTCTACATATCAATCAGTATCTGGTGCAGGTAAGGCTGCAATGGATGAACTATTTGATCAAACTAAAAATATGTTCTCAGATGAGATAAAAGATAATGTGAACTTCACTAAGCCAATTGCTTTTAATGTAATTCCTCATATCGATAAATTTGGAGATGATGGATATACAAAAGAAGAAACTAAAATGAGACAAGAAACAAATAAAATTCTTGATAAAGATATAAAATTCAGTGCTACATGCGTACGAGTTCCAGTTTTCATCGGACATTCAGAAGCAGTTAATATCGAATTTGAAAATAAGGTATCTGTGGAAGAAGCTCGTCAAGCTATCAAGAATGCTAATGGTTGCACTTTGCTTGATGAGAGAGAAGATGGTGGGTATGTAACTCCACGAGAAAGTGCTGGAAATGATGATACTTATGTTTCAAGAATAAGAGAGGATAGTGCGATAAAAAATGGTTTATCAATATGGGTAGTATCTGATAATTTAAGAAAAGGCGCAGCTTTAAATACTATTCAAATTGCTGAAATGTTAATTGAGAGTTATCTATAAAAATGAGAAAAGATGTAAGAAAACCAAGAAGAAGTATACTTTATGTGCCCGGATCAAATGAAAAAGCTCTGAAGAAGTCGTCAACGCTTGATGTGGATGCTTTAATTTATGATCTAGAAGATTCTGTTGCTCCAAACGCAAAGGAGAGTGCGCGAGACTCTTTAATTAAGATAATTAATTCTGGAGTAAATAAAGATAAAGAGCAGGTTGTTAGAATAAATTCATTAGATACTGATATAGGGAAAGATGATCTTAAAATTTTAGATCATTGTATCCCTGATGCCATTTTGATCCCAAAAGTTAATAGTGCAGATGATGTTATTGAATGTGAGAAATTAGTAAACAATAAAGATATAAAAATATGGGTAATGATGGAAACTGCTCTTTCAATTGTGAATGCATACGAAATTGCAAAAGCATCCAAAACTCTTAAATGTTTTGTGATGGGGACCAATGATCTATCGACAGAACTAGGCATTGAGGAAGATCTTAAGAGGACAGCTCTTCAAACTAGTTTTGAAAAGTGCATGATGGCTTCAAAAGCTTATAAAATATCAATATTAGACGGAGTTTTTAATGACATTAGAGATAGTGAAGGATTTGAACAAGAGTGTGTTTATAGTCATGGTCTAGGATTTGATGGTAAGACTCTGATTCATCCTTCCCAAATAAGTATTTGTAATAAAATTTTTACACCGACACCTGATCAATTAGAAAAGGCTCGAAGCATTGTAAGTGCTTTTGAAAAAGCCCGTAAAGAAGACCCTGAAGTTGGCGTGATTGTATTTGAAGGAAGTCAAATTGAAGAACTTCATGTCGCTCATGCAAGAAGAATTTTAGAAGCTGAAAAACTAATCATGGAAGTTTCAAAAGATAATGAGTCTATTCCAATAGAAGTTAAAAGTGGTTCAAAATATAAAATTGGTAATTTTTTTGAGGATTTTTCAATGGGTCAAAAAATTTCTCATGCAACGCCAAGAACTATTACATTAGGAGATTGCTCACTTTACACTGCTCTATACGGATCAAGGTATGCCCTACACTCCTCAAATGAATTTGCAAAACAGCTTTCGCTTAAAGAGTCACCAGTTGATGATTTTTTATTATTTAACATTGCTTTTGGTAAAACTGTTCCTGATATCTCTTTAAATGCAATTGCAAATTTAGGATATGCTGAATGTAAATTTTTAAAACCTGCTTATCCTGGAGATACAATTACATCTCATTCTGAAGTAATTGGGTTAAAAGAAAATTCTAATGGTGACAACGGTGTCGTTTATGTTCATTCGACTGGATTGAATCAAAAAAATGAAGCCGTAATTGATTATAAGAGATGGGTTATGGTTCGTAAAAAAAATAAAAGTCTTCCTAAAATAGAATCTGTAATTCCTAAATTAAATTCAGAAGTAACAAAAGAAGAAGTTATTGCAATTTCAAAAGATTACCAGTTTGAGATGAAAAATTATGATTTTACTGCAGCTGGATCAGATCTTGTATTTGAAGATTATAAAATAGATGAAAAAATAAATCATATTGATGGTATTACTGTAGAGGAAGCGGAACATATGATGGCTACAAAACTATATCAGAATAATGCCAAGGTTCATTTCAATCATTTTGTTGAAAAGGGTGGTCGATTCGGTAAACGAATTGTCTACGGTGGTCATGTTATCAGTTTGACCAGATCAATATCTTTCAATGGACTATCAAATGCATTTAAGATAATTGCTATTAATGGAGGAACACATGCATCCCCATGCTTTGCAGGTAAAACTGTTTTTGCATGGAGTAAAATTATAGAAAAAGTTGATGTTTCAGACACTCTTGGTGCGTTACGCATTAGGACTAATGGTCTTGGAGATGCTCAGCCATATCAGTTCCAACACCAAGATCAAAATGGAAAATTTAATTCTGATGTCCTCTTAAGTTTAGACTACTGGGCGCTTGTTCCAAAAAAAATATAGATTAATTTCTTTAAATTTGAGAATTTGATATAATAGAAATCATGAATAGTCCTTTATCACCTCATCTTCAAATATATCGTTGGCAAACTACATCTTTACTATCCATTCTTCATAGAATATCAGGAGTGGTTTCATCATTAGGATCAATGATTATAATAATTTATTTATTATCAATTGGACTAGGCGAAGATACTTTTAAATTAGTTATTTCAATTTCAGACAATGTTTTCATAAGAACAGTTCTTATAGGCTTATCGTTTTGTATATTTTTTTATATATTAAGTAGTATCCGGCACTTGCTTTGGGATTATGGCTATGGTCTAGATTTGAATGTTGCAAAGATAACAGGCTGGACTGCTTTATCTGTTGCTGTGATTCTCACTATATGTTTTTGGCTAATATTATACGGAGTAATCTAATTTATGGCATCAGCTCGTAATATATGGAAGTTCCATAAATATAGCTCAATTGCTCTATTACCCTTTATTGCATATTTACTAATATCCATCCTAAGGTTTTCAAGACTTTCGTATGAGCAAATTTTACTTGAAATATCGGGCACTTGGTCGATTTTCTTTATATTGATTTTTATGATTTTAGGCATATTTCATATGAATACAGGTATAAATGAAATTATGGATGATTATGTTCATGATCCTAAGGTTCATAAACTGCTAAAGATTTTGATATCATCATTCTTTACTGGTATTTCATTATTTGTCTGTCTATCGATATTAATGATACTTTTGTAACTTATTATGAAATACGAAATTGAATACCATGATTATGATGTTGTAGTTGTTGGAGCCGGAGGATCCGGTCTTCGAGCAACTGTTGGAGCTGTCGAAAACGGGTACAAGACAGCTTGTATTTCAAAAGTATTTCCAACCAGAAGTCATACCGTCGCGGCGCAAGGTGGAATATCTGCGGCGTTAGGAAATATGGGCGATGATGATTGGCGCTGGCACATGTACGATACTGTAAAAGGATCTGATTGGCTTGGTGATCAAGATGCTATTGAGTATTTATGTAAAAATGCTCCAAAGGCTGTTTTAGAATTAGAGAATTATGGAGTGCCGTTCAGTAGAACTGAGGATGGTAAAATATATCAAAGAGCATTTGGTGGTATGACAAAAAATTATGGTGAAGGCACTGCTCAAAGAACGTGTGCTGCTGCCGATAGAACGGGTCATGCAATTATTCATACTCTATACGGTCAATCACTTAAACATGGCGTTGATTATTATATTGAATACTTTGCTCTTGATTTAATCATGGTCAATGGTGAATGTAGAGGTGTAGTTACGTGGTGTCTAGAAGATGGAAAGATTCATGTTTTTAATGCGAAGTCGACCGTTCTCGCAACTGGTGGGTATGGAAGAGTATATTTCTCAGCTACTTCAGCGCATACATGTACAGGTGATGGTAATGCAATGGTATTGAGAGCAGGACTTCCTTTACAGGATATGGAGTTTGTCCAATTTCATCCTACTGGTGTTTACGGCGTTGGATGTTTGATTACTGAAGGTGCTCGAGGTGAAGGTGGTTACTTAGTAAACAGTGAAGGTGAAAGGTTTATGGAGAGGTACGCTCCCTCTGCGAAAGATTTAGCTTCTAGGGACGTAGTCTCTCGATCAATAACAAAAGAGTTAATTGAAGGTAGAGGCGTTGGTCCAAACAAAGACCATGTCTATTTACATTTAGATCATCTTGAGCCAAAAGTTTTAAATGAGAGACTGCCTGGTATTTCTGAGTCTGCAAAAGTATTTGCTGGTGTAGATGTGACTAAAGCCCCGATCCCAGTAATCCCAACAGTGCATTATAATATGGGTGGTATTCCAACGAATTTCCATGGTGAAGTGATGACCTCTGTAAATGGAGAGGAAGTTCCTGTGCCAGGCCTTATGGCAATTGGTGAAGCAGCATGCGTGTCTGTTCATGGAGCAAATCGACTTGGCTCAAATTCTCTAATTGATCTTGTCGTATTTGGTAAAGCTGCAGCAGATCGCATTAATGATACAGTATCAAAAACTGATCCAAATAAAGAAATTGATCATAGCGCGGTCGATAAAATTCTTGACCGTTTTGATAAGATTAGGAATTCAAACGGAACAATTCCCACTTCACAACTGAGAGATAAAATGCAGAAAGTTATGCAAAATCACTGTGCAGTATTTAGAGATGATGAAATTTTATCTGAAGGTAAGAAAAAAATTGAAGAAATATGGCTTGAATCAAGCGATATCTCAGTAACTGATAAATCACTTGTATGGAACACAGACCTACTTGAAACATTAGAATATGAAAATCTTATCGCCCAGGCTGTTGTTACAATGAATTCTGCACATAATAGAAAAGAAAGTAGAGGAGCGCATGCTCGTGAAGATTATAAAGAAAGAGACGATAAAAACTGGATGGTTCATACGTTAGCATGGACTAACGATAAAGAGTGTAATTTAGATTATCGTTCAGTGCATGAATATACATTGTCAAATGAAGTTAAATATATTGAGCCTAAAGCGAGAGTTTACTAATGGTTCAGTTTAATCTCCCTGATAACTCTAAGCTTGTAAAAGGTGAAGATTATTCATTACCTGACGATATAAAAAATAAGAAAAAAATCTCAATATACAGATGGTCTCCAGAAGACGATAAAAATCCAAGAATGGATAGTTATGAAGTAGATTTGGACAATTGTGGTCCTATGGTTTTAGACGCAATAATGAAAATCAAAAATGAAATAGATCCAACATTAACTTTTAGAAGATCATGCCGAGAGGGTATATGTGGATCTTGTGCAATGAATATTGATGGCACCAATACATTAGCATGCACAAAACCAATTGAGGATGTTAAAAAAGAAATTAAAATCTATCCTCTACCCCACATGCCTGTTATTAAAGATTTAGTTACAAACCTAAAGACTTTATATAAGCAATTGGCTTCCATTAAGCCATGGTTAAATATTACAAAAAAATCTGACACTGATGAGAATTTACAATCAAGAGAAGAAAGAGCAAAGTTAGACGGTCTTTACGAATGTATTTTATGTGCCTGTTGTTCTACATCATGCCCAAGTTATTGGTGGAATAGTGATAAATATCTTGGTCCTGCAGTACTATTGCAATCATATAGGTGGCTTCAGGATAGTAGAGACGAGTCACGAAGAGAAAGATTAGAAGAGTTAGATGACGCTTTTAAGGTTTATAGATGCCATACTATCATGAATTGCACTCAAACTTGTCCAAAAGGTCTAAATCCAGCAGAGGCTATTTCAGGCATCAAAAGAATGATTGCCTCTAGATAATTTAAGAATTTTTATACTACAGTTATCTGAAAACTAAGACTTATTAGCAATAAGGAAATAACTATAAAAGCAGTTGAGAAAAAATTTATCATTTTTTTAGTTCCTTTATTATTAGTTGATAAAGCGGAAGAAAAATTAAGGGGAGTTAAAAGTCTTCCGCTTATCTGTAAGAATATATAATTATTTATTCAAAATTTACTAAGTTAGAATCATGCCAATATGACAATTAGCATCTATTAATATTTTTTTTCAATTTTTACGACAAAGCTTCCACCATGCCAGCTCATCTCATGGTATTTTATTTGATGAGAATTTTCTGACCAATAGGGAAACTCTCTTCTAATCTGGCCACTTTTACCAGTTATTACTTCAACTTTATTAATATTATCACTGTAAGCCTTATTTATAAATTCATTAAACTCATCGTAAGCTTCTTCAAGAGTTAAATCATGTAGATCAAGTTTTCGCATTGCGCCATACCATTTCTTGTGTCATATTTTATGTATAATTTTTATAATTAATATGAGAAAAATTAACCAATTTATAGATGGCAAAGAATATTTAAGCAAGTCAGATAGACTGGGAGATATATTCAATCCAGCTCAGGGTGAAAAAATTGCTGAAGTTAGTCTAGCAAACAAAAGTGATGTAGATGCTGCCATAGAAAGTGCCTTGAATGTAAAACAAAAATGGGCTTCTACTCCACCTCTAACTCGTTCAAGAATTTTCTTTAAATTTAAAGAACTTATTTTAAGAGATATGGATAAATTGGCCCGCGCTCTTACTGAAGAGCATGGCAAGATACTAAGTGACTCTCAAGGTTCGATCACTAGGGGTATGGAAGTTGTTGAGTTCGCATGCGGAATTCCTCATCTTTTAAAGGGAGAATTTTCTGAAAATGTTGGATCCGAAATAGACAGTTGGAGCATGAGACAACCTCTGGGTATCTCGGTTGGGATTTCTCCTTTTAATTTTCCTGCAATGGTACCAATGTGGATGTTTGTTGTATCTATAGCGTGTGGGAACTGTTTTATTTTGAAACCAAGTGAAAAAGATCCCACTGTTCCTATGATGTTGGCTGAACTTTTAACTGAAGCCGGCTTACCAGATGGAGTTTTTAACGTTATCAATGGAGATAAAGAAGCAGTGGATTTATTAATTACAAGCCCACATGTAGACTCTGTTA
>Ga0114933_10002982_pt1 | contig 16933 bp, 14 predicted proteins | sample 4SBtaG_FD_89691 | JGI IMG/M metagenome (GOLD analysis project Ga0114933, IMG submission 89691) | Deep subsurface microbial communities from Kolumbo volcano to uncover new lineages of life (NeLLi) - 4SBTROV12_W25 metaG | ecosystem: Environmental > Aquatic > Marine > Volcanic | place: Kolumbo... | reverse complement strand
GGGATCGGAAGCGACTCGATCTCCTCATCGAGGAGCTTCTTCTCGACCAGCTCGCGTACGATCTGCTCGACGAAAAAGGGGTTGCCGCCGGTCCGGTTGGCGATCTCATCGACCAGTGTCTCGGGCACGTCCCGCCCTGCGATGGCCTTGGCGACGGCAGCGACATCCCGGCTGAGGAGCCCACTCGGCTCGATCGTTCGCAGCTCACGGCCGTCGAAGAGCTTGGGCACGCGCTCGAAGAGCTCGGGGCGGGTGGCCACGAAGACCAGGAGGCGCCGCTCGCCGAGCCGGTCGAGCAGATCGTCGAGCAGCTCGAGCGTCTGCACGTCGGCCCACTGACCGTCGTCCAGCACGATCGCCAACGGGCGATTCGCCATCTCGCAGATCAGGTCCGCCAAGGAGACCCGCATGCGATCGGCGAGAAGCTGGGGGTCGCTTCGGCGCGTCGAGGGCGTGTCGTTCGACGGCGGCAGCCCCAGCAGTCGGGCGAGCGGCTCGAGGCACTGGCGAGCCCAGATCTTGTCGCCGAAGGCCTCCTCCAAGAACTCGCGAAGGGCTCGCTCTCGCCGAGCGTCGGAGACCCCGGCGTTGAGGAAGAACGGCTCGAGGGTCGGCACACTGCGCAAGAGCCCGGCCATGACGTGGAACGCGGCGTCGCGTCGGTGCGACTCGCTGCGGGCACTGAGCATGGTCACGTCTTCGCGGTCCCGGATGCGCTTCTCGAGCTCCGCACGGAGCCGCGTTTTGCCAATGCCCGGCGGGCCCGAGATGCACAGGGCGGTAGCGCGCGACTCGTCGAAGGCCGTCGAAATCGCCTCGTCCAGCCGCGCCAGCTCTGCGGCCCTGCCGAGCAGGGGGAGGTCTTGCCGGAGCGTCGGGAAGTTGCCCGTCTCGCGACGCGTCAGCGCCCTCGGCACCTCGAACACGCCGCTCGACGTGGGGCGCAGCTCGAAGTGGCCGCGCAGCTGCTTTGCCGCCACGGGGTCGACGGCCACACCGATCAGGCGCGCCTCGATGGCGCGTTCCACCGCCATCACAGCCTCACCGCTGACCGTGCCGTTGGAGCCGGTCGCCCGGCCTGTCGCCACCGCGACCCAGAGCGCGGCCTCTCGCGCGGAGAGCGCTGCTCGCACGGCACGGCTGGCCTCGTCCCCCTCGTAGGTGTGTCCGCCAAAGACGCCGATCGCGCCGCCGAGCATCGGGATCAGCTCGCCGCCAAGCTCGGTCACCGCCCGCTCGAGCGCGGGCAAATCTCGAACCTCGGTCGCGAGCAGGAGCGCCACCACGCGGCGCTCGTTGACCGGAATCGAAGCGCTGAGCTCCGGCACCGCGCTCGTGATCAAACTCGCGGTCAGGTCGATGCCGGCCAGCGCCGTGCCCAGCACCGCTGCGCTCTCCCAACGCAGGGCGGGGTCCTTCTGGAGGCATGCGGTCACCGCCTCGGCGAGCCCGCGTGGGAAGGCCGCGTTGGACTCGAGCGCAGGCGCGTCCTCGAGCACGACCGCGAGGATGGTCGCCACGGCGGAGCTGCGCATGAACGGGTTCTTCCCGCTCAACGCCTGGAAGAGAATCACCCCGAGCGACCAGATGTCGGCCGCGGGGAGGATGTCGGGCTCTCCCTTGGCCTGCTCGGGCGCGAGGTAGCCAGGGGTGCCGATCACGGAGCCGGCCATCGTGAGCTGCGGCCCGGCCTGGCTCATCGGGCGGGCGATCCCAAAATCCAGGATCTTTACCGTGCCGTCCTCACAGCAGAAGACGTTCCCCGGCTTCAGGTCGCGGTGCACGATGTCGCGTTCGTGCGCGGCGGTGAGACCGGCGCAGATCTGCTTCGCGATGTCGAGCACCTGTGGGACGGGCAGTGGAGCGCTCTCGAGCACGGTGGAGAGCGGCTGGCCCAGGAGCAGTTCGAACGCGATGTACGAGACGCCGTCGTCCTGCCCCGCGTCGAGCACTTTGACGACGTTGGGGTGCTCGATTCGGATCTGGCCTTCTCGACGAAACCGGCTGAGCGTCTCTGCGCTGTCGACGTGCGGAGCCAGCAGCTTCAGAGCGACCTCGGAACCGTCCTCGCCGATGGCGCGATAGACCGTTCCGAATCCTCCGGAGCCGATGATTTTCCCCAGGCGAAAGGGGCCGACAGAGTCGTTCTTGGCGGAGCCAGACAACTCTCGGTTCGTACCGCGGAAACGGCCCGCGCGTCGAGTGCTAGCCGAGGGGGAGGTGAATCGTCAGCGGCGTCGCAGGGCGGGCGCCGGTCTGCCCTGTCGGAGAACCGTGAGATTCATCATCCGGTTGAGGTCGTCCGGGGCCCACGGGGATCCGTCGTCGCGCGGGACGAGGTTGGCGATCCAGCGTGAAGCCACCATCGGGTCGCCGAAGACCTTGGTGGGGTGGGCTGGCCGCCCGACCAAGACCATGGTGCTCATGAAAGCGCGCACGGCGCTCCCGGTCAGGCCTCGGAGCAGCACGAGGTGACAGGTGACCAGATCCCGCTTCCCGGTAGCGGCGGTCTGGCGGGCTGCTTCGGCGCGGACCTCGGCTGAGAAGCGCGGCACCCCCTCGACGGCGATGCTCACAAAGACGCCACCCCTCACGAGCTGGTGGCGGAGCGACTTGTAGGATCGGTCCATGATCCGCATGCGCTCCAGGGTCGGCTCTTCAAACCACGCCGAGATGCAGACGTTGTCCACGGTGGCGACCCGCAAGCCGTCATCCTCGAAGGCAACCTCGTAGCCCGAATCGAATGTTGCGCGTCCCATCGCGTGCACAGCATTCACTACCCACCCCGGAAGGCGCAAGGATCGTTACGGTTACAGTTGTCTGGAGCGACCGGTCAGTGCGAGCCGATGCGGATCGGCAAGCGGGGGCGTTCGACCCGCCGTCGGCGCCGTCGTCGGCGGGGCGGGGCCTCTTCCTCGAACTGTCGATCGAAAAGAAACACCGTGTCCTCGTCCGGCACGGTGTAACTCTGGGAAGGATCGACGGGCCGAAGGCGCGGGTTGCTGGCTGTCGCGATACGAACCTGAAAGCGTGCGTTGGGCGTCATGCGGCGATGGATGTGAGCGGCCCCGCTCGCGTCCGTGCGGGTGACCTCCTCGCCGTCAACGAAGACCGGCAGCCCCGCCTGGTCGTGCGTGCGCACGATCACCACGGCCTCTCGAAACTCGGGCGGGCACGTGAACGCGAGCTCCACGCCGCGCGCTTGGACCTGAGGGTCGAGGCTGAGGACCCTGCGGAGCGTGACGTTCTGTGCGCCTTCGGGTGTCCGATAGCCCTCGGGACAGCTCACGCTGAAAGCCACCGGTTGGCCCTCTGACCCTTGCCGCTGAACGGTGAAGAGCCCCTCCCCGTTGGTCGTCCCGACGACGCTGTCGTTGCAAACGACGGCCACGTTCTCGAGCGGGTGAGCGTCGCTCGTCGCAGTGATCGTGAACGTGTACGGCACTGGCGGTGCTTCTTCGGCCTCCGAGCAGGAGGTGAACGCGAGGCAGACGCAGATGCAAAGGATGGTGCGGTGTGACATGGCTGCCCTCCTAGGGTTGCTCCGCGATTCGACGCTCGAGGATGCGCACCATGGTCCCGTACGAAAGGTCGGCAGGCGATCGCTCGAGCAGGCCTTGGTACGCCTCGAGCGCCGCCGCATACTCGCCCGCGATGTAGGCATCGGCGGCGCGACGCTGGAGGCTGGGGCCATCTTCGCCATCGGATCCATCCGTCTCAGACCCGACGTCCGGCTCGGAGCTTGGGGCCCCGGTGGGCACTTGTGGGGGATCAGCGGTGGCGATGGCCGGAGGGTCCGCGACCGGCGGTTCGTCCGTCGTGGGCGTGGGGGGCGGGTCCGTCTCCGGGTCGGGGGTCGGTGTCGCCTGGGCTGCTGGAGTTGGCGGCGCGGCTGCGACCTCCACCTCGGGATCTTCCCAGAGCAGGAGACCCGCCACCGCGAGCACGGTCACGCCGAGCAAGATCCACGTGCGCATCGGCAGCGACTGTTTGCCTTCGGTCTTCGCCTCCTCGGGCTTGACCTTGTCCCAGACCTTGCCGAGCACCCCGCCCGCACCCGCTTCCACTGGAGCGGCGGGCGGCGGTGGGTCGACGAACCCGCCCGGATGCTGGAACGCGAGCTCGCCCGAGGGAGTCGGCGCGGACGCGGGTGGCAAGTTCGGCGGGGGAGGAGCGGGCGGTCGGGCCACGACGGGCGCTGGCGGCTCCGCGCGGGGTGGCGCGGTGGGCTTGCCGAGCGACGGCGGCTTTGGCGCGCTCTGGGCTCCGGGGGTGCCAAAGGGCATCGGGACCATGCGGGTGGTCTCACCGCGATGGGGCGACGCGTCGGTGCTCGCCGTGCTCACTGCGCCGCCGAGCCTGGGGCGAAGGTCGTGGGCCGGGGCGCGTTCCGGCACGTTGGTGATCGCGATGTTCGTGCGCGCGGCGTCGCCGTGCACCGGGGCGACCTGCATGCGCGTCTTTTCGGCGTCGAGGTCGCGGACGTTGTCGTCACCCGCGGCCCCGCCAAAGAGCGGAGAGCTATGCCGGGCGATCGGCGGGTTGACCGTGTCGGTGACCGTCACGGGCCTGGCCGCGTTGGGGCTCGAGCGCATCTGCTGGCCGACCGGCACCGAGGTCTCGATGTCCATCGCGGCCTGGCCGAACCGCAGCTCCGCTGGACCGTGCACTTGAACCCAGTCGTTCACCCGCATTCCGTCGAGGAACACGCCGCCGGCTTGTTTCGTGTCTGCGACCCAGAGAGCCGAGCCGTCCCAGAAGAACTCGCAGTGCACCGGGTGCACGCCACGGCCCTCGATGAGCCATCCGCCTTCGGGATCGGTGCCGAGCGTGAGGCGCGCCTCCGGGTAGTCGGCGCTGATCTCCCAGATCTGACCGGCCGACTCGCCGCGTGTCAGACTAGCTCGCGCCCACGCGCTCGAACCCGGATTTGCGTGGACACCGACCACCGATAGGGCTGGAGGATAGCTCAAAGGACCGCGTTTGCCGCATAGATCGCATCGGGCAACTCGTAGCCGAGGCCCTTGAGCAGTTCGGTCGCCTTGGGGATGACTCCTGTGGCCACGAACTCACTCTGAATTCGGCCCTCCGAATCGGTGCCCAGATAGCGGCGCTCGAAGATGTTTTCGAGGTGGTAGCCCTGGTCTGGGTCGTATCCCTGCACCTCGGCGATGTGGGTGACGCAGCGGGTGCCGTCTCGCAGTCGACTGGTCTGGACGATGAAATCGATCGCGCTCGAGATCTGCGCTCGCATGGCACGCAGCGGCATCTCCACGTCGCTCATCATCGCCATCGTTTCGAGCCGGTTCATGGTGTCCGACGGGTAGGTGGCGTGCACCGTGGCCAGACAGCCGCCGTGCCCGGACGTCATCGCCTGCACGAGGTCGAGCGACTCGGCGCCTCGAATTTCACCCACTACGATCCGGTCCGGGCGCATTCGAAGGGTCGCCTTGAAGAGATCCCGAATCGTAACGAGGCCCCTTCCGCGCGCGTCGGGAGGCCGTGACTCGAGCTGAACCACGTGCTTCTGCTGACACTGGACCTCGCGTGTGTCCTCGATGATCACGATGCGCTCGTCTCCCGGGATGTAGCCGGTGAGCGCGTTGAGGAGGGAGGTCTTGCCGCTGCCAGTGCCGCCGGCGACGATCACGTTCTGCTTCACCACGACGATCGCGTTCAGCAGTTGGGCGGCGTCCCGCGTGAACGAGCCGAAGTCGAGCAGCCGATCGATGGTCAGCGTCTCTTTGGCGAATCGGCGGATGGCGACCATCGGGCCGTCGGGCGCCGCGGGTGGCATGACGGCCTCCACGCGCGAGCCGTCGGGCAGTCGGCCCTCGAGGATCGGGCGATGCTCGTCCACGTGGCGACCGACGAATTGCGCGAGGTTGCGCAGCGTCGCCATGAGCGCCTCTCGAGACGAGAACTGAGCGTCCGTCAGGAAGAGCTTTCCTCCGCGCTCCACGAAGATCTGATCGGGCCCGTTGATCATGATCTCGCTCACGCTCGCGTCGTCGAGGTAGCCGCGGACCGGCTCGAGGAACTTGAGCAGACTCTGTTCGAAGACCTCTTTGGGGATCGGCATCAGAGCACCTCGGACTCGGGCTCACCCTCGGACGCGTCTCCGGGCTCGGACTCGGCTTCGGACTCGGACTCGCCCTCGGGCATGGGCACACGCTGGGGAAGGCGCGCAGCGGGGTCCTGTCCAGCGCCCGCGGTCGCCTCCTCTCGGTGCTCTCCATCGGGAGCGAGCGCCAGGTAGCGGCGGAAGTGCTCGGCGGAGCGCTCCTCATCCTCGAGCGGATCTCGGTAGAGCACACCCAGGAAGTAGTGCGCCTGGGCCGGCGGGTCGTCGCCGGTGTCACGCAGCACCCGCTCGAGCTCGTCTCGGGCCCGGGTGTGGTTGTCGAGGCCCATGTGGATCGAGGCGATCAGCATGCGCAACGACCAGTGCTCGGGGTGACGCTCGAGGTAGGGCTCGGCGTACTGCAGCGCGGCGACGAGCCTCGAGGCTTCGAGACAGGCCTGCATCAGAGCCGGCATCGCCTCTTCCTCGTCGAAGCCCCGCTGAATCGCGGCCGCGATGTACTGCTCGGCCCGGATGTGATCGCCGCCCTCGGTGAGGAGGCGCCCCCGGCGGTAGAGCTCCGCCGCGGTGATCGTCTCGAGCGGATCCTCGTTCGGGCTGCTCTCGGCGGTGCCTTGTTCGGCCGCTCCACAACCGGCCAGGGACGCCGCTCCCAAGAAGAGCGGCGTCGCCAGGAAAAGGGCCGCGCTCTGCCGCGCGAGCCTGGTCACGACGCCGCTCCATCGATCGCGAGCTGAAGCTGACGTCCGAGCTGGCGCAGCCAGCCGAGGTAGCCGTCGCCGTCGAGGTGGCGCAGGAGCTCGATCAGCGCTCTCGTCTCGAGCAGCGCATCCGGCAGGCGCTCTTGCTCGAGCGCTCGTGAGAGGCGCAGGCGGTGCGTGCGGTAGTCCTCGTCGATCCGGTCCCGCATGGCGGCTTCTTCGCTCTCCATGATTTCGGCTTCGCGAGAGGCGCCCGCGGCTCGGTAGCATGAGCGAGCGCGCTGGTAACGCCGGACCGCTTGAACACCGTCTTGAGAGGCGAACGGGTATCGCTCGCTCATCGCGATCGCCTCCTCGGCGTCGAGATCCGCTCGGTGCCGCGCGCTCCCCGTGTTCGGGCACGCAATCGTCTCTTCGAAGAGCTCGGGAGGGGACGCAGCCGGCGTGGTGTCGAGGCCAACGTCCGGTCCCGAGAGCAGCATCCAGCCGACCAGCGGCACCATCACGAAGGTCGCGATCAGGACGGGCGAGCTGACCGCCTTGTCGCTCGGATCCTTCTTCTCCTTGGGCAGCTCATCGGTGATCTTGAGCTTGAGTCCGGCGACCTCGATCTCGGTGCCATAGGCGAGGATGCCGTGGTTGAAGACCTCCCCGCGCACGCGGACTTCCGCGGTCGCGCCCTGCGCGACGGCCACCCAGCAGCCGTCCGATCGAGGAGCGATCATCATGTGCTCGGGATCGAGGTTCCGAGCGTCGGGGATCGGCACGCCTGCGCCGGGCGAGCGACCTACGGTGACCTTCTCACCGTCGAGATGCTGCCGCTCGAGGCTGCCGTCCTCCCGGACGATTTCGATCCAGGCGTCCATCAGAAGCCGCTCTCCATGCTCTGCACGATGAAGGGCCCGAGCAGCACCAGGATGATGGCGCAGAAGATCAGCATCAGCGGCCCCATCATCAGCACCGCGGCCCGCGCCGCCGCCTCTTCCGCCATGACACTTCGCCGCATGCGCAGCATGGTCGCCTGGATCCGCAGCACCTCGGCGAGCGGGTTGCCTTTCTCTTCGGACTGGATGACCGTGCCGACGAAGTCACGCACTGCCTCGGTGGGGCAGCGGTCAGCGAAGTTCTCCAGCGCCTGGCGACGCGTCCGGCCGAGCTCGAGCTCGCGCAACATGAACTTGAACTCCTCCACCAGGCTGTCCTCACGACCCGCCTTGTCGACGATCTGTCGGATGGAGCCCGGAAAGTCGAGGCCCGCCCCCATGCAGAGCGACGCCAGATCGATGGCGCTCGGCAGCGCTCGGTTCACCTCTTTGAAGCGTCGCTGCATCTCACCCGTGGCGCGAACGTACGGCATGATCGCGCCCAGCCCGGCGAAGAAAAACACCATGATCGTCGGCAGCTCGGCCAAGGTCACGCTGACGAGGCCGAGGCCCGCGAAGCCGACGCAGCCGATCGCGCTGAGCGCCACGAACTCGTTGGCGGTCAGGCCCAGCCAATCGCCCGAGTGCTTGAGCATCTCGTCGATCTCTCGGCGCTTGTCCCCGAGCGGCAGGTGCGCCACCCAGCCGGCGACGACCCGCATGAGCGGTTCGAGCGAGTTGAACGAGCCGCCCTCGTCCAGCGCTTTCGCGCGCTTGAGCCCACGCATGCCCAGGCGAGGGGTCTCGACCGCGGGGTTTCGCGCCAGCGTGAAGACAGCGAGGAAGATGCCCGAGACGACGAGGGTCAGCGCCGTGTAACCCCAGATCAGATACATCGGATGCCGCCCATCAGACGTCCACCGCGAGGATGCGTCGCGCGAGGAAGATCGCGGATAGCCAGAGCAGCGCCGAGCCGGCGATGATCATGAAACCGAGGGAGGTCGAGCCGAGGGGTTCGAGCCAGTGCTCGTCGACCATGTGGATGGCGCCGATGAGCAGGAACGGGATCGCGCCCAGCACGTAGGCTTGCGTCTTGCCCTCGGCCGTCTTGGTGCGCACGACGCCTTCGAGACGGGCCATCTCGCGCAGGGTATTGGCCGACTCCTCCATGATCTTTGGCAGGTCGCCACCGGTGGTTCGGCCCACGAGGATGGTGGCCAAGGCGCTCGAGACAGAGATCGATCCGACGCGCGTCGACATGTTGAGGATCGCCTGATCGAGCGGGGTCCCGAGCGTCATCTCCTTGAGCGCGAGATCGAGCTCCTCTGACATTGGCGGGCGCATGAGCTTGCCGCTGTTCGAGATCGCGTCGCCGAGGGAAGGGGACGCCTTGAGCGCGTTGGAGAGCATCATCAGCCAGCTGTCGAGCTGCTCCTCGATGCGGCGCACCCGCTCCTTGCTGCGCTGTTGAAGAATCACAAAGGGCGCGAGCGCGATCGGCGGGATCAGAAAGAGGAGAATCCAGTCATCGAGCAGGAAGCCGAGCACGACGGCGCCGAACATCCCGCCCATCTGATACTTCGCGATCTCCGTCCCCGTCCGACGGATCAGCAGAAAGCGGCACTCTTTCTCGATCGCCGTGCAGTAGCGCGCGTAGTTCTCGCGGAGCGCGCTCGAGGGGTTCGTGAGCATGAGCAAGAGCGCCACCACGGCCCCGATGACAAAGAGCACGGCTCCGCCGTACCCGAGCAGGTAGGTCGTCGTCTCGGCGCTCACAGGAAGTCACCGTCGACGATGAGCCCTTGGGCGATGAAGTCATCGATGAAGCTGGGGAGGTAGCCAGAGGCTCGGAACTCCCCGAGCACCTTGCCCCCGTCGGCCATGCCCAGTCGGTGGAAGCTGAAGATGTCGTGCAGCTCGAGCTCGTCGTCGACGTCCATGCCGACGACCTCGCTGATCGCGGTGACCCGCCGCGAGCCGTCCGAGAAGCGGGTCTGCTGGATGATCAGGTCGATGCTCGTTGCGATTTGGTCCCGGATTGCGCGTGCGGGCAGGTCCAGGCCGCTCATCAGCGCCAGCGTCTCGATCCGAGCGATCGCTTCGCGTGGGCTGTTTGCGTGCGTGGTCGTCATCGAGCCCTCGTGGCCGGTGTTCATCGCCTGCAACATGTCGAGCGCTTCGCCGCCGCGGCACTCCCCCACCACGATGCGGTCCGGGCGCATGCGAAGCGCGTTCTTCACGAGGTCGCGGATGGTGTAGGCGCCCTTGCCCTCCATGTTTGGCGGCTTGCTCTCGAGACTCACCACGTGCGGCTGCGCCAGCTGCAGCTCCGCCGCGTCCTCCACCGTGACCACCCGTTCATCTTCCGGGATGTGCGCGGAGAGCACGTTCAAGAGCGTGGTCTTTCCCGAGCCCGTGCCGCCCGAGATGATGATGTTCTTGCGGGCCTTGACGGCGCGCTTGATGAACTTGGCCATCGGCCTGCTGATGGCTCCGAAGCCGATGAGGTTCTCCATCGTGAGCGGCTTCTTGGCGAACTTCCGGATCGTGATGCACGAGCCTCGGATGGCGAGCGGACGGATCACGGCGTTGACGCGCGAGCCGTCGCGGAGGCGAGCGTCGACCAAGGGCGTCGACTCGTCGATGCGTCGGCCGAGCGGCGTGATGATGCGTTCGATGACGGCGCGCACGGCCTCGTCGTCGGTGAAGCGGAGCGCCGTGGGCACGAGCTTGCCGAAGCGCTCGACGAAGATCGTCTCCGGGTCGACGACCATGATCTCGCTGATCGAGTCATCGGCCAGCAGCACCTCGAGCGGTCCGAGCCCGAGCGCCTCGTTGGTGATCTCGTCGATCAGCTGAGCGGTGTTGGTGCTCGGCGGGAGGTCGTGTCCGACCTGCTTCATGATGAGCACGAGGGCCTGACGCACCTTCGGGCGCATCTGGCGATCGTCCATCTTGTTGCGGTCGAGGCTCGCCAGATCGAGGTGGTCGAGCAGCATGCGGTGGATGCGTTTGCGGGCCGCCACCGAGACGTCCGCCGTGCCGCTCACGTCGTAGGGGCTCGCGTCTTCGGCAGGCTTCTGCGCGGGTGTCGGCGGGGCGGCCGGCGCCTTCGGCGGTGCGGTCCTGGCCGGCGCGCCCCGGGGGGGTGCGGTCCGGGGCGGTGCCGCTTTGGCAGCTCGGTTCGGCGGCGGCGGGGCTCGGGGCGGAACCGACTGAGGCGGCGGAGGCGGCGCGGCCCGACCAGGCGCGGCGGGCGGGGGCGCGGCGGCGCGGAGCGGGGCGAGCGTGATGACGTAAGGCCCGACGCGCATCGGGATGCCGCCTGGCGCGTCGACGGTCGCGCGGTGCAGGTGGCCGTCGCCGATCATCGTGCCGTTGGCTGAGGCGTCCGTCAGGCGGTAGGCGTTCGCTCCGACCTCTACGGTGAGGTGTCGACGCGAGACGTCCGGCGATGGCAAGACGATGTGACACGCGGCGTCACGGCCGATCGTGACCGGCCCGGTCTGAGGGACGGTCAGGGTCTCGACGACCCCTGCTCCCATCTCGATCGACATCGTGAGCGACACGCCGGGCTCGCTCCTGTCCTAGTCTTCCCGCGAAGGGGCCGGAGGGGTCACGCCTCGACCGCCGGGCTGGCCGTAGCCAGGCGGCGTCTGCTCGAACATCTCCACCTCGTGGATGAAGCCCTCAAAGCGCTGGAAGGTCTCGAGCGCCTCACGGATGTAGTTGCGTTGCTGGCGCGGAACGGCCTGCACGATCGTGGGTACGATGAAGAGCACGTTCTGTGTGGCGTCCCCACGGCGGGCGTTCTGGCCGAAGAGCACGCCGAGGATCGGGATCTGACTGAGCCCCGGCAGGCCGCCCTGCGTCTCCAGCTCGGAGCGGGAGACGAGGCCGCTCATCATCATCGCCTGGCCGGGCTCGAGGTTCGCGGTGGTCTCGAGCTGCGTGCGCCGGCGCCCGGGCGGATCGCCCGCGTTGCCCGGCTGGGTCAGCTCCGAGAGGTCCGCCTCCATCACGATCTCGATGCGGCCGGTGCTGCTGTCGAAGCGCGGGGTCATGCGCACGTCGCTGCCGAACTCGATCGTTCGAATCTCTGCGGTAAGCGCGCCCGAGACCAGCACGTTGACCTCACCCCCGCTCTCGAGCCGAGCCTGGGTGCCGTTTGCGGTGACGAGCATCGTCTGCCGGCGAAGGCGGGCCCACCCCGCGCTCTGCGCCAAATCGATGCGGGGCAAGACCTGGTTCACCAGCGCGAGGCTCGCGGTTGTGAACTGCGGGCTCCGGTCCATCGGCGTGCCGAGGAAGTCGAAGTTGAGCGAAGCACGCCCGACGCCCGGACCCCCGATCGTCCCTGGGAACCCGAGGCCGATCTGGTGCGAGTAGGTCTCGTTCAGCTCGACGAAGTACATGTCGAGGCGGATGTTCTCGCGCTCCTCCACAGCCCCCGGACGAGCGGTCTGCGCCGCGTTCGGGTCGCGGACGGTGATCCGATAGCGGACCTCGCGCCCGTTCTCGTAGAAGAGCACGAGGGACGTACGCCCGGGCCGCAGCGCGACGATGATGAACTCTCGCTCGGTCACGCGGACTTGCACGATGTTCGGCGCGCCCTCGGAGAAGCGCTGGACGCCAACCGAGCTGACGGTCGATTGCTCGCCGACGTCGATGCTGAGCTCGCGCTCGCGCTGGGCCTCGGCCGTAGCGCAGAGCAGAAGGATCGCACCAAAGAGCGCGACGGCGGATGAAGTGAGTTTACTGGACACGTTGTGGCAGGGTGGGCTGCTGGGGGCGCGGGCCGCGGCGCTGAATGCGCTGGCGTCCCTCGACTCCCATGACGTCTTGGGTCGTGGTGTCGGGCGGGTTCTCGACCTGCGTGATGTCTTCCGGGTTACGCAGGATGAGCGTGAGGCGGCCCTGCTCTTGAGCCAGCGCTAGCGCGCCCGCCTGGACCAGCGTGACGCTCAGCGTGACCTGGTTGACGGTGCCGCGGTTGGTGCTGCGACGTTCGCCGGGCCGCGTGGGCGCGCCGGTGTCGCGCCCCGATGCGAGCACGAGGCGGCCCTGCATCAGCACCACGGTGACAAACTCGTTGGTCTCCCGCTCGACGGTGAGCAGCACGTCGACACGATCGCCCGGGCGGAGCAGCCCGCCAAACGACGCAGACACATCGGCGCGGATGGTGATCGCACGCTGTCCTGACTGCACGAGGCCGGAGAGATCACGGCCCTGCTCACTCATCGTGGCCAGGTCGGTCCAGAGCAGCGATTCGCCGCCGCGCACGCCCGCGGTCACCCGGACGCCGATGATGCGCTCGGACTCGGACGCTGGGATGTGCCGATCTTCGAGGTAGCTCTGGGGCAGTGAGCGGCGGCCGAGCATGTCGGCCGTAACCGCGGAGCCGAGCCCGATGTCGCGGGTCGCCACGAGCACGTCGATGGGTGGTCCCCCCGACGCTTCCTCCTCGAAGGCCTGCATGTACAGGAAGAGCATCACGAGCCCCGCCACGGCACATGCTACAGCCGCGATGATCGCCTTCCGGTTCACGCGGCGGATGGTACCCCGCCGCGAATCCCGGCGTCAGGGCAATCTCATCGGAAGAGCAGCGGCCTCAGAAGAAACTGATAGGCGATCGAGAGGGCGAGCACTCCGAAGAGGGAGAGCGCGAGCCGCCCCATCCAGCCCATGGGCTGTCGCGCAGGAGCGGCCGGAGGCGGCGCGCGCACGCTTCGCCGCTTCCGCGCGGCGAGGATCGCGGCGTCGTCCACTTGCAGGTCGAGCTCCGGCTCGGCCGCCCTCGCACCAGGTCGGACCGAGCCCAGCGCGTTCGAACTCGAAGCCTCGAGCGTGTGGGGATCCCCGATGCGCACGAGCTCCTGGTCGAACTTCGGCTTGTCGGGGTGAGAGCTCCGCTTCTTTTGAGGCGCGAGGTCGATCTCGGCGGCCGCGTAGTCCGGCATGGAGCTGCGATCGGTGCTCGGGGCCTGTTCGATCGCGTCGCGCACGGTACGGGCGAGCTGCTTCTCACCGACGTCGTGCAGCTCGTCGGCCAGGTAGGCCTCGATCGCGTCGCGAAATGCGAGGGGTGAGTCGAAACGGTCGCTGGGGTCTTTGGCCGCGGCCCTCGCGATGAGCCGGTCCAGCAGCTTCGAAGCCCGCGCCGCTCTCCCCTCCAAGTGCGGGACCGGTTCGTCGGCGATCGCCAGCCGGGTCTCGAGGTCGCTGGCCCGCTGAAACGGGGGACGCCCGAGGGCGAGTTCGACGACGAGCACCCCGAGGGCAAACACCGCCGCGCGGGCGTCCTCTTCGCCGCCTTGCAGGATCTCGGGCGCGCGGCTCGAGAACGGCGCCGGCAGGCGGTCGTTCATCAGGCGCACCTGCCCGTCTTCGCGGACCCTGACGTCCGGCGCCGAGACGATCCGGGGCTGCGCGGCGATCATCTCGGCGACCCGGGCGGCCACCCAAGCCGAGATCGGGGCGGTCAGACCACCGGAGCGCAGGGCGATCACGGAATCGAGGCGAGTCTCACGCATGTGCCTTCAAACCTGGGGTAGGGTCGCACAATGTCGATGGAGTCCCTTGTTCTCGACGCACCGGACGGTCACAAAATCGCGGCGAAATTCCGTGCAGCGGAGGGAAAAACCCGCGGACTGGTGCAGATCCTTCATGGAATGGCGGAGCACTGCGCTCGCTACGCAGATGTGGCGGACGCCATGGCGGCCGAAGGCTGGGCCGTGGTCATGCACGATCACCGGGGTCACGGGCCAGCGACGCCAGACGCCGATCTCGGGCACTTCGCCGATGAGGACGGCTGGCAGCGTGTGATCGACGATGTTCGTCAGGTCCGAGAGATGGGCCGGGAGCGTGCGCCCGATGGTCCCCTGGTCCTGTTGGGCCACAGCATGGGCTCCTTCATCGCGCTCTACGAGCAATGTGACCGGCCCGGCACCGTGGACAAGCTGGTGCTCAGCGGTTCCAACAAGGGCGGGGGCGCGTTGGTCTCCGCCGGCCTTGGAGCCGCGAAATTCGAGCGCTTTCGGCAGGGACCGCGCGGGAAGAGCAAAACCCTCGCGTTCCTTTCGTTTGGCTCCTTCAACAAGGGGTTCCCCGGCCGCACGGACTTCGACTGGCTCTCCCGCGACGCTGAGCACGTCGACCGCTACGTCTCCGACGCGTACTGCGGCTTCGACTGCACCAATCAGCTCTGGATCGAGCTGCTCGGCGCGATCATCGCGAACGGTCGGCAGGATCGGCTGCGGCGCCTGCCCAAAGACCTAGGCGTCTACCTCCTCAACGGCAGCCGCGACCCGGTCAGCGGCGGGGGGGTCGGGGTCAAAGGTCTGGAGGTGTTTTTGCGACAAGCCGGGCTCAACGATGTCACGCGGCGCGAGTACGCGGAGGGGCGCCACGAGATGTTCAACGAGACCAACCGCGACGAGGTGGTCCGTGAGCTCTTGGCATGGATGAGCTGACCTCGATTTGTGGGGTAGCGTGACAAGAACGCACGATCGGGGTCACTTGTCCCCAGATTGCCCCCGCCTCCCCACGTCCAAGGGTTGGGGTCGTGCGTGGCTCGGTCCTTGCTCTACCTCCGCTGCCGGCTCAGCCGGTGCACTGTCGACAGGAGACGCCCCGCGGCTGTAGGGTGGGATCAATGCGGCTGAAGAGCCCCGAGCCATCAGGAAGTAGAGACCTCGTTCGCGACCAGTGGGGCGCGACGATGGTGATGGGTGTCTTCATCGCGGCCCTGCTGGTCGGCATGATCTACTACGTCTGGGGCGTCGGCGACGCGGTGATGCACCGCGAGCGCATGCAGGACGCGTCCGACACGGCCGCCTTCAGCGCTGCCGTCATCCACGCGCGCGGCATGAACATGCTGGCGCTGCTGAACATGATCATGGCGGCGCTGGCCATCGTGGCCGCGACCATGGCGACGATCGCCTCGATGATCGGCTACGCCGCCGCGGCGGCCGGTTTGGTGTGTCTCGGCTGCGGTCCCTGGTGCGGCTTCTGTTGCTCTGCGTGTCCGTACGCGGTGCGCCATGGCATCGAGTACCGAAGTGCCTCGAGCGCGTCCGACCGCGTACAAGACATCGTCGAAGGCATGATGACCGGCCTGCACGCCTATGCCGTAGGCATACGTTATGGGGTGCCCCTAGCGGCCCAAGCCAAGGTCATCGCGTATGGCGCTGACGTCTACGCGCCGGTCACGGATGTCGGCGTGATGGCGCCCCCCTTGAGGCTCGAGCTGCCCGCGCAGGACGACGAGACCGACTGGCCGTGCAACGAGAAGGTGCTGCCGTGGGTCCGCCTGCTCTCGCCGGTCTTCGTTTGGATCTGGGGAAGTCCGTCGCCCTACATGGCCGGCGGGATCTTCCTCGGGGAGGTGGAGGCGGCGCCGCGCCACGCGCGATCCTGGTGTGAGGACGGCTACTTCCAGCGCATCCCCGACAACGCCCAGCGCATGGGGAACTACGAGTACCAGGTGCAGGCCTACATGATGGGCAGCCCGGACTTCGAATGGACGCAAGAGGGCGTGTCGATCGCCGCGTGGGGTGAGGGCGACAGCGCCGGCTCCGAATACACCAGCATGGCCGAGATGGGCCGGCTGAGTTTTGCGCAGGCCGAGTTCTTCTACGACCAGGACGAGAGCGACTGGCACGAGTGGCTCTGGCACATGAATTGGCGCGCGCGCCTGCGCCGCTGGCGGATCGAGGCGGTCGGCGTCGGTGGTCTGCTCGAGGTGTGTGGCTCTTTCTGTGGTCCGATTATGGGCGCCGCCGATCGCGTGAACGACGTGGTGGTGCACTGATGGCCAACCGACCGCAGAAGCTTCGCAAGCGAGGCTTTCTCTCTCTGCTCCGCGATGTTGCCGGAACGGCGACGGTCGAGACGGTCATCATGATCCCGTTCATGGTCGGGATCTGGGGCGGCATCTGGTACACGCACCAGCGCTACCGCAAGGCGGTCAACATGACCCAGTACACCCGGGCCCACACGTGGGCGCACGCGTTCAACGCCTGCGACGGCAGCTCCACGGGGAGCACGAGCATCAGCACCGGTGGCTACTCGGGCGAGGGCGCGATCGCTGGCACGGTGGATCTGCTCTTCGGAAGCGGGATCATCCCGGGCTTCAACTTCGACGAGATCGAGGGTCGGCGCCAGACGAGCGTGGAGCGCCCGGCGGTCTTGGGTGAGGGGGCGGTCTCGATGGAGCACAACCTCGTCATCGTGTGCAACGAACAGATTCAGGGCGAGCGAGGGTTCGCGCGAACCGCTTGGTC
>Ga0114933_10002981_pt1 | contig 16950 bp, 21 predicted proteins | sample 4SBtaG_FD_89691 | JGI IMG/M metagenome (GOLD analysis project Ga0114933, IMG submission 89691) | Deep subsurface microbial communities from Kolumbo volcano to uncover new lineages of life (NeLLi) - 4SBTROV12_W25 metaG | ecosystem: Environmental > Aquatic > Marine > Volcanic | place: Kolumbo... | reverse complement strand
GGATGGAGGTACAGAGCATCTTCGTTTTGTATTAGATAACTCTGGCTTTGTTCAACTGTATTCAGCGGTTCAAGACGCAGACATTAAAATACAAGGCAATGATGGCGGTTCTGTTATTGATGCCCTTACTTTTGATATGTCAGAAGCGGGGAACGCTACATTCAACGGAACTATTACATCTAACACGTTAAATTCGGTATCAGGAAACGATCTTAGGCTAAACGCTGGTTCGGCGAATCGAGATGTATTTTTTCAGGTAAACGGGTCAACGCTTGCGACTCTGCAAGGATCAACTGGCAATTATGGAATTGGAAGTACATCTCCTTTATTAAGGGTAACATCCGTTGATAGTGGTACAGGGGGGATTTCCACAAGTGGTAACGTAGGCGTAACGCATGGAAATGCAAACATATTAATTGGCGCCCATAATGAAAATAACTCAGCAACTTATTCAGGTATTGCGCTAGAGACTAGAACTTCTGGAGCTTCAAGATGGCTCATTGCTAATGAGTGGTCAGCAACTTATCTAGGGGATTTGGTTTTTTCTAGGAGAACAGGCGGAACTTCTAGTGCTGAAGCTATGCGTATTACCTCTGATGGCAACTTAGTTGTAGGGTCTGGAGGTTCAATAATGAATACCTCTGGTCAGGATTTACAATTCGGAGCGATGGTAGGAGATGGCTCAGATACATATATAAAGTCAGCAGGTAGTGAAGTTCATCAGCTTTATAACGGCTCTGCTTGGGTCGAAAGTATGAAAATTGATGATGACGGTCACGTCACCATGCCATTGCAGTCAGCGTTTTTAGCAACAGTAAGCTCAGAACAAAGTAATATTGCTAATGGAGCTACTATTACTTTTGATAATGAAATTTATGATCGTAATGGTGACTATAACAATTCAAGTTCTGCTGCAATGATAAACGGAGCATCAACAACAGCATATACGTTTAATGCTCCTGTTAGTGGTATTTATCAAATTAGTGCGGTAGTACGAACTAATGATGTAGATAGTGCATCAACATATTGGATGATGCGTATAAACACTTCAAATAGAGAATATGACACTATTTTTGATGCAAGAGCATTAGATGCTAATCCTTTGTATTGGTCTTTTAATTGCTCTATTTCAGCAGAGTTAGATGCTGGTGATGTTGCTAAATGTCAAATGTATTTTCAAGGAGGATCTCAACAGGTAGATATAGAAACAGATTCAAGATTTTCAATAACTTTATTAGCTTAATGGCGAAATAACCATCTTTAAAAGGAGATAAAACATGGCAGATTTAAAAGTAGAAATAACACTAAATGATAAAGAACAAGCAATCATGAACAATGATTTGCTAGACATTAAAACATGGATAGAGGAAGCAGTAGGCGGGAAGATGAACAACTGCTGGAAGCGTATGCAGTCTGAATGGACTACAAGGCTAATGAATGATGATAGCTTCACAGATTCCATCCCAAGTAACCAAGCAGACTTTGTAACCTTGGTCACTGGCAGAGATGATTATAAAACACGCAAAGAACGTGACGAGGCTAGTAGCCTTTAATTAGGGAGAATAAACTATGGCGTTAACCAAAACACCTTCCGAGTTAACCGCAGCGGACATAACGATCACAACTGCGGCACAGCCTAACATTACGTCTTTAGGTACGCTAACTACGCTGACCATTGATGACATCACAATCAATGGATCTACCATATCGGACGGAGGTGATCTGACCATTGACGTTGCTGGCGACATTATCCTTGATGCTGATGGCGGCGACGTTAACTTTAAAGATGGCGGCACTCTTTATGGCTTTATGGCTAAGTCAAATAATGATTTATATTTTGGAAACGCCATTTCTGATGGAGATGTTTTAGTACGAGGAAATGATGGCGGATCAAACATCACAGCCCTAACTCTTGATATGTCAGATGCGGGTACGGCTATATTCAACAATAAAGTGGGTATTGGTACTTCAGCTCCTACACACGAATTAACGATTGGAGCATCAGGTGCTGATGCGAAACGGTCATTCTCAATTGAAGGAACAAATGGTAGCAGTGAAAAGTCTACATTTGAAATTGAAAACGATGGTGAAAATAGCGTAGCTAAATTTAATTTTAATACTGGAGGTAGCACTGGCACTACGAGGTTGACGATTGATTCTTCAGGCAGGGTTCTAATTGGCAAGAATTCGAGCGATTACTCCGTCGCAGGCATAGAATTAAGACCAAGCGAAGTTTTAATTACTAAGGCGGGCGTAAACCCATTAAGCGTAAGAAATAACGCAGACGGCGGATTAATTTCTTTGAATAGCGCTGGCACATCAGCCGGAACAATAGCTGGCAGAACTGGTGGCGGAACAAAATATTTATCACTAGAAACCAATACGAGCGACGGCTCTGATGATTCTCAAGTAGCCCTAGATGCAGGTTCAGGAGGAGGCAGCACTTCAAGAGGAGCGTTTTTCTCTGTCTACGGGAATGAAAGAACTAGCTTCCCCGGACATATATACGGACAAACAGGATCGGCGGGAAATTTCATATTTGCCACGGGAGCAAGTGCGACAGAGGCAATGCGTATAGACGCTAATGGTCATGTGCGGTTTGGTTCAAGCGGAGATGGATTTGACAGCGCTTGGGGTGATGGTACATACGGAAATCAAGAAGTAGCGATTGACGGCGGAGGCGGCTACGGAGTACTGCACTTAAGAGGAGATGGCGCGGGAAGCGTAAATACTCGATTTTCAATGGGCGCCGGAGATGACAAGTTTTATATGGCCTATGATGACGTAGACGGAGCACATAGACTAATAGTTGATGGCGCGGGAACTTTGAAGGTTGGCCGTGATGCTGGCGGCACTACAGATTATGGCATAGATCTATATGGTAGTGGTCATCTGTATCTGTTTGTGGACGGTCTTGGAGACAGTGACGGTTTCAGGTTATATAACGGTTCTGGTACTAACACAGCAGCTATTGACTGTGATGGCGACTATCACGATTTATCTGATAAACGCTATAAGAAAAATATCACCGATGCTTCTAGTGTCCTCAGCACTATTTCTGACATTAGAGTGCGAAGTTTTATTTGGAAGGAAAGTGGTCGCAAACAAAGTTACGGTTTTGTTGCTCAAGAGTTAAATGAAGTAGCACCAGAAGCAGTAAGTCCCGCAAAAGATGACGAAGATGTTTGGAGTATAAAACACGCAAAAATGATACCCATGCTTACCAAAGCAATTCAAGAGCTAAAAGCTCAAATAGAGACTTTACAGTCTGAAGTCAAAGCCTTAAAGGAGGCGTAAATGTCAATAACTAAAGTATCACCAGATGTTGTGAATTTCGATTCAGCCCTAGTTGTTTCTCCTACTCTTACCATTGGCGATGCAACAGCGGAAGACACGAAGATTGTCTTTGATGGGAATGCCCAGGACTACTACATAGGGTTAGATGATTCAGCGGATGACCTAGTAATTGGACTAGGAAGCGCAGTAGGCACAACCCCAATAATTTCTGTTGATGAAAATAGCGATGTAGCGATTCCTAATGGTGCTATAGCCATTGGTCAAAGTACATTTTCAGGCAGTAGTGTTTTAGCTGATTTTCATGGTTCTGGTAGTGGCGTAGGAGCACAACTTGCGTTTGCTAATGACCACAATACAGATAAGTTTTATGTTGGTCTTGAAGGCAATACAACAGGTGATGCGTTTTTATATCAACAAGAAGACGCTGATATAAATTTTTATACCAATAATACCTTTAGAGCAAAACTAGATAATTCTGGAAACTTAGGAATAGGAACTGCAAGTCCTAGCACTTCTTTGGATATTGTTCGTGCTGGCGTTCAACCACTTAGAATAGAAAGTTCCAATGGAACTGAAGTTGCTATTAACATGGTCAACACTGGTGGCAATGTTCAGTTAGAAGCGCATTCTGGAAACTTTAACATTGATGCTGATTCTGTTGGAATTGGTACTACTTCTCCAGAGGAACAATTAGATTTAAGTGATACTTATCCATCAAATCTTAAAATAGGAATAAGAGGCTATTTAGGACAAGCGTACTCAACTGCTGCAACTATATTAGGTCATTCAGTTAAAGCAAAAACAACTGGAACAGACGCTGGTGCAATGGTTGTAACCGAAACTAATTCTGGCGGCGGTGCTCCTTCTGCAATCAAAATGGAAAGCGGGATTATTACATTTCATACGGAAGGTTCTGGAACTGCTGACGCAATATTTGATGAGGAAGGAATGCGTCTTGACGCTTCAGGAGTATTGACACTTGGGGGCAGTCAACAAGCCAAGATGTTTATTACAAGCTCAGACAGATTTAATCTAGCAACCTCTGATGGACTGGGCATCCAATTAGACAAAGACAATAACCGCGTAGCTCCTGTTGATGCTTCTGGATCTTACAACAATAATGTTAGCCTTGGTTCTTCTAGCTTACCTTTTAAAGATCTTCATATTGGTAGGATATTTTTTGGTGGAGACACCGCAGCAGCTAACGCCCTTCATGACTATGAGGAAGGGACTTGGACTGCTTCTGGTTCTGGAACGTCATTTTCACAAAGCATGACAGGGCGTTATGTGAAAATAGGAGCTATGGTTCATTTTACAGTGTATAGCGGCAATCAAACTTTAAGTAGTTCTACAGGTACTGCTACTATTACTGGATTGCCATTTACTCCTGAAGCTTATTATACGCCTGTTTCTTTTGCTCATTATAATTGTTTTTCAGATACAGATGTTAACGGATATGTTCAAAGCGGAGCTACAGCCATATACATAACCAATGAAGGTGCTGTGAGCGTGGTTAGTTACACTAATGGATCAGGAAAATATTTCATGGTTTCTGGTTGTTATACAACTGCCAGTTAAAAAATTTCAAACTTATGCCTACTGGATGGTAAGCATGGACACAAAAGGAGAAAACTATGGCTTTAGAAAAATCAACAAAACAAGATAAGATAGAAATAGTAGACGCAGGGGATTGGAAAGTTATTCAAGTCCGTACAGCGACTATAGTAACTGATGATGGTACGGAAATATCCAGAACCTTTCATCGTCATGTAGTTGCACCTAACGATGACGTTAGCGGAGAATCAGATGAAGTTAAAAAACTAGCTGAGATTTATTTTACTGATGATGCAAAGGCTAAACACAAAGCACATATAGAATCATCGGGGCCAGGTTAATTTGGCCGTGGTTCTGAGTAATGTTAATATTAATGTTTCGTAACTAACTAGGAAAGTTCCCATGGCAGAAGAAAGCATAAATACAGGTTCACCCACTATTACTTTGGATGATAATACATACGATATAGATGGGTTATCTGATAAAAGTAAAGAGTTATTAGGGTTATACCAGCAAGCTCAACAAGATATGGTTAAACTTCGTAGAGATACAGTCATAGCAGAAGTAGCGGTAAACAGCCTAACTCAAATGGTAGCTCAGTCTATCAAAGAAGAGAAAGAAGAGGCTCCCGCTGATGAGTCAACTAGTGGCGGATCAGAAGTATAACAATACTGATACACGTCTAGCTGCCCATGAAGCTATGTGTGAGGAAAGATCTAAAACGATTTTTAATCGGTTAGATAAAATTGAGTCTGCTTTAGATACGCTCAACAAAAACATATTTGTAGTAGCGTTAGCTTTAATAAGCGGTATGGCAGGAATAATTTGGGTACTCTTAACGGGGCAATAGATGACATATTTCAAGTTAGAGCGGTTTTCTGGTATTGCCCCCGGAGTCTCTCCAAGGTTACTAGCTGACCAGTTCGGTCAGGTTTCTGAGAATATAGACTTTGAATCGGGGCGTTTAGTCCCGACCAAAGTTAATGCCGATGCTTATACTTTACAAAATAGTGCTCGACGTTCTATCTATTACTACCGTGATACTAACTGGTTAGAGTGGTCAGAGGATGGGGTGGACGTTGTTCCTGGCCCTATAGCTAATGACACTAACGAACGTTTGTATTTTACAGGTGACGATTACCCTCGTGTAGGTACAGTTAGTTCTATGATATCTGGGTCATCGGGTTACCCTGTAAACACTTATCGACTAGGAGTACCTGCTCCTAGTGCAGCTCCGGGTGTAAGTAAAAGCGGATCCGCAACCGCTACTGAAACTCCTGAAACAAGGTCTTATGTATTTACAATAGTGACAGACTTGGGTGAGGAAGGACCGCCTTCTGCAGCCAGTGCAACTATAGATGTGACTAGCTCAGAAACAGTAACCGTTGCGACACCTACTAGTTCTAACCCCAGTGGGAACTATCTGCTTAGTGCGGCTAAGAAACGTATTTACCGTTCGAATACAGGCTCTAACTTTACAGATTTTCAGTTTGTTGCTGAGATAAACCTTGCGACTACTTCTTATGCTGACACAATTGCATCTTCTGCATTGGGTGAAGTACTACCTAGTGGTACATGGATAGGCCCACCTGACGATGACAGTAGTACTTATCCTGATGGACCCATGTTAGGGCTAACTGCTGTAGGTAACGGTGTAATGGCAGGGTTTTCTGGTAAGCGGTTCTGTTTATCCGAACCTTACTTACCCCATGCTTGGCCTATTAACTATCGAATTACTCTTGAAGAAGACATTGTTGACATAGCTTCTACAGGGAACGGGGTTGTTGCTTTAACTAACGGCACCCCGTACTTTATTACAGGTACTGATCCAGCAGCTTTAACACCCATTCGGGTAGACCTTGCCCAGGCATGTGTTAACAAAAAGTCTGTTGTAGACATGGGTGAGTATGTTCTATATGCAGCACCAGATGGGTTGGTTGCAGTGTCTGGACCGTCAGGAGAGGTCGTCTCTCGTGGTCTCATTTCAGTTGAGCAGTGGAGTAGTAGCTTTCATCCCACTCTCATAAGGGCGTTTAGGCATGAAGGAACGTATGTAGCGTTCTATAACAATGGCGGAACTCTAGGAGGCTGGGTCTATGATCCAAGGTCTAATGAGTCTGCGTTTTCTACATTAACAATTGCTGCAGAAGTTAGAGGCGGGTACGAAGATCCTAAGAATGGACAGTTGTACGTTATTGTAGGTAATAAGATACAAACTTATAGAGCCACTGCTGGTGCTAATAGTACATTAAGGTTTAAAACTAAAAAGTTTGTTACTGCTAAGCCTACTAGTATGGCTTGGGTTTCTGTTCATGCAGATGCGTACCCAGTTGTTGTTAAAGTCTACGCGGATGGAACATTGATTGCTCATTACACGTTGTCTTTGAGCGGAAGTACTTATACACAGGTTACGTCAACACCATCTAGTATTAGTAATGCAACTTTACAAGAACCTGTAATGAGACTCCCTGCAACTGTTGGACAAGAGTGGGAGGTTGAAGTTTCAGGAGCTACGGTAATCAATGAGATTTGTTTAGCTCAAAGCATGGACGAGATTCGTGGCCAGTAATAGTAACATTCGAACTAATGATCCTACTAAGGTACCTGCATTACCAAGGATACCTGCTGATACACCTCCTTCATTACGTCGTTATTTAGAGTTACTAGAGCAAACTACTAACATACGATTGGGTAGACGAGGCGACCCTCGTGATAGAGCAATAACTCTTAGAGAACTAATTGATAGTGGGTTAGCTACAGAGTTAGCTCAGAAACCTTTTGATTCAAATAGAGGCGGAGATCCAGGGTTTGTTCCGCCCGGTAGTAAGTTACCTGATTTAACAGTGCCTCCTGCTCCTACGGGATTTAGTGCGACAGGTGCATTTAGTACTATTATTATCGCGTTCACTTTTCCTAGTTATTCAAACCATTCTCATACAGAGATATGGAGTCATACTTCAGACTCTATTGGCGATGCTACATTGGTGGGTATACAAACAGGTCGTGTGTTTACAGACCCTGTAGGGTCAGGTGTTATTAATCGTTATTACTGGGCACGGCATGTAAATACAGATTCTGTGGTGGGACCGTTTAATGCAGCGGCGGGTACAGCGGCTAGCACGGCTACTGATGTTGACCATATGTTAGGGGTTTTAAGTACCGCTATTAGAAAGTCTGAGTTAGCTCAGGAACTGTCTGATCCAATCGATAATTTACCAGCGGACACGCAGGCTGCAATAACCGCGAATGAAAATGCAATCATTGACATAAACAATGTTTCTCTTGGCAGTAACAGCGCGTCAGCAACTGCTATCCGCGCTGTGAATTCTATTTTATATGATAACCCAGCTGGAACGGGTAATTCAGTGGTCAGCGCACTGGCTTTGACGCGAATGAAGACACAGGTGTTAGATGCAAATGGGGTTGCTACTGCTACAGCGGAAGAAATGAAGTTTCTTTCTTCGGATTATACGAACCCAGAAACAGGTGCCACTGATAATGTAACCTTGAAGCAATCTTTGAATACTTCTGCAAGCAACGTCAACGGTTTGCGCGGACAGTACAGCGTTAAGATCGACACCAATGGTCATGTAGCTGGCTTTGGTTTTTCTAGTACTCTGGTTGGTGACACGCCAAGCAGTGCGTTTATTGTAAACTCTGATAAGTTTGCGATTGTGTCGCCAACGGATACGTCTTCGCCCACGAACTCTCCAAACACTAATAACGTGCCATTTATCGTTCAATCTTCTACAGATAATGATTTCAATGGCACTGGCGAAACCGTACAAGCCGGTGTGTATATGAGAGAGGCGTTTATAAGAAACGGATCAATAGTAACCGCAAAGATAGGTAGTTTAGCTGCTGATAAAATTACTAGTGGTTTTATTTCAGCTGATCGTATAGACGGTAACTCAATTAATGCTTCTAAGTTAGTACTAGATAACTCAACAATAGAGTCTGCAACTATTAATGGTGTGCCTACAGTCCAGATTAAAAATCTAGGGGTAAGCAACGCTAAGATTAGTGATTTAAATGCTACTAAATTAACTGCAGGATCATTAACGGTTTACAACGCCGCAGATTCTAATACGATGGGTAAGTTGTTTTCTGCTACATCAGGGTATGTAGCAACAACTGCCTACAGTACAAACTCAACCACAAACATGAGTTATGCTTCAGCAGTTTCAGATTGGACAGGTTCTGGGCCTTACCACTACAACCCTTCTACTTCTTTAAATATGCCGGGGAGGTTAGTTGGAAATGCTAATGGTACTTCCTCTCAATCTTTTACTATCCCCGATGTAGACGGTAATCAAACCCATGTTGAAGTAACTATTATGTTTGGGTGCCATCCGATTGGTGTTTTTAATGGGGACGAGTCATCATTTTGTACGGTACATTTACAGACAACTAATTCGTTAGCTAATACTGGAAGCTACTCTTCAAATTCTATGGTGTTTGATGGCACTACGTTTGTAGAGGGATCTACATTTGCTTCTGTTCCTTTAACTGGTGTGCATACAGTTTCATTAAATCCAGGTACTTGGTATGTGTGGTTGTTTGCCTGGAGTCGTAAAGCAGACTTATCAAGTGGAGGATCGCATGGTTTTAGCGATGGTTATGTACATGTGAATTCGTTTTACAAATGAGAACTCCTCCCGCTTTTAATTTTTTACAAGATCTACGGAATACTCGTGATGCTTTTCTTAGGGAATCTGATTGGACTCAGGTTCCAGACTCCCCGTTATCTGATAGTAAGAAAGCGGAATGGGCTACCTATCGACAAGCTTTACGAGATATGCCTGGTACTTATTCATCGGAAACCGATCCGTTGAAAGTTGTATGGCCTGATAAACCTGAATAAGGATTTATAATGAAGAATGGACATGGTTGTGGTTTGAATGAAAAGCCACGAAAGATTATGAAAATGAAAAAGAAACGTAGAGGATACACAAAAAAGAAGGAGGCCAAATGAAAGTATCAGCACCTAAGGGTTACCATTGGATGAAGAAAGGTAAGAGTTTTAAGCTTATGAAAGATCCTAAAGAGGGATACAAAAAACATACTGGCTCTAGTAAGTCCGCCAACTTTGAAGTACAGAAAGTACATAAGAAGTAATGGCTAGGACTAATGAAAAACTTTGGAAACGAATTGTTTCTGCTGTAAAAGCAGGTGACAAGGGTGGTAAAAAGGGGCAATGGTCAGCAAGAAAAGCACAGTTAGCAACCCGTCGTTATCAAAAGTCAGGGGGTGGATATACTAGGTCTAAGAGCGCGGGTCAAAAAGCCCAGACTAAATGGACTAAAGAAAACTGGGGTACCAAGTCGGGTAAACCTTCTACTCAAGGGAAGAATGCAACGGGTGAAAGATACCTTCCAAAGAAAGCTAGAGATGCTTTAACTAAAAAAGAATACGCTGCGACTTCTGCTAAGAAACGTAAGGATACTAAAGCAGGAAAGCAGGTTTCAAAGCAGCCTAAGAAAATAGCTAAGAAGACTGCTAAATACAGGCGTGGTGCTACAGGCCGCTACAGGAAAAGGAAATAATGCCGACTATAATGATTGAAGACATGGAACCGGGCACAACGATTACAGTTATATATGATGGATTGCATGTAACTTCGGAACCTGATCCAGGGTTGGAGTATGTTGCAGCAGAAACAAAAAGGAAAAAAGTAAAACTTGTGGGGAAAAACGGAACAGACGATGACTGAAATATCTACTGTATCAAATCAATCTTATGTATCTTGGAAACAAGTAGCAGTTACTAAGTATGAAAAGCTAAGAGGTGTAGAAGAAGGTGTGCCTATTAAAGAAGTTGTCGAGACTATTAAACCAGTTTTGTATATAGCTAAAGATGGGAAGGTTGAAATCCAATCGCAAGGCGCAGTTCAAAATATAAACATATTAGTTTAGCAGTAGTTGAATCAATTGCTTGCATGATAAAAACTCAACGTATCCAACCTGCGTAGAAAAACACGCTGAGCTTAGTAGGGGCAAGACTTCATCGATTCTCTTTCTAATTTAAACCCCCTGTAAGGGGCGGAGTTAGCGCCTGATGCTACTGCTCACCTGGCCATTACTTCCCTACTACAATTCTGTTTCTTTAGAAGTATCTTTTTCTTTAGTAGTATCTTCTAAATGACTTATCATTTCTGCTAGATACCACCCTGCTTTTTTGATACACACTACTTGCTCTTGTGTCGTATCGTGTTTGGAATCCCATCGCCATAAGTATTTAAGGATGTTTCCTTTCAGATACCCTAAGTAGGCTTCTTCGGTCATACTTTCTTTTATGGCTTCTATAGCCTCAATGCTTCCACGTTTATAGTGGTCAGGGTTTATGTTGTCACGTAGTTTCATGTCTCATCCTCTTTAAGCCTTGTTTTGATACATTACCTTGCCCCCATGTTTCTGTTTTTAAGTGGCAAGTTCCGCACATAACCATTAGGTTTTCGTAACGGTTGTCTCTTCTGTCTCCATTTATATGGTCTATTTGAAATGCTTTAGGATTTGAATCTATGTACCCGTTAAAGGCATGACAAGTAGAGGATTCACATCTTAATCCTCTAAGATTAAGTATGTACTTTCTCATTGCATGACTAAACTTAGTATCAAGTTTGAATTTGCTTTTGAGTACAAAGTCTCCTTGGCATCGGTTTGAACAATAAATTCCTTTTTGATGTGATGGTGTGAATGTAAATTCTTTTTGGCAGTTACGGCATGTTGCTTTCATTGATTGATCTATAAATCCAGTTGGATAGTTGTTTTGTGTTACTTGCATACTTAAAATCCTTTAGTCTTAGTTCTTTGTACCATTCCTGGTCGGTAAGTATGATACCGCCTAAATCGGTCCCAATTATAACAGCTGGTGTTGCGTTATGATTAATCATGGTATCCAGCCATTGTAGTTGCAAGGCACTTAATCCTGTTTTTATTACAGTTGTTTCCTTCTTTGGCAACTTTAAATACTTGTACTCAACAAACAGAATACGGGCGGAGCCAGCATACATAGCATCTGGTACCCCGCCTGTAAACGTATCGTGAATTTTCCAGCGGAAAGTATCAGCTGGTAAATGACGATGCACAGATTTTATAAACCCGTGCTCGTTCATTATTCACTAGGCGTGAGATTCATAAACAGCTTCCGCTGCCTTGTAATCTTCTTCCTGCGCCCAACCTTCCCAGTCGATCTTAATATTAAGATAGGTTGCGCCAGCCCGGTTCTCTACAGAAACTGTAGACAGTTTCCATAGCCCGGAGAAACGATCACCGCCTTTGCTGGTTATCTGAGTGTTCCAGTTCTTGGATACACTTAGCTTTGAGTTAGCAAAGTCAAAGATCGCAGGCAAAGAAAGTACACCTGTTTCCGGATCCTTAATCATCATTAGATGACTATGGGTTTCTGAAACTTGGAACTTATCAGGCGAGTCCTCCTGTTCTTCCACAAGTGCATTTGCTGCCGCTGCAGTATCAGCAGTACCTATGTACCCTCCGCCAGCTTCTCGAGTACGCCAAACAACGTGCTCAGTTTTGAAGTTGACACTGACTACATACAGTACATCTCCTAACAGTTCATTGCTGATACTGTTAATAAACATGCCTGGGTCTGCGCCCTCAACATATTTAGGATGGTGCTTGTCCACTTCATCAGACATCTTTTGAAGCTGTTTGATTCGTGGTATAGCTAAGGCCGTAGCAACGTTTTCGTTACCTCGGTTCCCTGGTTTAATGTAATCAGGTACATTGCTGCCTGCTAGTGCTAGTTGCTTTTTTTCATTCGCCATTGGTTTACCTCTGGGTTATTGTTAAAGAGATCGAAAGTTTAGTTTTGTAAGCTCACGTGTCTGTACCCCTGGCACATCCTGTGTCCGGGCCAGCTCTCGAAAAGCTGTAGCAGACACGCGCTTGTGCAACAATTCAAATGCCTGATTGTTTGATATGAATGCATAGAATGCATCCCAGTCAGTTACATCAGGTACATTTTCTGTTGCTACGGAGATAGTTGCGTTATCGTTAGCCATTCGTTTCAGGCCAACCTCACCCATCTCTCGTATTAAATCACGGGCGATCTCATCCTCCCGCGCTTTAATTTCTTTGAGTGTTTCGTTTAAGTCTTTGATCTGTTGTTTGACTTTTTTTAGTTCGTCAATTTTTTCATCAAGCGTCATGCTATTTTCCTGAGTTTGTTTAGGTTATTGAGTATGGTTAATAACTCTTCCATCCGTCCTAGTTTACCTTCCAGCTTGACATACACATCAGGTTCCCATGTACCTTCAGCAGCTATGCGTATTACTTCTGTACGCTTTGTTTGCCCAGCTCGATAGATTCTACGATTGAATTGTTGATAGTGTTCAGCATTGTAAGTAGGCGAGGCCCAGATTACAGAGGTTGCTGTAGTCATTGTTAAGCCGTGACCTGCAGACTGAGGATGGCAGAACACAACTTGTAGTTGTCCTGCTTGTATCCTATCAACAATATCATTACGTTTATGTCCCGGTGTACTACCGTCTATTACTCCGTATTTAATTTTTCTTTTCTCACATTCTTGGACCATGTGGTCTCTTTCATGTGTCCAATTAAATGCGACTAAGCTATGCGGTCTTTGTTGTACTAACTCCAGGACTAAGTTGTATCTGTCTTCATGTACTCCAACTATGTTTCCTTCGTTGTCATACAGTGCGCCTGTACACATTTGCAAAAGCTTTTTAACTTTAGCTCCTGCATGTACAGCATTGATTGTTGCTTTGTCTGTATATAGTACTGAGTCGTTGACCATATCTGAGTACTGCTCCATAACTTTTCGAGGGAGCTGTGTAGTAAGAGTAGATATAGTTTGCTCTGGCATATCGATACATTCTTCTAAGCTGTATCGAATGTTTATATCTAGTAGTGCACTTGCAACTATCTCTTCAGCATCATCTCTGTCCACCCATTCATTAGCAAAGCCATTGAATCTGCTGGTACATACTGCATTACGGAATGAATAGAACCTTCTACCTAAGCGTTCACCGTCGTCTATGAGATATGTTGGATGCCATATGTCTACGATTGAATTACTGTTAGGTGTACCTGACATACCTACGCGGTAGTCAAAGTGTTCTATAAGTTTTGCAATTGCTTTACTGCGTTGGGTGTCTTTGTTTTTAAACGCAGTGAACTCATCAATACAAATAGTATTGAAACCTTTAAGGAACTGTGGGTTTTTGTTTAGCCATTTAACTGCATCGTGATTAGTCAGTACAACAGGCACGTCTTCTTGGAAAGCCTGTTTACGGTTCTTTGCATAGGCAACAGAATACTTTAAATCTGGTTGGAACTTTTCAATGTCGTCTCCCCAACTAGCTTGTAGTATGGAGAGAGGAGCAACCACTAACATACGTCCTTTGTTTGATGGTAACTCTGAGTAAGCATCAATAACGCTGCGTGTTTTTCCCGTCCCTGGATCTGAAGTAATTAAGCATTTGTGTTTGTTTAGTATAAATTCTGTTGTCTTTGTTTGATGTTCAAATGGTTGTTGCATAGTTATCTTGTTAAAGTTGGAAAGCGATTCTACTGTAACCCATTACCTTATAGCAAGCGTGAGTTTGCTTTTTTCTTAGGTTTCGTTGTTCTTATGTTTGGCTCGTGTATAAATATGTCATTGAGTATAGCTTCTCTCATACGAGCTTTTTCAGAACGATCCATAGGGGTTAGAATAATAATGTCAGACTTTTGCAATTTGTACGTGGACCAGTACGCACCCTCAGGTGGTTCAGTTTCTAAAGTAAACTCAACAATTACTGCCTTCCCTGTGTCGGGGTCATCATATCCATAGTACATTTGCATTTGTTTTTACCTTCATGATTCATCGTTATTCGTAAAGTTTTTTTCTGTTTGTTTTAAAATTTTTAATAGTTCTTTCTTTTTAATAGCTATGCTATCTATCTTTCCTTCAACATAATCTTTTAAATCAATGCCAAAAGCATAGCAAGCACTTTTTACAAAGGGATCTAGTTCATCGATTCGTTTTTGTATGCGACGTTGTTTTAATTCATCAATCATTCTTCTTCCTGAAAAATGGCCCCGGTTAGTTTGGTGCTTTAGGGGATGAGGGATAGAGAGATTAAACTAACCAGGGCCGAAGGATTATCAAGAAACTCCCCAAGCGCATTCAGGGAAGTCCCCTTTCTTATATGAACACCACTTACAGTTATTCTTACTTGGTTTAGGTTCATAGTCAACACAAGTTGTCATGGCTACTGCACGTTTATAAAACCCTGGAGCAAACGTCATTGCTTCTTCTCGTGTAAATTGTTTCTTAGTTGTTAACCCTTTATCTAAGTACCACAACTCTGTCTGTACAAATTGTAGTTCTGAGTATCTAAAGAAACTACCTATTGCATAGAGTAAACATTGCTGTGAATGTCCTATTTCGTTACCCCATTTCTGTCCTGTCTTGTAATCAATGACTCTTGCGGAGTTATCATCTTCATGTACAAGGGCATCTAGTTTGATTCGTGCCCAGGTTTGTGGAGTCATCCACCCAACTGGTTGCCAATCTAAGTCAAACCCCCATTCTCCTTCGAGTTCAACTTTAGCATCAGCATACAAGGTTCGTAGTTCTTCGAACTCATCTTCAAATTTTTTAAGAGTCTCGGGCATCTCTCCTAATAAACCTGCTACATAGTCTTCTGCTTGTTGGTGTATTTCAGAACCGCGACTTGCTGCTGGACTAGAAGGCTCAGCAATCTTTTTAACACGGCTGATGTATGTTCTGTATGGACATTCTTCAAAAACTTTTAATGCAGAGTAAGACCATGCAGGAGTTAAACCTAACTTCTCTGGTTTCATTGTAAGTTTTTCTAAATCGGGTCGTTCGTCTTGGGTTAATTGCATATAGCTAACCCTCCTTAAATATTTAAGCGGTTAATGCTTGTTTGTCTTTATCGGAAAAATAAGTGTTGACTAGCTCTCGCTGTATATCTTCTTCTACTTGCCATTTAATTTCAATGCCTCTTACAGCATTAGAATCTCGACCCGCATTTAGTTCTCGCTTACGAACTTTGGCTAACCCGTTACGACCTAACCGTTTAGAAAATTCTTTTGAGTTTATTCTTGGAGTTTGTTCTGTCAACGCATGAAATACTGTACGCAAATGTTCAGTAGGTATTATCGAATACTCTTCATGGGCACTAGCTATCCAGTTCTTTACGAATCGTTGTGCGTTCATTATCTCTCCGCTACCCATTAATGCAGTAGCATCTATCTGTAGTACATCAGCAAAGAAGTTTACATCTCCTTCTTTGATTGCTTGGCAGAACTCTTCGAACACTGACATAGATACATGTCGCATCTCTGTCTTAGCGTCATTGTTGAATGAAGTTCTTACTAAGCGTTCAACTACTTTGTATGTACTTAGTGCACCTGCAAAGTGTTTAAGTTCTTCTTCTACTTGATCTAAGTTGTCCAGGACTTCGGGGTGAGTTTCTTCAATCTTGAACTCTTGTCTAGGAGCTATGTTATATCGTCTGTCTCCATCTTCTATCTTTACTGCATCAGGTCTATTAGTTAAGAAGATGAAGTTGGTAAAGCTTTTTACTTCCGCCTGGTTGCTACGCATTGCACGGATAGTCATTGTGTTTTCTGTAATCTGATTCTTTAGTTTGTCTGCAATCTTAATGGTTCCTTGCTGGGCAGAACCCATGTGGAACTCATCAACGATTAAGAATAAAGCAGTACGCATGTAAAGATTAAACTGTTCTTCTATATTCTGTAGTGCCTTCATTGGTACATGTGACTCTCCGAACAAAGGTCTAAGGATTCGACTATAGAATAAACCTTTACCTGTCCCTGGCACTCCAGTTAGTACCCAAGCTGTTCCTGCTTTGCGTTTAGTTTGATATATGTACGCAAGCCAGTTTACAAATCGCTCTAGTTCTTCGTCCCCATTGCCCAGGATATGATGCATAAGTGTGTAGGTTATGGGGCATATGTCCTTTAGCTTTATGCCATCGCCTAAGGTCAAGGGTCTAGGGGGTGGTGCAGCTTCTAGCATGTAAGGTGTTTGCCTATACATATTGATGTAATAAGGTGGTGAGTTAAGTTGTATAGGTTCTTT